>Ga0116231_10004416_pt1 | contig 28458 bp, 16 predicted proteins | sample S1TSphgellanicum_2_FD_89695 | JGI IMG/M metagenome (GOLD analysis project Ga0116231, IMG submission 89695) | Host-associated microbial communities from peat moss isolated from Minnesota, USA - S1T2_Fd - Sphagnum magellanicum MG | ecosystem: Host-associated > Plants > Peat moss > Unclassified...
AGCAAGGAATACTAAATCATGTTGTTGATTGCAAGTGAGCATGGAATGTGTTTAATAGCAAGGAATACTAAATCATGTTGTTGATTGCAAGTGAGCATGGAATGTGTTTAATAGCAAGGAATATGTGGGAGGTCACGGGCGCAAGAAATGTACATGTAATCAGAGCATGTTGACAAAACATACATAATTTCCTTATATTTTGACATACATGATATTTTAAAAGAATTTCAACAAAGCAATCAAATAATTTTTTAAAAAAAATTTCAGCTTTGATTTTTAAAAATAAATTTTTGCCAAACTTGCTATTTTGGTATTGAAGTTTATGTGTGTACAATATAACATTTGGTTGTCATGTATTGGAGGTATTCCATGTGTATTTTTGAGTTCAAATTATTAGTCATGTGTAGCCATTTACTCCAATGAAGTTTTTAAAAATTAAACATCATCATGACTAATGACTTTAAATCTATGCGACTTTTTTTTAAAAAAATTTAATTTTCATCTTTTAAAAAAAATCTCAATATGTAAATATGAATTTTTAAAAAAAAAAATTTGGCTAAAAAAAAATGATGCTTTTAAGGTTTAAAGGTTGTAAATTATTCAAAGAACTTTTCAGCTCTATAATAAAGATGCCCCCTAAAATGAAATAATTTTACTTGACATTTCTAGAGTGGTAAGTACAAAGTAAGGGTTTAATTTTTTTTGCATTTTTCAATTTTTGTGATATAAAACATTTGGCCAAGTTTTCTCAAAATTTAGTAAAATTAGTCCAATTTAGACTAGGAAAAATACAATTCCAAAAAAAATTCCCAATTTGTTTTTTGAGAAAATGACAAAACTTTGTGGAAAAGAAAACATGGGTAAGTGCCTATTTGCTTGACCTAGGCCCCGATTGAGATCCCAAAAGAGGTCCTGATCGAGATCTGGAAAGAAGTCCCGAGAGAAGTCCTCATCGAGATCCCGAAACAAGCCCCAAGAGAGGAGGTCCTGAACGAGAGCCCGAAAGAAGTCCCGAATCCCAAGAGAGGTCCTGATCGAGACGTTGATAGAAGTCCGCAGAGAGGAGGTCCTGATCGAGAGCCCAAAAGAGGTCCCGACTCCCGAGAGAGGTCCTGATCGAGATCCCGAAAAAGTCACGAGAGAGGTCCTGATCGAGATCCCGAAAAAAGTCACGAGAGAGGTCCTGATCGAGATATCGATAGAAGTCCCGAGAGATGAGGTCCTGATCGAGAGCCCGAAAGAGGTCCCGAATCCCGAGAGAGGTCCTGATCGAGATATCGATAGCAGTCTCCGAAAGAGGAGGTCCTGATCGAGAGTCCGAAGAAAGTCCCGACTCCCGAGAGAGGTCCTGAAAGAGGAAGCCTGCGCGATCGTCGTCGTCTCTCTCGTCCCGTCCGGTATGTGTTTTGCAGCGCACGCTTCTTTCCCCCCATCGCTCGTTGCGCAGTTTTGCTCTGCCTCCTTGGGTAGCTTCTTTGTTGTCAATGCGGAGGTAGTTCAAAAGCTCGGTTCTCAGTTGGTTTTGTCGTCGTTACTTTTTTTTTTTTCCAAAGAATTTTATTAGCGAGCAGGAGTGGGGGACACAAAGCGGGTCAGGAAGCAAGGAAGGAAGGGAGACGGGGAAGGCAGAGCTAAAGAAAAGTCTCGGGAAGGAAGGATGTTCAGGAATCAGTATGACACTGACGTTACCACATGGAGCCCCGCGGGACGGCTTCATCAAGTGGAATACGCTATGGAAGCCGTGAAGCAAGGAAGTGCGGCTATTGGTCTCCGATCCAAAACCCATGTAGTTCTGGCAACTGTGAACAAGGCATCATCGGAGCTTTCTGCCCATCAGAAGAAGCTGTTCAAGATCGATAACCATATCGGGATTGCTATGGCAGGCCTGACTGCTGACGGCCGTGTGTTGTCCCGTTACATGCGGTCTGAGTGTATCAATCACCATTTCGTGTTTGAATCGCCTTTGCCTGTAGGTCGTCTGGTGGTTCAAGTTGCTGATAAAGCTCAGGTACTGCAACTCCACTAATAACACCGTTTGTATTCTCTTGCAAATGATCAAAGAAAGTGGCGCTCTTGCAGTTTAGGGTTTTCTCTCAGATGACAATCCAAAGACTAATGTATGAAAGAATGAACTCTGACTCTGCAGGAAGAGTTGCCTGTCTCTCTAATCATTTACTTCTTAATTTCAGGAGGAGTTTAAACAGCTTATTATCAAGGCTCTGACTCTGTGCGCATGTTAACATTGGTATTAGGGTTTGTGCATTAGAGCTTGCGCTTGATCCAATGCATTTTACTTTGCTTCTCACTGTGCCTTGAAATCTTACTTATATGTGCAATGTTGTTCCTTATATCTTGCAGTCAGGGTTTTCTCTCAGATGACAGTCCAAAAGACTGTTGTCTGAAAGAATGAACTCTTACTCTGTGGGGAGAGATGCCTGTCTCTAACTCGTTTACCACTTATTCTAGGGGAAGTTTAAACAGCTTTTTATAAAGACTCTGACTGTATGTGTGTGTGTTAACATTGGTATTAGGGTTTGTGCATTAGTGTCTGCTCTTGATCCATGCATCTTGCTTTGCTTCTCACTATGGCTTGAAATCTTACTTGTATGTGCAATGTCAGTCCTGGTCACCTTTGTGGTGCAATTCAAGCATTGTTTCTTGGATTGGATTTCCTGTGTGAGAAATCTGAATGCATATCTTTGATGTACTTGCAAGGTCTTGTGCAAACTAAGGCAGTTTTTTTTTGTTCTCTCTCTCTTCTGGTGTGTGTGTAGGTTTGCACACAGCGATCATGGAAGCGACCCTATGGAGTGGGTTTGCTGGTTGCAGGGTTGGATGAAACGGGACCTCATCTCTATCAGAACTGCCCTTCGGGTAACTACTCAGAGTATCAAGCATTTGCTATTGGCTCCCGTTCTCAGGCTGCAAAGACTTACCTGGAGCGCAAATTTGAAACCTTCATGGAGTGCACCAAGGAAGAACTGATACGCCATGCTCTGTTTGCAGTGAAAGAGTCACTGCAAGAAGAAGAGTTGAGCAGTGGTAACTGTGGGGTTGCTGTTGTTGGCATTGATGAGCCCTTTGTTGTTCTTGATCCCAAAACACTTCAATCATATATTGAAAGTTTGGAGACTGGCAAGGAAGAGCAGCAGACAATGGAGGAGACAGGTACAGATGACAGACAAAGCTTACAGGTGCAACATGAAGGCACAGGCTCAAGAGGTATTTCTGTGGGAGCTGGTGATGACAGCCCCACTGATATGGAAACATAAGGATAGCTCTATCTTGCGGCCCAGTAGACAGACCAATGATGGTGGGTAGAGGAGGTGGTGTTGTCATTGTAGTTTTGGAGCATTTCAGTTATTGGATTCTGTACTGAGGAGCGTCTTCAAGTACTAAATTGCAACTACAGACCAATTCTGCTGTGGGCTTGTTTCAGCTGCATTTTAGTGACAATGACCAAGGATTGTGCTGAAACTTTTACAGGCTCGTTAGTTGTCTCCATTTAAGGGGAATTAGTTCAATGGGAGTCTTGCTTGATTGCATTTGTAAATGCAATCACATTTTCTAGGCTTCCAGAATTGGGTAATCTGTCTTATTTGAGCTGCTTTGTTATGTGCCACTGGAGGACTCTGAGGTATAAGAATTCAAGCTACTTTTGGAGTAACTATTTGAGGTTACAGTTGCCATATTCTGAACTACCAAGGAATTGAGCTTTTCTGCCCCCACAGCACTCTGTTAGATGATATTGTTGGAATAGCTCATTGACTTGGTGTGATTTTGTGAAGCAGCCAGGATTCTGTGGTCTAAGATAGGGATAGTAAATGTCCAATGGTAGTAGGTAGTGTCTCCATGAAAAATGCACTTGGAATTTGGTGAGAGTAAGTGTGTGTTTTGTGCACGTGTCAAACTGTTGTATGCAATTTACTGCTCTTTGTTGATTGAAGAAATCAAAAGTACTACACATACTTGGGTTTGTTCATAGGTTCCATGTGGGACCACTGGGATCAGGGGTCCACTGAGCTCTGTAACCAAGCATCATGCCAGCATAGGCTTGGTCTCTGTCCTTTTCTCAATCTCGTCTTTCTCTCACTCTGCATTTCAGTTGGGGTACAAGGATTTTATACAGTCAATTAGCTACAAACTATTTGCAGGTTATATTTTTCCAAATATGGATGGGGAGTACCATGTGCAAGTGGACAAGTGTTGTTTAATCAGTCTACTGAATTCTTGTTTGTGAACATGATCACCTGGAGCATGAGTTTGTTGTTTGTTGAGCATAGTCAGTAAGAATCTGTCTTCTCTTACCAGTCATCCCTTACTTGCAAATGATACAATGACTCGTGAATGTGAATAGGTCATTGACTTGAGAGTTGATGACACCATGAGAGATGTGTCAATTGTGCTCTGGGCAGGAACGGGTGAGCTGACCTTGTTGTGGCTACTTTAGCTCACAATTGGACATCAGAGAATTGGTTTTTTTTGTCCACAAATCCGAGCTTTGTAGGCTTCTTGTACACAGGCCTCCAGGTGAAATATTATAATGGGTGCTAAGCATAATAGTTATTCTGAGGTCAGCAACCAATATGTGGAGGTTGAGGCATGAAATGGACATTCCTCATTTACTCCAAGACTGCTATGATTGTCATGGCCGTTGATGTGAAGTGTGAGGTATGAAGTAACTTATCAAAGCGATTAATTGAGCTCTTGAATTCTGTTGTTTTGTACATGGCTTCTATAATTGACAAATGATTTGGAGACTAATGATTTCTGATTTGAGATGGGCTGGTACAGTGTCCACTGGAGAGGCAAAACCAACCTCACCACAACAGTTGAGGACCCCATCCATATCTGCACAAAAGTTTAGGTGAAATCCTGTGCATGGGGCTGCCATTCTGTTTTGTCTGGTACTGCTTCAACTCTATCCTTGTGTGTAATTTGCATACTTATTCTGCATGTCAAAATGTAATTTAGCCACTGAAAGAGTTGTAAACTTGATCATTGTGTTATACATTAGTATACATTAGTATCAATATCAACTGCAGTCAAGATCCGTGGATCTAAATCACCTTAAATTTTCTGTTTTCATTATCTGCATCAGTGTTGCAAACTGTAAACCTTTTTAATAGAAAACAGAAACTTTACCAAAATTTTATGTTTTTTTTTTTTTTTCTCTTTAAAAGGCTGAATGAGGGCACTACCGCCACCACCCAATGAATTAGTCTGCAACTGGAGCATTCTTCTTCAGTGACTACAGAAATATCACACAGATGTTCTGAAGTATTTAATAAATGTGAACTGGTGCTTATTAACAGATCAAATGCCCACCCAACACTGGTGTTCACATTTCCTTCTGTAATAGTCACGGATACTTATTCCAAATCTTTGTTTGACACCCAGCTCCCATTGTTGATTTGAATAGTTATTGAAGTATGTGTTGGGCTCATTTGTGTGCATGCTTTGCTTGTATGAGTTTGTGGTAGCGTAACGCCCGAGGAGCAAGGAGTTCTGGAAGTAAGTGCCTGCCTGCCTGAGGTGGTCAGAACAAGGGAGTCCTGGAAGTAAGCACCCCTGAGGTGTCACCCAGTGCAAAAGTTGACATGGGGCATCACATGAAACGCCCACACATTTCAGAAAACAAAGTGCTCACAGGCACAGGTGTTCTGTTTTCTGGAATGCCCCACAAGATTTGATGCTTTATTATAACCATACCTCCAAATACAACTAAGAAAAATCTTAAGAGGTTTTTGCATTGGTATTTTGTATTGTTGAGTGCCAATCTTATGGAGCACAACAACCAATATCAAATTCATTTGCAAAGCCCAAATGCAAGACCTAAAATTACATTCACAAACATGGGAAGCAAAACCCATTTGTAGACCAATGCACCTCCTCTTCTAAACTGTGTTATTGAATTTTTGTCACAAATTCTTTGGATGCAACTTGAACTCATGTGCTCTTACATGCTTAAATGCCTTTGGAAGGTGATGATGATGATCATTGCTCCTCCACAATGGAAATTCTGAACACAATGAAATCGAACATGATAATGTCATGAGTGTAACAAATAGTGAAATCTAAACCAACAAAAATTTGATCCATTCTTGCAACAAAAAAGTGAAATGGCACCTCTTTGGAGAAGGTCTCTTTGGATTTTGCACCCAAGATTTTACACTTCTTTGTTTTTTTTTGATGTGCAAGTGCATTCTTTAACCAAACAAATCATAAAAACTATCATCAATATATGAACAATTTTTTTCTATCATCATTCCTATCAATGCGTCAAGACTCCAGATGTGGTCTTCAACTTTGTGGCCTTCATGAAATGGCAATTGAGGATACCTAGCCAAAAAAAATTCCAGGTGAAATTTCACCAATTGGCAAATTAATTTTTTTGTTTTACCAAAATGGAAAAAAAAAGAAAAAAGTGTCTTTGAATTTTCTAGTCACCAAGTAAGTGTTGTTGGATTTTCTAGTCACCAAATTTTGATGCAAAAAATATTACATGTCAAAAAATCACCAGATTCTATGATAAGTTTCCATTAGGTCACCAACAATATAGAAGAATCTTAATTTTCACTTTCATATTTTGGTTATAGCCACATTTGGCTAAATTTTCTTATGGATGATCATCATTTAGAAACTACATCACAAAATTGGAAAAAAAAAAAAAAAAAAAAAAAAAAATTTTTAAAAAAAAAAAAAAAAAATAAAAATAAAAAAAAAAAAAAAAAAGAGTGATTTTGTAGAAAAAAAAAAAAAAAAAAAAAAAAAGAATTTTGAGCTTGGGAGGCAATGGCCAATCTAGTTAATACAACCATGAAGAAGTACCTAGAAAAGAGTGCTTGAAAAACAAAAGAAAAGTTTGTGCCAACAAGCCATTGGGTTGGTGCAATTTTCAAGGCTTTAATAGCCTTCAAAGAAATTGTCCTAAACAAAGGAACATAAAAGAGACATAAAAAATTGTTAAAAAAGTTTGAGTGTATTTCGAGGTTGCATCCTAGAGTGCAATCTTGTCTGCACCAAGAGGCAAGCATTTCAAAAAGTGAGATGTCAGTTCCTTCGAGAGGATATAAAGGTGTGATGGGTGCATTATCATGTTAGCACTTATAACTATTGTTGTCCACACACAAAAATAAATCAATGACACAAAACATCGTAAATGGCACATCTCATCCAAACTAAAATACTAATAACTTCAACAAACCATAATCCAAGTACTTTGCAAAAGAAAGATGAACTTACACAAACCCCCTTGCAAAACAAGTAGACAACAACACAAGAAAGGTTTGGTTTCAAATCCAACAAATGAGATTGAATCACCCCACTCGGGTTTTTATGTGCCATTCGAAATTTCAAATAATTGAAAGGTAACTTACCATCGTTTACCTATTTTGAACTAGAACATAGCGTCTTAAAATACAACAAAACTTTTGATAGATGTTACAATAGGAACCATGACCTTATCTTGCATCATGTGTCTTGAAGCAAAATGAACATTCTGAGATGTTAAACAATGAAAAGTCAAGATACATGTTTAGTCCTTCGACCAAATTGTGTTACAATGCATGGTAAAATTTAACAAATTTTGAATGTCTCATTGAAATGAAAACCCTACAAGAAATGCAAGATTCCATAACACTCTCAACACATCATTCTTTCATTTTGAATGCCAAAATCTTATTAATTATTTTTTTATGTGCATGTTTCCTACAAGTCTTATTTCCAACCTTTGGAATGTAAGTTAATTATTAACAACATTAGTATGACCGTCCTTTTTAATGTAGCCACAAAATTGAAAAAAAATCAAGATTCTAACAACATTTCGATGAAAGTTTGTGCTTTATAAAACTAAAAGGTTCAAATTGGCCCTTAGGTATAAGGTGCCATTTGCCTTAAGGATTTCATCTTTATTGAATCCTTGAAAGTAGAATATTCTACAAAAATCAAATTTTAAATTTTAAAAAATTTTATGATTCAAAAAAAAGTTTCATTGTATTATAATGTAAAGGTGTACATGACCAAATTCCTAGAAAAATGATATTTTCAAATCATTTCAAGTCTTTAATTAAAAAAAATTTAAGCAGCAAAAAAAATCAGTTTCATTGACTTTTAAATGATTTTGGGTATTCCATACCAATATAGTTTTACAAACATGTTCTGAAACAATAGTTATAACAATTACTTAATTTTGCATATCTAGCATTTTAGAAAAATAAAAAGACCATAAATGGAAAGTTGTTCTTATAAAAATTTGTCTTCAATACCTTGATATATATATATAAATACCCAAAGGAACTTTCAAAAAAGTTGTAATTAGTGTTTGGCAATGTAAAAAAGTTCATACATAGCCATTTTTGGAAAATTTTAATATAAACCTTAATATAATAGTAAAATAAAAATATTTGAAACTATTTTTATGAAAGATTTTTAAAAATTTCAATAATTTTAGTTATTTAAAAAATTGGGTGTGGCCATCATTTAGTATTTGCACCCATACTCATCATATTCCAAATTTTGTCAAATGTTATTAATAAAAAATATTTTTGTAAATGTTCATCTAAAAACTTCAACCCCAATTTAATTAATGATTTACCACAATGGAAGTTGAGTGGTTTTTCAAATCATCAATTTAATTATAATTATTTTCACCATATTAATATTAGTGTACATTTTTATTTAATGAAACAATCAAAATTATATAACTTATAGGTTATATTAGTTATAATAATTGATCCAAGTTGAAGATAAATGTAATTGTGAAATGAAACATTCATTTTACCTAGGCCAATTATGAATGCACCTTAATGCATTGGTTGAAGACTTGACATATCCTTTTCAAGGTGAAGAGTGTAACTCCTTATATGTAGCCTATTCACATGCTTAAAGGCTAAACTATGTAAGGTAGGTAGGTAAAATAATTAACTAGGTTAAATGGCTTCGGCTTAACTTATAAATAAGCTAGGTTAACCATTAACTAATTATAATTACCTAGGTTTACTTATTATTTACCTACATAATAAGTAAGTAACATAATCTAACTTGGCCTACTAACTAGGCTTAGGCTAGTTAAGTACTTAGGCAATAAATAAATAGGTAGTTAATAGAGGTAGCTCTAGGGAATTAGGTTAGATATCCTACCATTATAAAGATCAAAACATAGTTAAATGGACTATTTGGATTATCATTATTTTTTAATTTTTTAGACAATAAATGAATTAAAAATCTGAAGTCATATTCAACATTAGCATTGTTAAAATTATAATTATTTATACATTACAATAGTCATTATTGGGAATTTTATTTTAAAAATGGATGAGTTTTTAAAAAAATGGACTCATAGTCGATTCTTGAAATGATCTAACATTATTTTTGTCATTCATGAAATTTAATCATTGGATTTATGAACTAGGCTTAGCCATTGCTTTAAGTTATTAAATTTAGCCATTAAGTTTAGCCATTACTTTAAATCACTAAATTAAACCACTAGGTTTAGCCATTATTTTAAGCCACTAAGTTTAATCACTATGTTTACCATTACTTTAAATCATTGAGTTTAACCAATAGGTTTAACCATTATTTTAAGTCATTAAATTTAACCATTAGGTTTAATTGTTATTTTAAGTCACTTAATTTAGCCATTATGTTTAATGATGTGAAATAAACACGTGAAATAATAAACTTGATAAAAGTTATACTTATAAGTTACAACTTATATACGTGTTTAAAAAACTAGGGTAGGTAAGTTAGATTATGGTAGTTTGGTGAAGTTAGGTTAGGTTAGGTAGGTTTGGTTAGGCTAGGCTAACACATACCTACCTAAGTGCCTTTATTCGACCTACTTAAACCTATTTACTACCTACCTACTTACTTACCTACCTACCTATTAATTCTTAAAATAATAATCCAAAAAATGATTTTAATTTAAGTATAAAATTGACCCAATCAAATGGTCCATTATCTATTAAACATTTTGTCAGTCACTTTGCTAGTCAAAATGACAAGGTCCAATTTGACTACCTAGTTGCGTTAAATATGTACAAAACAATTTTTCTAGATTGATAGGGTGGTTTTTTTTTACACCTATCATTTTTGGTTTTTTTTAATCGGAAAACCTAATAAAAAAAACCATGGATTGTAATAATGTGTGAAAATAAAAATAAAAATACACGACATTATTAAATGGAGAGTTCAAAAGTAAGATGCCTAAACCAACTACAACCTCTTGAGCCAATTAATCGTAAAAGAATGATGTGGCAACACAAGATTGGATGAAAAGTTTTGAAATAGTGTTAAACAATAATGCTTAAACAATGTTTTTACATTGTGTTGAAAAGCACTAGTTATGAGCTTTAAAATGTGTTGAAAGGTATTATAAATTTATTGGATTACCTTTCAAACTTTACTAGATGTTAAATTAATATATTAGAAAGGGTTTCACATAAATACAACATATACTTTCAACATTAACTTAGTTTATGAGACTTATGAACATTAATAAATTTCCTCAATTTCATCATTTTTAATCATTAAAAGTTGATTTCACATAAAAAATTCCAAGCTTTCACATGGAATTTTTGACCAATCTCCACATGTTTAATGACATTTACATTATGCCAAATTTTGTTCATTCCAACCCATGTGTTTGCAACTCTTTTTGTGACAAAAATCAAACTAATCCCTTGTGACAACCATAGTTGTTGTGACTATGGTAGGGTACCAACTAACCTTGTAATTGTCGATGTGATTATGTATGTGCATGTGGTATAGATTGGATGAAAGCCTTAAATGAAAATTTAATCACTATTAGCTACATCCAATAACAGATGATAACATATTAATTGATTTTGTGATTTGTAATATATATTTTTTATTACACTTTATTAACTAGACTATAGGTTTAAAACTCATGGTAGGGTGTAGTCATAGTAGCATCTATTACAAGTGTAACAATGTTTGGATTTTCATGTTTTTAGTGTGAAAAATTGCATTAATGTTACAAGTTTGGAATATTTTAAAATGATGCCCTTTCTAATATATCATTAATATATCATATGGAAATATTTAGAATTATTTTGGGTTGAATCTAATGCTTAAATAAAATGTTCAAAAAAACGCATAAAACATTGTAACCAATGTGTTCAATTTTTGAAAACTCCTTGAAATGGCTTCAAATGACATAATCATGTGTAATAATCATTCAATCCTTTACATAGTAGTACAATATATCATGATGGAAAAATTGAATATTTTTTACCACCTTGAACATCATGGGTTTTTGATCCATCACATTTTGTAATTAATCAAAATCTGTCACATCATTTTAGAAAGCATTTCTATTGTTTTTCAACCAATCAAAAGCAATTCAAACTTCATCTTAGTCAAGTCACAATGCATGTGGACAAATTTAGGTTTTATTATCTTGATTGTACCCATGGGCCAAATAGGTAGCCCCTAGGTAGGCTATGTAACCTCTAGGTAGCCCTTCATCACAAACTTCCAATATGATGAAATTTCAATAAAATCTATGCAAAAATTGTAAAACAATATATTTATGCAAAATCAATGGTCTTTAAAATGTAAAAGTGTTATGAAAAAATATGTAGTACTTCTATATAAATGATTTGTTTTATCTACTTATGAGGTTTTGATATGAAATACACATACAACTTACATTCTAATTGAATATGTGCAATTATTATGTTGTAATTTTACATAAACTATAATGTAAGTGTAAATTGAATATGAACACTCACATATGGCATTCACAAAAATGTTTCATTCATTTGAACATTCAAAATGTTGAATACATACAAATTTATCTTGTTCATATTAAATATAACATGAAATTCATGTGATTTTTGTACAAACCTATGAAAGCTTGGATTTCATACAAATATTTTACAATACATTATTTTAAACTGCTAAATATTGTGTCCACATGTATGGTGAAACAAGACTAGTAAAATATTTTTAAAAAGGTGACATTGTGAGACATTTTTTTATATTCATTTAAGAATTTGGACCTTGTGTTATAAAATACATATAAAACATTTGGATGTAAACTAGTGTTAGAGGCAAAAAAAAAATTACAAAACATTGAAATGTTTTCAAATCCACATGGGTTTTATTGCACTAATAAGAGTTGCCCATTTCAATGAATACTTGAAAAAACAAGAATTTGCCCATCATGATGACATGGTAATTGTAGAAGGGGATGGATTAGAAATCCATGATTTTTATAGTCATACAATATTAATGCATATTTCAAGTCATTCAAAAAATGAAAAAATAATAGAAGCATTGGTTATATAATTGGTTTAAAAATTATTTTGAGTACTTTATCTTCATTAGATACATTACAAATTGTGTCACATGTTTAATTTATATATTAATGTTACTAATATATTATAAAAACCTTCAACATTAATGTAATTCTTGATTCTAAAACATAAAAAACCAAGCATTAATTACACTTGTTGTGGTTCCTATTAATGTGATCACATCCATGTGACTAAAGTTGTATATTGTGTCATACAACCAATTTTATTTTTTTTGTAGTTTTAGAACCCAAAAAATGTATTCACCATTTTTGTGGGGTAATCCTAATTGTGACTATGGCCAAACTTGAAAAAAACAATTGTTTGCATTTTTGAAGATAAATTTGCCAATTGGTGAGAATTCATAAAGAGAAAAAAAAAAAATTCCAACCTATTTGTTATGGATAATGATATTTTTCCATGACATGATGTTTTGAGACCTTGAACAATACAAATCTTTTGGGAACATAACATATTTCTAATTCATAAATAATTTTAATGTGGTAATTGTGCTATTGGCCTAAGTATGAACATGGCCCCAACAATAGAGCTCAATTGTGAAATAACTATTTAAAATTTTAATTGATTTCCAATGACAAAAATCATTCAAAATTGAATATCTTCCTTACCCTAAGTCTAAAAATTATGAAAACTACATAAAATCCAACTCATCAAGGGGCTTCCAATATTACCTAGAATGCATCCTAATTTCTTTAAAATTTCACATCTTGATTTCCTTGAATTGTTTTTGACAAAATTATTTAATAACTCTTGCAACACAAATCTAAACATTATAAACCACCTTGGTGTTCCCACCACTCATCAAGTGTTGTTTAAAGATTCCAAGAACACAATGCAAGGTGTCATGGTTTAGGAGATCTCAATGTGCTAAGCTAACTAACTACTTTAATAGATAGATGTCTTAGTGCAAATTGGTTGATATCTATTATTAGTGTCATGTGGAAGGGAAATAATTGGTTTTGTGTTTGAATCCTCAAGCAATGTTCATGACATCTTACAAAAGCAAAAGGAACTCATTCACCCTCAATGATCACATGCATGACACAAATAAAAGGCCTATGGATAATGGATCATGATATTGAATAGAGATTGTAGAAGTGGACATGTGGAAAGGAAATTTTAATCAAACTATAAATTGTTTACATGTACCAAAATAATCATCCAACAAAAGAATTATTCTATTTCTTCTATCATTTGTATCATTATGTATTCCAACTAAACACATAAATACCTTTTTTTTTGGTGATAAATTTCCCATTTATTCAATTATTAAAGAAAAAACTCCAAAATATTTTTTTTCTAAATCTAGAATGAAAATTAGGAAACAACTTGGGCAATTGTGGATTAAAAAATATGGTAGTCTCCAACATAATGGTCATAAATAATGAAGAATGAGGTTTCAAAGATTTGTGGTCATTGTGTGCAATCCAAATTTAAGACAACATTGTGATTTAATTTATTAATGTGATCATTTTGGAACAAGTGTAAACTTCATTGACAAACTATTAATAGAACCCTAAAATTCAATCTACAATAGAAGACACTATAAGACTCTCATTTGCTTAATAGTGAGTTTGAACTAATGTTTGTAAGTTTTGGGATCTAAGCAAGTTCAATTTCATGTTACATGTTAGGTTCCTAAGTTTTTAGATTAGATTTTTTTAGTTTTTTAAAAATAATCATTGGAACTTAATTGAATAATGTCTCTTTTGAAAATTAAATTAGAAGTTGAATTGTGGGTCTTATTTTATTTTAAACATTTTCAAATTCTTTAGGTAAACAAATATAATTTTATAAACAAATATATAGCTTACATTTGAAACAAATTATTGTATTTGATTGGTTGTAGATAATTAATATTATTATTTTTAAATAGAGTGCATGAGTTGAACAAACTAATACTATTTCTTTTCTTTTTTTAAATTATGTGTAATGAAGATAGTGTGTAACCAAAACTAACAATGTCCATTACTAAAAGCAGGTTGTATAAAACTACAAAACTAGTAAGCACTTTAGTATTAAGAAGATGACAATAACATAATATCTAAACTCTTTGCTAACTATCCAAATCCATTCTAAGCTATGGGTCATAAAGGATCAACACTCTTTAATTTCCCTCTTAACGAACCCATTGTCATCTTTGTGCCAATTTTGGTAGTTACAAAACCGACTTCCCCCAATACTTATGAAATTGTTTCCCACAAATGAAGAGAAAAACATATCCCTTAATCCAAAACAACTTAGGAGCTCGAATAACACAAAGCACCCATTCACATTTTGACCTAGCACATAACTTGAAATTCCTAGATGACAATTGTTCTTAAAGAACTATCAGAGTGGCAATTTGAAGTTGTGGTGTTCAAATTATTTGTAGTTATGTGGGAAGAGTTTGATTTTGTGGTTTTGTGAGAGAATACCTTTAGTTTTGGGAATTTCAAAAGGAAGTCTTATTCTAGACATTTGGTGTGCTAAGGGGACCTATATGGTGATATGTTCAGTTAATTTGACCTTAAAACACTACTGCTATCTTTATCTTCATTTCCTTGAAACTTATGGTGAAACAGAAGAGCATGATTCCAAAGGTGAAAATATCAGCAACAATAGAGCATTCATCCCACACTGTTCTATTAATCCCTTAAAATCTAACTAATGATCTCCATGATTAATGATACACACATAATCAATGAAAAAGAAAGAGTTGTTTAGTTTTGTCCCTCAATCCACATGATTTGCACAACCATACATATACTGTGAAGCTCCATGTTCCATAATGTGCATCTTCCAAAAAACAGCATAGCAACAATTCAGTAGTAGCTCAAACCCATCCCTAAATCAACACATCAAGAACTACTAGACACAAACCATCGTCAAGAGTAGTCGAAATACCAAATCAGCATTGCAACGTTCTCTCCCATAACCTGCCAAAAAAAATCAAAGAAAAGCAAAATAAGCTATTCACAAAACCTTTTCTCTCTTTACCATGAACTGCCACAACTTTTGTCACCTTTTTTGCTTTTGAAGTTAACAAGATTGTTACATCCAACAAAAATTTCATCAACCCGAATTCTATGTCACAATAGAACTAGACATGGTCTTCAAATGGAATGGTTCTAAATTCATTGTGAAAATGCTAAAAAGCCAAGATTTGAGAAACCCAAGGAACCTGTCTTGAGATCCAACCTTAGGTTTCATACAAACAAAAAAAAAGAAAAAATTAGTGGCGAAGGTTTCTTTTCTTTTGTAATCAAGAAGAATCAGACAACACTGATGTGAACCTGCAAGACTTTTATTGGAAGGAAAAAACTTCAGAACACACTGGTTTGAACCCTACTGAGCCATCACCCAAAGGTTTCCAGGTATGATTTAGTTTCCTCAGATCTTGTCGACCTCATATGTATTTTTACAAAATGTATTAGGCTTTCTGGATTGATTTATAACCTCCTGGCATGATACAACTGCTACAAAAGTTAAACAGTCTCTTACCTTTTGAGTATGGGCACTTAGAACAAATGGACACTTGCTCCTATGTTGAAGCTATACTTCAGTTGGGAACCTTGTCAAGGTTTTCATGGAATGTAAAGTACGAGTTCACTAAGGCAACTATTTAAAGCACCCATTTGAACAATTACATTGGTAACATTGCACCTAGGGACAAGCCCATCACCCTATTACAATATTTAAATGGAAGTTTAGTAAAGTAAACTCCTCGCAACAATTCAAGCCTTATCCCATTCTAAAATCTGCTGACCATATACGGTTTTTTTCATCCCTAGGCACAAAGCTATTCCACAACCTTTCTTTTTTCATCCTTAAGCACATTGCTATTACACAGACCCCCCTATATTGTGTTTACTGATCCTATAACGCTTGTCTCTTTACAGACTAGAGACAGAGTCAAAAGAAAAAAAGAACCTGCCACCACTGCTATACAGGTGCTGTTTCACCCTGGCCTACCCAACTAGGGTACCCTGACATTAGTTGCCCATAATTACTAATGCACTTAGTACAAGAGTACTGCTGCAATTGTTTTCCCCTGGTCTGCCCTTTGCCAAGTTTTTTTTTCACCTTGGCATTCCCATACACATTTTGTGTCCATGTTATACATGTTTTCATCAAATTTTTTTTAAGGTGCATTCACACTTGGTGTTAAGGACTATGGTGGTGTTAAGTCCCCTAACACCAAGCTAGTCATTTAGGTCCTAAACCTATTTATCACAAAGATTTTATATTAAGTTAACATTCACTTAATATTAAACAATCACCCATTTAACATTGGGTGCCACATATGATGCCACCTAGATTTTCACTTGACACAGACTTAACATTAAGTGTGAATGCACCTTAAGGGTGCTAAGGGGGTATGTTATGAGTACCAAGAGTGTCCCTTGGTACTAGTAACATTGGTGTGACAAGGTGAAAAGATGGGGGCAAAGGGCAGACCGGGGAAATTAAATTGCAGTAGCACTCTTGTACTGACTGCATTAACAACTATGGAAAAATTTAATGCGAAAGAAGAAGGACTTGTGTTTGGGTTGCGGGTCCAAATTTGATTTTGTTGTCAACTGGGCAACTTTGTATTTATTAATATTTTGCATAATATCTGGAAGGAACCAAATACCTTTACGCCACAGAATCCGGGTCCTGGTTGAGAAGTTTGGAAGCCAGAGGGATGATGGAACGTGCTTCCCGGGGAGGGTACACACACGAGGTTAGCTATGGCGAAATCCCATGTTGGGTTACGGTGGGTGGGTGGCCACTGGGTGGGGTGGGTAGGGTCGATGTGTTATTGTTTTGCTTGCAGGAAACACGGCTAAGAATTCAATAAAGAAACAAAAGGAAAAAGCAGGTTTGGGCAGAGGGGGGTGAGGTGGGGGCGGGGCGGGGTGTGAAAGAAAGTTGGGACGGGTGGGGGAATGATGGCAGTCAAGAGGCCGAAACCTGGCAGGTGGCCATCTGCTGTTTGCTGACCACTTTTAATTTAATTATTGCTGTTGCCCCTGACGTTGTCACGTTTGGAAATTCAGCAGTTTCCCCCCCTTACCGCTACTCTTACCACTGCTTCCTCGTCTTCTTCTTCTTCTTCGCACAGGACACTAGATCCATCGATCCACTCGGAAGAGTCCAGGACAGATCGACCCGGACACTAGCTAGATCGATCCACTGAGAGTTGAGCATACACGGACAGACCGATTACACAAGACCCCTTGATCTTAGTCTCATCCTCAGGGTCGGTTTGATCCAACCCAGGAGCACGCGGGGTACTTTTCTATCTAGTTTCATGTTCTAGTTAGTACATGACCTCCAGGCTTCTGTTTACAATCCCTTTGCAGCAAGCTGACGCTGTGGAACCTCGAGGGATAGAGAGAGTCGAGACTCCAGACGAGCTGTTGTTGCTTTACAATCCGTGCAGCCGCAAGTTGAAGCTGCTCCAGGGAGAGAGAGAGAGACTCGAGACTTTAGACGAGCTGTTGCTTTAGAATCCGTGCAGCAGCAAGTTGAAGCCGTGGAAGCTGCAGGCCGGCCGGAGATAGTCAAGACTCGAGACGAGCTGTTGGCGTTTCAGCCACAAAAAAAAAATTCTCATTGCAGATGCTGTGAGAGAAAAAGCTAGTAAGTATCCTAACTGGTCCGACATCTTCCGAGTTTGCCAGTGGTCTTTAGGACAGATTGCACTGGCAGGGGTTCAGAATCTTGCTTGCAGAGGATCAACGATTTCGAGTTTTTGTTCCATTTTGGGAATTTGTGTGCCACACTTTGTGCTGCTTCTACAGTTGTCTTTGCCGTCTTTTGTATCTGGTTCAAGCTGTGTGATGGACACTTTAGAGCCTGAGTTCGTATTTCCTGAATTAGCCGCGACTGTAGTCACCTCGCGCACAGACGTTTAGGAGGTTCAGGTGTAACTTCTCAAGCTGAATCTGGGGCCTTGTAGGTGAATCTCGACTAGATATATTCGCAAGTATGTACGGGTTTGTAGTGCTTCTTTCCTTTGCGTTGCCTGTCCACAGTCTCTAGTCCACTCTCCTGTGCACCAGCGATGAACCATGGGTCATGATTCTGCAGTGAGCTTCATCAATTCTTTGAAAGCATATCTTGTTTGAAGTGCCGTAGAAAGACCTTGAACCTGGTGACTGATCACATCTGCCAAGGCAATAATAATTCTATTAAGACGGGTGAATGTTGGGGAGCTCAGAGCATTGGACGGGGTATTCGTTTCCAGAATCTAGAGTCGTACACTATCGGAGACAGATTCCTAACTTAGAGACTCGACCAGATTCCAAAACTTTTAGAGGTCGAGAGTCGGAACACGGAATAATATTGTCCGTGGACACCTCTGTCTCATCTCGCCAGTGAACCAGTGTTGGCAAGGAGAGATGGAATCGAATCTGTGCTGAAGCATGTTGCATATAAGCTTCTGGATTCCAGATGGGAAAGAGTAGCTCCTCTGTTGCTTGCGATATGTGTTATAGAATTTTCCTTCTGGATCTCCTCAGGATATGCACCCAGCTTCGTGGTCGGTTATAGAACCTTCATCTTTAAGCACCAAGTGAACACGCCGCCCTTGCAATTGGATCCCATGAAGTGCAGTTCTGCATTTAGCAGACAGAAGGTTCTTCTTTCGTTGTGACCAGTTCCTGTTTGCCGTGTTCGTCTTTCGATTAGACGAGTCCCGTTTGTTTCCTCTGTTGACTCTATTTCGGGTTTGTCTGTCTCGGAACAGATGCAACGAGGGGCATGGGGAATGTGTGAAGTATCCAATATTCTTCTAGAACTTGAGGAGCTTGGGTATGTTATGGGAAGATGATTTTACATGCTCCATAACTATTGTCTGACTCCAGAATCTTGAATCTTTCTCTAGTACGATCATGTGCAGAGCAAGAGGAAAATTCCTATAAGAAAAAAAATCCTGGAAGTGTTCATCTGATCGATTAGAGAGCAGCCTTGATGCTTTAGAATAAGGGCAAGAAGAAGATTGCCGGCTGTGGTAACAACTAGGCACCTCACACACTCCACTGAGTCCGCAGTACTTGCTTGCTTTCAAAAGGGTTACGAACGTGCCAACAGATAATGTTGAACCTGGTGTAGGATTTGGTTGTTCCAATGAGCTAGGATTGACACCTCTGAACGCAATTCTTGTGCATCTTGTTACTGTGCAGCTGCATCACGACTGCACTGACAACGTCGATATGTGTGAGCTTTCAGCAACCCCGAAGTTAGTGTCCTTGAATTGGAATACAAATGGTGCCATGGATCGTATGCACTCAGAGTTGCAGACTGGGTGTCATCTACAGCTCTGAAGCCAATGCCAACAACCTGTAGCTTGTATGTAATCTCTAACTTGATTTTACATTATGTGCATACCGGAGGTCTGATCGAAGTTGTAGTACTGGATGAAGGACTTTAAAAGGAGCTACACATCGGGGTCTTGGCATGAGAGCTTTCCACAACACAAATATAGTCTTGATGTCATGAGCTGAATATTTTAGGCTGGAAACTTAAATCTCTATAAATCCAGCATCCCTGGGTGGATCAAAACGCATCTCAACATTAGGACCTGCTTACTTGCAGTAGATCCATGTGTGAACTGACCATGAGCTCAATTGCAATCATAGAGAGACCCCAATTTTCCATTTAAATATAGAATTGTATAGAACCTCGGTGATCCGGACATCAGATATTATAGGTGAGAGTCGTTTAGAGTGAAACAAAAATGATCGTATTCCTAGTATTGAATGAATACCCAAAGACCTCAGAAACTCAAAATGTCAGTTTAAAGTTTACTCTATGTCCCCTTTCCTTATATTACCCTTAAAATTCATATTTGAAAATTTGGTTAGGCACTAATCAAAATCATTCTGAACACATAGAGGATTGACATAATGTTATAGGGCCAAAACAAAAGTGTATTTCATAATGTGGGCTATTTTTTTTGGATTCGAGCAAGTTCCAAACATTTGAGAGTGAGGTGAAGGTGGTTCTATTGAGGCCAATACACATATCAAAAGATGCATAAGAGTTTTAGGGAGTTACCTGATTTGGGAGGGCTAAACAGGATGGTGTTTGGTGGTCAGATTTGCATTATTCACAATCACATCAGAGGCACTTGAACATGTCTGTACAGCTTATATGGAAGCCAGACTCAAGCTGCAATCGGAAGAAACCTGCAACATTGGGCTCCAGGCTAATGAATTCTCACAGGTGCAGGATATGATCTATTTTGAATTTTTCTGGGTTTATATCGAAAACAGAGGATCTAGGTCACAAGATTTCATGAACTAGCTCTAGCAAGTCTCCTGGAAGTTTTTGTATAGATCTTTCAATCTTTGCTGCTGAAGCTTGAATCACAGTTGAAATTAAGAACATCATGAGTCTATGATCTTTATGCTCGTTAGTTTTGTGATGGACACCTCTTTTCAGGTGGACAGTGCGACACACTTTAATGCCTTATGATCAGCAAAGTTCAATCAGCAGGTATTATCAGCTGCAAACCAGCTACCAGTTTTGGTTGTTTGGATTGGAAAACCTGCATAGTACTAGAATGTTCTGTGAGACTGTAAATCATAGTGAATCATTGTACATGTGGATGCAGCTAGCAGAGAGTACCATGATGTGAAGAAAAAGGGGAGAATCAACGTGATGCTGTGTGACGAAGGGTTAAGCATTTAGCTTGTTCGCATGACGGAGAGGCAGCCAGCTGTGGTAGTTCAGGCCAAAAGTAGTGCAAGGAAACTTGCAAAAGCTATCTTCAGATTGATCTTAGATCGAGATCTGGAAACTTGATGTGATGGAGAAGGAGCTTGCAGGATTTATCCACGGAATGGAAATCATGCAGACAGACTTGTAGCAACAGTTTAGCAGGAGCTGGTCGGGTACATACACTCCATGAGATGATCAGGAAACTGTGAGCAGTACTGAATCTTGGAGAGCGAGTGTGAGAGCATGGCGTTAGTATGCCCTAATCGACCAAGAGAGAGATTAGGGCCTGTACTGGGCACTGGACCCACCAGCGTTTCCCGACTGGGGCTTTGCACGCATCATGTGATCACTTCTGGTGTAACTCAAGGATCAGCTGCTGGAGAGTCTCGCGGCATCAATATGGCTGAAAATTTGTTGAGTCCTGTCTCCTGCCACAATTGCACCTCTGCTGCTAGTGCGGGCGCACTAATTAGGCAGGATTCGGCTCATGAGAGAACAGTTGCAGGAAGTCAGGACACTGGTACTGCCCTCAAGATCATCAGCCTCGATCATCATCAGCCTGGTGGACCTGCTGCTGCTATATCAGGCTTGCTTGCAACGGTTCCTGCAACATGGGAATATAATATTGACGCAGCAAGCAACGTTGCTCCCGGTAAACTAGCAACTCAAACCCCCGCAGGAATATGGTCGTCGTCCTTTTCGTTCAGTCCTGGCGCCTTCACCCCATCCAGCTGTGGGGACTGGTCGATCTTTCCTCAGAGTACAGTTTCTGCTCCTAGTCCTCCATTCCATGCTGCCATTGGAGAATCATCATCCGCGGCAGTGTCAACATCCTCTCTAAGTCTTCCAGGTTCTCCGTTATCTACAGTTCCATCTCATACTGCCAATTGCACGAGTTCTACATTCTCGAATTCGAGAGGGCAATCTGCCCAAAACCAATTCTACCAAAACTCGAGTGCACAGACGGTTGGTATGCTGAGGTCTGCATCAGCAGCTAGCAGCTGTAATGCACCATGGGGGAAGCTCGAAGCTGGGTCTTTCGATCAGCAGCGATTCATGCTGGATGTGACTGCGGCGCCTAACCAGCAGCTGGAGGTTCTTCCGCGTGCAGCGCGGTTTAGCGCCTATGCTGCTGGCCAAGGAGATAAAGATCAGCAGCCGAGTCAAAGTATTGTGAACGAAGAGCATTTGATGCATGAGGTTGACACCGTTTCTGCATGGGTGGACGGGACCATTAGAGAATTGATGGCAGCCATGCCTGGCTTAACCTTGCAACAACTCTTCGCGAAACTGCTCGAGGTTCTTGAGCCTTGTAATATACAACTAGAGAAAGTAATCGAAGCTCGATTCCATGCGCTCTTCGGCGCTGATCAAGGGAGGCGGCTCCACAAATTTTCTGCACCTGCTGCAGCTGGTTCAAAGCGTATGCGTGAGAACACGAATGATCAAGACTTCAATGCGCGTAAAGAACAGGAAGACCAATACAAGCTGCAAGTGCGAAGAGATCGTCGTCACCAGCAGGTAACAGCGCCGCCGTTGAGTGATCCGAGTCTCAAAACCCGAAGAGATCATCACCTCACGACCCCAGCTCCTCCACAAACTGAAGCTTCACCTCTTCCTTCTCCTCTTTCTTCACCGGCCACGCGGGACACCAGAGACCATCTTGGGAAGGCGCTGGAAGAAGGGACGTCCATATCTTCCTTGCAACTTTCTCTCGATCCCCGGAACATCGTACGTATGCGAGAGCGATCTACGCAGGCTCAGCAGTCTAGCGCAGCGGTAGAAGATCAGTATCAGCATAATATGAGAGCCCAGTTAGAGATGAATTTGCAGCTCCCAGTAGGGCAGCAGCAACGATATCATCAGCAACCGCCGCAGCAGCATCAACACCACCAGGAGCCGCGAGCTAAAACTTTACCAAGGACGTATTCTCGTACTTTGCAAGCAAGTGCAGCAGAACCGGTGCAGCAATATGGCAACCAAGCTTCTTTAGCTTACCAGGATCAAACACAGCTGCAAGTTCAGTATCATGATCAAGCAGCAGCTGGACCTTCTGCTCCTGCTGCGTCATCGAGCAGCATGAATGTGCAGGAGAGGATAAACGCTTACGATGAGGCAGGACTGGAGCTTCTGGCCCTTCTACTACAGTGTGCAGAGGCCGTCTCTGCAAATAATGTGGATGAGGCGAACTCAATACTACCACAGCTGACTGAGCTTGCAACTCCTTACGGAAGTTCGGTGCAGAGGGTAGTGGCTTACTTCACCGAAGGCATGGCATCCAGAGTCTTCACTTCTTGTCTTGGCATCTGTTCCCCGTTACCAGGAATGCAGATGATCAGCAACCAGAAAATCGTGTCTGCAGTCCAAGTCTTCAACGAGATATGTCCTTTTGTGAAATTCTCCCACTTCACAGCCAACCAAGCAATTGTGGAGGCCTTCGAAGGGATGCGCGATGTGCATATAATAGACATCGACATCATGCACGGCTTACAATGGCCAGCTCTCTTCCACATTCTTGCCTCTAGACCTGGGGGACCACCGCAAGTGCGCATTACCGGATTAGGAACTTCCATGGAATCGTTACAGGCGACGGGGAAAAGGCTTTCCGACTTTGCACAGACACTCGGACTTCCATTCGAGTATACGCCAGTGGCGGAACGGATTGGTAATGTGGATCCCTCGGTTCTCAAAGTGAGGATGGGAGATGCGCTTGCTGTTCACTGGATGCAGCATTCGCTCTATGATGTCACGGGAGACGATCCGCAAACACTGAGCCTTCTACGCAGATTGTCGCCCAAAGTGATCACCATGGTGGAGCAAGATCTACGACATGAGGGTAGTTTCATCAACCGTTTCGTGGAAGCTCTTCACTATTACTCTGCCTTGTTCGATTCTCTGGGCGCCAGTTACGCCGACGAAAGTCCGGAGCGTCACATCGTCGAACAGCAACTGCTGTCATGCGAGATCAAGAACATCTTAGCGGTAGGTGGCCCGGCACGCACAGGGCATGTCAAATTCGTGCAATGGAAAGATGAGCTCAGCCAAGCAGGTTTCAAACCCGTTTCCTTGAGCGGCAAAGCCGCGACGCAGGCCACACTTTTACTGGGCATGTTTCGTGATGGTTACACGCTGTTAGAGCAAACTGGCACTCTCAAACTCGGCTGGAAAAATCTCTGCCTCCTAACCGCCTCCGCCTGGAGCTGCAATTGAAGACATTCAAACCGTAGGTATATACCATGACTACAAGAAGCTTAAAAGATCCCTCTACAATTCTACAAAACACCCACACTATACATGTATGCATACATCTTCATGCAGCAATCGTAGTTTCTTGTATACAGTTCAGATTGCAACCAGGGGATTGACGGGCCACTAGCCAGCAGCTGGTAACCACGCGGATCGACATTCGATTGATCAATTGGTTATACTGTACTCAGGTACATACCCTGGACTGTATAAGAATCTTTAAACGCTAGTGGAAGATGAATCAGTCTCAAATTATACTTTGAGGAAACTGTAGTTTGAAATTTATACCGAGCCTAATTGTCAGTCTAGTTCTAGATCATCATCATATGAATTAGCTGCAGGTTCATCAGGACTAGCCTAGTCGTTACCGAAAGCTTGCAGGAAGAGCAAGCTGCAAACGTGCTGTGACGAGAGCTCTCCACATGGTTATGTAACACTAGGATTCCACATTTGCAGAGCTAATTGCAAAGCTAAAATTTGCAGTCATGTGTAAGCTAGATGTAGCAGCCGCTGGTGCCTGGTACTAGCTAGTACACAATCCTTTCATCACCCTCAAGTAAAATGTCACATGTAAATTTTGTATTTGACCAGTTGTTAGTGAATTCACTATGTTTGCAGTAATTTGTTGTATTCACATTTCTGTAGCAACTGGTTGGTGGAGTTCACCAATGTCCTTAGTAACTATTTAGGCCAACTTTAGATGAGGGTCCAAGGTCCAGGGACCAATGAATTCAAACAATCTTATTGGTCAAAAGCTTTAAATTGGTTCCTAGGCCTTTAGATGAAGGTCCAAGACTAGAAAGTGGCAAATTGATGCAAAACCTACATGGCACCTCTTTTGGATGGAAAATCAATTGGTTCGGACCAAAAGCCAGTGCTAAAAGGAGAGCTCCTGATTTGGAGAACCAAGAATCTGGCTAGGGACCAAAGCACAATCCAACTCAAGGATTCAATTTGTTTCAAATCAGTCCAAATAGGACCCTCGTCTAAAGTGGGCCTAACTGTCTGATTCCCTATGTGAGTTGAGTTGTCACTAAATGAAACATATGAGGAAGTGTGAAGGGATGATAAAGTAGCATTGAAATGGCTCAACTTACAATAATGGTGAGTGCAAGCTTAGGTTGCTCACTGCTCACAAAAGTATTTTTTGTTTTTTTCAAATTTGTCAAGTAGGTAGACTAGCAACCAGTTACCACATTAATAAAAGCCAAATTTGGCTAGATGTCAATCAAGACAACAAAACTTTCTCAAAATCTTGCTTTGTACTAGCAACTTCCATGAGCTTAGTAGATCTAAATGTCATAACCTTAAGATTATTTTTCTCATAATGTGATGACTTTGGACCATTTTTTTCGAAAAAAATTCTTTGTATCTTTTACAACTTTTTTTTTTCTCTTGCCAAGTTATGAATTTTTTTCAAAAAAACAAAATTTATTTGTAAAACATAAAAGCGTCACCTAAAATTCATTTCTTTTATATATTTTTTGAACCCTAAAAGAGGGAATTTGAATTCAAGTAATCCAAGTAATTGTTTTATGTAGTACTTGCTCTAATTGGGCAACTAGTAAAAAAAATTTATACATGTGTGTTCACAAACCTAACATGAAATGAATGACATGGATTTATGAAAAGACTCAAGTTTTAAACATTGAACCAAAAAAAACAAAAGCCCATTAAGAATAACATAAAACAAGGGATGAAAAAATTAATCCTAGATTTGCAAGAATATTTGAAATGTAATTTTGCATCAAGACTAACCATGTGGATTTGTTTTAACTTGTTACAAAGATCATTTCATCATCTCCATGGTGATGGTGTGTGCTTCAAATTAAGTCACCTAGAAACTCAAATTTTCATGCATATCTATGGTCAGAATGCTCAAATTTAAGGTCATATAAAAAAAGAGGGAGAACTTCACATAACATTATCTTTAAAGATGGAGATGCAACAGAACTACTTTTAGTTCTTCTTCTACCTAATGTTTAGTGGTTCTTACTTTTTCAAAAAAAAAATAGGTGAGTCCTTTTGGGTATATGGTCTCTTGATCAACAATTTTTAAATAATCACACTATCAATTTTGACCTATAACCATGGTTTTAGTTTTTACTTGAAAAGGTGGTTACTCTAATTTGGATTTTCTTAAAACCCAAATAATTTGCTCTTTGATTTTGAAAGTTTTCAAAAACCTAGAACTCGAAGCACCAACAAAATCAAACGACTGCCAAACACCGGTTCTTACATGCTGCAAGGTGGGTATTACAACTAGTGAAATAAGTTCCAACATCACCAAAACATTACTTCCATAAACAAGGAAATAAAAAAGAGCTCCATTTTGATCACTCTGAATTTTCAACCCAAGCCTTGAATGATCACAAGGAAGCCAAATTTGGGAAAGCATGATCAATGGATTTTGGTGAATCAGGATCTGAAAAGTAGGCAAAGCATCGTGGCAAGTCATAAAATAAATGGCACAAAATCCATAACCTCTAGAAATGTGATAAAGAGTTTATGTTTGTTGAAAGTGCTACCCTCCACATGAATAAAAATGAAAGGTTTTTTTTTCAATGAACTTAGACAAATGGGTACATGAAAAAACATTTTGGGGATAAAGATTGTTGTCACATTGTATTGTTTTTCCGGATACCATTTTGAACTTTAATCATGTCATTGTTATGAAAAAATTTCACAATGCTTTTGCATATTATGATAGGTCAAAACCCCAAAAAATCAAATGTCAAACAAACTACATTTTTTTATTTCATGCAATGTGATTTAAAATATATTTGTGCAAAAAAAATTTACATTACAAGGTATTAAAAAATGAAAATATGCTGAAAAAAAGCTTCAACTCATCATATTACTACAATTTGCACTTAGAATAATATAGTTCCAATGTTTTCATCTTTTCCATAACACTTTCCATCTTATTTACATCATGTTTTAGTGCCTTCATCACCTTGTCATAATTGGCATGCACACATGTTTTGCTTATTTGTGCTTCATTTCGTTGATGAATAGTTAGTTGCAAGTCCTATTTCAATTGCAAAATTTGTTGTCCCTATTCAACCACAATATGGTCTAACCTAGTATTGGCCTTAATCAATGTTTAACATTAAATTGCCTCATGATCTATTATCTTCTTCATGTCATAATACCTATCAACTTTTTTACAACATATCTTTTTCCAATCTAATATTCTCCAAAGCTTCAATTTGTAACTCCAAATTATTTCTCTATTAATTTTCATTGAAGAAATCCATATGTGCTTTGTAAATTTGTTGTTCTTTTACTACTAGCTCCTTCCACACCTCCTATGTTGTTAACTACTACTTAACTGATGTATCTCCTAACCTATAGCTCCCAAAAATCTCAATGTTCTTGGTGTTTGGAACAATGGAGTGATCTCTTCCCTATAATTGTCTCCTAATGATGGACCAAAACTTCTACAAGCTTGAAATTAAAACCTACCTTCAAAAAATCTCAAATAAATCCTAATTTATCCTCCAATGGAATTACATGTGCATGTATTGGATTTTTGTTTTGTTGTCATTAAATGTGGTGGTTACAATGGAAGTTGAAATTGGAAATCACTCGCACTCCTTTGTAACTTGTATTTTCTTTCTTTGTGTAAGTTAAAATTACACTAATGGTGATCTTGGCCTATCATCCTATTCCTCACATAATTGTCATCTTTTGTTTAAAAACAATAATTTCTTCATCTTCATCGTCATTTGATTGATCTTTTGTCACATGTGCAACTTTTTGCTTCCTCTCCATCTACGGATCTACCCTAGAGACTACTAAATAACTTCAAAGGTTGCTTGTTCTTTTGTAGCCTATCCCTCAACTCTATGGCACTTTTTGGTTTGACTACAAATGGTTTTTGTGATTTGGATGTGTTTGATGATGGTGGTTCTTTGGAATATGTCACAAGAAATCAAGTTTACATTAACACCTGAATGACAAGTGAAAAATTACACATGTCCTTGGCATCCATCTTATTATTCCATTCAAACATTTTGGCCAAAACTTTCATCCATCTATCAATTCCTTAACCAAATTTTTAAACATTATCTTAACCCAATCCATAGGCTCCCCCTTATTTGCCTTCATCATAACAAACCTTATCCCATTAATAAACCGCCTAGATAAGTGTAGGAAAATGAACATCATCTGG
>Ga0116231_10004417_pt1 | contig 28457 bp, 16 predicted proteins | sample S1TSphgellanicum_2_FD_89695 | JGI IMG/M metagenome (GOLD analysis project Ga0116231, IMG submission 89695) | Host-associated microbial communities from peat moss isolated from Minnesota, USA - S1T2_Fd - Sphagnum magellanicum MG | ecosystem: Host-associated > Plants > Peat moss > Unclassified...
AATAATAATTTAGAATTCAAATATCAGTTTTTAGATCAAATAAGTTTTTTGAATTTAAATAACAATTTTCAGAATTGAAATGTTAATTTTCATATTCAAATAACAATATTCAAAATTGAAATGACCATTTTTAGACTCAATTACTAGTAATTTTCAGACTTGAAGTATTAGTTTTGAAAATCTAAAATAATAATTTAGAATCTAAATTTTAGGTTCGAATTAAACGATTATTTAAAATATAAATGAAATTTTTTCATAGCTGAAATATAAAATTTCATATTCATATATAAATATTCAAAATTAAATGAAATATTCAAAATATTCCATTTTTATGATCAATTACTAATTTTTGGATTTGAAAATATTGAAAATATTAATTTAGAATTCAAAATCAATTTTTAGATGAAATTAGTCTTTTTGAATTGAAAATATCATATTCAAATCAAAAATTTCAAATTTAAATAATTGAAATAACAATTTTCAAATTTGAATAAAAAAAATTCAAAGTTCAAATATTAATTTTGCGATTCATTATATGAACAATATACATATGTATGCATATTATATATATATAATTTTAGTACATACATTAAAATATAACCCTATGTCATTATAAAATACCTTTAGGATGCAACTAATTTGGTGACTATTACGATTAATGGGACATATCAACGTATTAATGGATGAAAATAAATGTAAAATTGATGTAACCAATGGGATGAAATTTGTAATAGTTGCATTATAGTTGTGAAAATGACCAAAATTGTTGAAAGTTGGTCTTGTAGTTGCAAATATTCTCAAATCTAATCACAAACGACTATAAGTCGCATGTAATCGTAAATTGAATGGTTACATTTTGGCCGATTTCTACTAGTGTCATTCTTTTATTTTGTTTACCTTTAGATTTTTTCCACTGCATTACGCATTAGGTTTGGTCGTTCCCATCTTTAGTCCTTGGGGTATCACATTGCATTTATAGCTAGTTTTTGGATCCTATGGGGATCCACCTTTTTCATTTCGCGCATGGTGGGGAGAAGACGGCCTTGCATGATGTTGTGTGAAATGTTTTTGCAATCATTTTGAAAAATGTGATATTTCATGTCTTGCAAAAGGAAACCACCCCTTGCCCTATAATCTTCATGCCATTGAGTCAACATTGTGTTACTAATCGATGGTGTTTGCACATTATCAGATGTTATTATTGACCCCACTTGAGTTGATTTGGTCTCATAGGTTGTTTTTTTTCGTGGGGTTGTGGCGATAGTTGTGGCTTAGGCAAACAATGGTTTTTATCATGTTTAATTCCTAGTGGACATGTTTCTCCCTCTAGATGTGGAGGTTTTTGAATGTTTACACCAATAGGTGGATGAATTTTTTCATCAATGTGCAATATGGCGTGAGGAGCAAAAGGCATTGGCACTGGAGGCGTTCTTCTTTTAGTTTTGCACACATTTTATAAGCATAAGGTGTCAATGGTGTTACAACATGTGCATGCGGTTTTATTTTGAGACATGTTATTGATGTAGGTGAGGGTTCTTCTAGGTTAGGCGTCCTTTCAGGATGTCCACCCTTTTCCTTATTTGATATTTTTTCACAACAAAAGGGGGTTCGAGAACTTGATGTTCCTTTTGTGGTTCACCTTCTTAAGTGGTTCTTTTGTCTTCTTAGATGTGGGTCCTTCCATTTTGTTTTTCGTATTCCACCTTTTTTGGGTGCTTCGATTTTTTATGATTAGTAGAGTTTCACCATTTCCCACTTTTTTTAGGCCCCTTCCTTTTGTTGTTCTTCCTAATAGTTGGTTGGGTTAAATGCAACTAATTGACCATTTGAAAATGTTTGTTAGCCAATTATTACCCTAATATTACCCTAGTACTTAAGTTGGTTAGGCACAAATGGTTTTACTTTTTGGAATTGCCAATTTTTTTGGAAAAAAATACGTGCCATGCCACAAATTTGAATGAAACTTTCAAGCATAATACCTTCATTATTTAGTACAATGTTGAATTACAAATTATTATTATTATTTATACTACTGAAGCCTAACCTATATATATATATATATATATATATATATATATTTGGGCATTTTATTACCAAATCAACCAAGGTACTATGGTATTATATTTTACCTATAATTGTTTTTACTAACAATGTTACAACCTTTTTTCCCCTCCCTAATTTTGTGATGCAACCAAATTGGTTATCATCCACAAGAAGATTTAACCAAATTCGGTTAGGGACTAGATTTGAATGTAGACAAATTTAAAAGATTTTTTAAAAATATTTTTGGTTTATGAACAATTTTTTTTTTTCCTCCAAAAGATTGGGAAAATTTTGGATTTTTTTTTTCTTTTTTGACGAAATTTCTTTCCTTGAGGGGGGGGGGTTTTGCTAAAATCACAAAACTAAAAGAATAAAGAAGCTTTGGATGGAACCTCTAATAAAAATTTAACAATGTGTTTTGCAAAACTTGACAAATTAAAGGGCCTTTTTTCCCCCACAAAAATCCTTTGAATGTGTCAAAATCATATGTTTCATGATAAAACACGCTAAAAGTTGTTTGAAAAAACATTGATAAATGGGGGAAAATAGAGGCCAATATGAACAAGCAAATAATAAAAATTTTGAGGCCCAATTTCCCAAAGAGACCATGACATGGGTACCATGGCCCCCATACATATAAAATTGTACAACAATGGATGTCCAAGGGTAGCTTCAACAAATGCATGTTGAGTAATTAATTAATTTTGAAGATTTCATGTTGAAAATTATGAATATTCCAAAAGATTACCCATTTTTCTTCAAAAATTTTGATTTTTGAAAAAGCTTAAATTTGAAATTTTTGACATTTTTACAAATAATATAATTAATGTTGAAATTGATGAGGTACCCAAATACGTGTGTTTCACGGAATTGGGTGAGATCTTGAACTCATTGGCTTTGAGGTTGGTCCAATTTTTTGGATTGTCAATTCTTTGGGTTGATGATATAGGCTTTATGATGCCCATTGGTTTTGGGTTCAAGACAAAGTTAGTTTTAAACCCTTATGTGAGGCGGTTCTAAAATTGGGTTCTAGGCCAATTTCAAGTTTTAGAGTTTTTAAAAAAACATAAAAACTACAGTGTTTTTGAATTATAGTTTTGAAGTGATTTCTTATGAATATGCATGTATGATAAAACGTGTTGAATCTTGTTTCCAAGATTCACCCTTAAGTTTTAATGTTTTGTTACATATTTTTTTAATTGTTTGCATTAGATGGTTCATTATACAATTGGATTTGGGTTTTCAACCTAGGTTAACATCATTATCCCATCTTGCACATGAAGATTGAACTAATTGCAATTCCAACTCAAAATGGAGAAATGGAGAAATTCATTACGAACAAATAGGTAGATTTTGGCACACATTAAAAAGAAGCAAGGAATTAAATGTGGCATTCATCTTGACGTAATCACATGGCAATTCTTGGCAAGAAAATCATTTTAAATTTTTCTCACTATACTTGAAGTATGATTAATATTTTAATTATCTTTCTTACACAATATTTCCAAGGAAAAAATGATCTAATGATTAAAATCTCCCCCCTTCAAACAAAAGGTTTATTGTTTAATCTTTAAAAAAAAATTCTTTCCATGAATGAAATGAATGAAAAAAAACCTTTAGGCGACTTCTTCAATTTAAATGCCTTGGAGAGAAAAGGACTTTCCTTGGGGAGGAGACAAAATGGTAGTTTCAACCATGTTCCATTAGGGAGAAAGGGAACAACTTCTCAAAGTGAAGGGGATTAAGTTGTGATGGGGAACAACTTTTTCAATAAGAAAAAGACTAAGTTGTCCCAAGGAATAATTTCTTTCAAGGATCAAGCTTTCAAATGTTTAATAAGAAAATACAAAGGATAAATTTTGTTCCAACTAAACATTATTTATACCATTGCACTACAAAAATTCACAATTTTTCAAAAGATTCAACTTGATTAAAATGTTTGCATTAACCAAAAGGATATTTGCTTTGACTAAAAGCATGGGGCATGAAAGACAATTGGTTCTTTTGGTTAATTATTTTGATTAAAGTGACCATTTTGACCAAGTGTCAAGTCGTACATCTAGTCAAAAGGGTCAAATTTTTAGAATGGTCCATCAAAATGCCCATGGCTTAATCAAATCAGCCATACTGAATGGCCATTTTTAGTCAAATTGACCATATTAATTTGGTTAGCTAGCCTATTTGTTATGCTTACTACACTACTTACTTACTTATGTCCTACCTATTTATTTATTTATCTACCTACCTATATTTTACATAAGTAGGTATGTACATATTAAAACATAGGTACCTACATGTCTACTTGTGAAAAAAAATTGAAACTCAAATGTTGTTATACACATTGACAAAAAAAATCATTGAAATTCAAGGAAACATGTTAAATGCATTTGGTATTATAATGTTTTACAAAATGGTGTGTTGGTTTGATAACCAAGACATTACTATGGAGTCAAGGAGACTAAAGTTCAATCCCCTTTTTCAACATATATTACTAAAATATGTACATGCATGTAAATGTATAATACTTAAGTGGGTAATGGATAGGTAAGTAGGAGCCATGATGGGTAGGTATGTATTTATTGTTTATTTACTTGTTACATTTTTTAATTTAAAAATTAAGTTTTTAAAAAATTAATTTTGTTTAGTTGCCCAATTTTTTTGGTTTGATTTGACTAGTCAAAAAGATCATCTTATGGTCAATAAAAAACCACTAGTCAAATTGGACATGTTCAAATTGATTTGACCAATATGACAAAGTAATCAAATTGACCAAGTACCAAAATGACTGGTTTTTGGTCTAATTTTTTAATAAAATAAATCATGAGTTTTTGTAATGTTAGAAAGTTCTCAAAGTGTAAATATTTAAAATTGTCTTGCATTATTGATTTAAAATTATGAGCTAAAAGTTACAAGGAAAATAAAAGTTGAAAGTCAAATTTTGTCGAAGTCCCTTTTTCCCTCAATAGAAGGCCTTATTCGCTTGATGGAAAAAGGACTTAATTGTCTTGGGGAAAAGGGGCATTGAAACTTTGACCTTTGACTCTTTCATTTGGCATAAATTTTCACTCATAACCTCAAATTGAGAATGCAAGATCCAAATCAAACATTCTTTATACCACAACTTAATCCCCTTCTCGTCTAAAGACTTGGAAAAAGTTGAATTCTCAACATTTCTTCTCTTCATAACTTTTAGCTCATAGTTTCAAATCAAGAATGCAAGATATTTCAAGTATTTATTATTTATGTTTCATTTTCAATGGTATAAAGAATTTTTTAATTTAAAAAAAGTTTCCCCCCAATATTTTATTGTCAAACATTTGTGAACTTGCTCCCCATGAAAAGTTGCTCCTTGAAAAAAATTGCTCCCTAGGCAATTTAGTCCCCTTCCCCCTTCCCCTTAAGAAGTTGTTCCTCTTTCTCTCCAGGGAAAGTCCCCTTCTCCTTGGGGCATGTACCTTGAAAAAGTTACTCAAAGATTTAATTTTTTCATTGATTTTCTTCATGGGAAGAAAAACAATTTGAAAAGGGAATCAAATTCTAAACCCTTTGCTTTGAAAGGGTAGATTCTAATCATTAAATCATTTTTTTCCCCCTTGAAAATAATTTGTAAGAAAAATAATTAAAATATTAATGATAGTTCAAACATAGCCAAAAATAAATTTGAAAAAATATTTTTCTTATTGGGCATTGTCCTGCAACTCAGTCGAGACCAATGTCACATTTAATTCGTTGCTCTTGTTTAGTGTTTACCAAAAATGACAGCTTCAAAATATCGAACTTCCCGGAGCTCATCTCCACCAAGATGGTGTGTAATTTATTACCATGATAAAATTTGTTTGCCTCTATAGATGAGGCCTTCATGAACAAGCTCATGATCTATAAACCTCGGACTCCCAATATACCTTCTCATTCATTGTAGGGAAATGAAATTAGATTTTCATCAATGAACTCTATGTGTGCCCTGAGCTTACCATAGTACATGGGTAGCTTCAACACATGTCTTTTGAATAATTAATTTAATTTTGAAGATTCCACATTGAAAATAAGAAATTCCAAAAAATTTCAAAAGATTCTTTAATTTCCTTCACAAAACATTTTTTTGAATATATATATATATATATGAAAATTTCAAGATTTCTACAAGTAATATAATTAGTGTGAAAATTGGCAAAGGTAGTATGAAATAGGAGACCCAAAGTTCCAAAGTGTAATGGGTTTTCTCACCGCCAACTCATGTTTCAAAGTCGTGAATTTGCACTAAAGTGGACATCCATGCCAAAATCAAATGGTTCAAGAATTTCTGTTGTTAGAGATTTTTTTTGTTTTCTTTCCCCACAAGAAAATGCTTGAATATGTAAAACATCTCTAAGAGACATGAATACCCCAAATCCGAATGATTGAACCTTTAATAGATTAAATAACTCTCATACAAATACCCGAATCACATGTATTTGTGGCCCTTATGCATGATACTATACATGACTTTAAAGGATATCAATGTACATATATGTTTCACTAAATAATTTAAAACATTTTCATCCAGACATGGGGAAAAGCCCTACCATCATCTCCCACTCGTTTTTGAGCCTCAAAATAAGCAAACAAATATTGTGTTTGAGAATAATTGGTCATTCTTGTTCTTAAACCATTTTCCCCACATATTGATATCCGTCAAATTGAATACAAAACTATTTTCCGCATGTACTCTTTGTCCATTTTAGCCCATCTCGGGTATTACCCTAGTACCTCCTAGGCTGGTTAGGCACAACTTAATTACTTTTTGGAATTGCCAAACTTTTTGAAAATTAAGTGCATGCCATGCCAAAATCCCAATAAACCTATCAAGCACAAATAGCTTGATTACCATAGTACCTTGGCCATTTCAACAAGTCCATCAAATGATTAATTAATTTGTGAAAAAAATCATTTCAACAAATGGAATATTCCTAATTATTCAATATTATCCTTCACAATATTTTTTGATTTGAAAAAATAATAATTTTTGAAAATTCAACGTTTTTGGAAATAATATAATTAGTGTTGAATTGGCCAAGGTACTAGGGTATTTAGTGTAATGTTAAATTGTAAAATTATTTTTATATAGTTATTTTTATCCAATATTTAGCGGAATGTTGAATTGTGATTAATTGTTATTTTTACTGCTGAACATGACTGAACATGGTTGTTAATTAGTAGGTAGTAAAAAAGAGCAACTATGCTAATCACAATGGTTTACTGGAACTGGAACTAGAACCCAACAGAAAACTCTTTTCTGGTCACTTATCATCCATCCATTCTTCATGGTGCACTAGTAGGTAGGTGCTGGTTCACTTTGGCCCTTATGTTAAACACCAGATCCATTTCAGTGGAATGAGGTACAAAGTCTCACAACACATCTTTGTTTGTTAGTTTGTTGTTATTGTAGCACATTTGTTATGTTCAACCCGGGATCCATCACACTTCGATGAGGTACAGTAGCTGCAAAGTCAAAATGTATGAACAATAGAGTTATCCGTAAAGTCACACGAATAGGGGGCCAAGAACGGCCAGTTTCAGCATAATAGGGCATCAAACACGGAACTGGGAATGAAAATTTTACAAAACGAAATAACCGGGACCCAAACTAGTTAGTCGTTCCACCAATTTTGGTGCTAAATTGTGAGAGGTTCCATCCTGTCTTTCCTTTTTCCTGAGCACCTCCTCCATTGTTGCTACATATATATTTTCACCGGTCCTACCTGTACAATTACTATAATTACTCTCAAACCTTGTGCATTAAATGCTGAGTTTCAGCATTTCCTGCTGAGATTTTATAAAATTTCCTTACTTTGCAGATACCACTGAAAGAGGGGATAGGGGGGTGAAAGAGAGGGTGAAGACACCCTGACTTCACAGATAACTCTAATATGTATGTTCAGATTTGATAGTGTCCTTAAGAATGTGAGTCTGTCTTCCTGGCAAGGTTTGAAAATTTGTGTAAGGATCTCTCTCTTTCTCGCTCTCTCTCTCTCTCTCTCTCTCTCTCTCTCATTACAACATGCTAGTGCAAAGTACAGAAGGTATAAGGTTTGAAAATTGGTGTAAGGATTTCTCTCTTTCTCTCCCTCCCTCTCTCTCTCATTACAACATGCTAGTGCCAAGTACAGAAGGTATGAGGACATAACCATGATATGACAGACCTCCAAGTAATGTCACCAACATGGGTAGGATCCTTGCTTGACCCAAGAGCAACCAAATCTTGAATAACCCACACCAGAACTTAACAGAATGGGGGACAATCGATCAATCACCCGGGTACCAACACTGATATAAGGACCCAACCAAGCTGGTATGACTTGAAAAAATTGGAAATTTTAGCTATTAAAGTTTAAATTCTAAAAACATTGCTAAAAATTTCACCAAACCACAAAATTGAAAAAAAAATTAAAATCAAAAATCAAAATCCTGGATGCAATACTAGTAGGACCAGGCTAATATGGAAATTTTGAAAGACACCCAATACAAGGACCGGGATGGTATGCTCAAAAGTTGATACCACACCAACACTAGTTACAACCCACAACAATATGACTCGTGACACAATAGTGAGTTTATTAGTTGGTGCAAAGCAAATGTGATCTCATTTTTTGAAAACTAGATTTCTATGGGTTATACTCAACACTTAAATCAACTAAGTACAAATGACGAAGCTTGAATGATGCAAATGCAAAGAGATCACTAATGGGTTTTTGGGACTAGTATCAGAAAAGTTCAAATCTTGACTCTGAATTCACACATATAAATCTGCATTAGGTTAAGCTATCTGTCAGGTTCAAGATTTGCAGCTACATAATTAGTCTAGGCTACAATACAATTCACTACTAATTGTAGTTTATCCTGGATGTTTATGGCTCCAACTATTGCGTTTCAAGTTTGCCTAGCTAAGCCCATGGAAAAGGTTTCCGGCAAATTTTGAATGTGTTGATACCCTAAACCCTTAACCCCTAAAAGGGTAATCCCTTATTTTAGCAAACAAGGGTGTGTTTTTCACATTTACATATTGAGGTTTTCAAAAATAATATCAATGTTCAATTTGAAAAAAAAAATCAAATGTAGATGTAAAGTCATATTAATCATGATGACGTTTTTTTGGTAAAAACATTATTTTTTAATTTTATTTTAATAAATTTTTAAATTTTAATAATTTAATTTAATTTATTAGATCCATTGGAGTAAATGCTTACACATCACTAATACATCTATAGCTTTAATAATTTGAACTCAAAGCTGCCTGCACCTTTTGCAAATTTTTTTAGGAGTCAAATGTACATGTGGAATACCTCCAATACATGACAACCAAATGTTATATTATACATACATAACTTATGCATCATTACTATATATATATATATATATATATACCATTACTCTCCTCACCACTTGCAAATCACATGGCATTACAAAAAATATATATATATAAGGTGATTTTTTTTTTAAAGATGCAAAAAACCCATAAAAGTGTATGTCAAATCTAAACAATAGATGCACACAACTTCATAAAAGAAACATGCTCAAATAGCATAAGTTCATTTCTTATATATGTACCCTCGATCAACTAAACTCCTAATCAAGAATCCCATCCATTGTTAGTTAGTTTGCACTAATCTATTATACCAATATAATAGATTATTCAAGCCAATGTGAGGCCAACACATGAAAAAGCTTTCATCATCACTAGCCATTTTTATTTTTATTTTTCTAGTTTTATGATGTTGTTCAAGTGTTGTTTGCAAGACCATTTAGCTAAATTTGGTGATATTTAAAATATGAAATTAGAAAAATCTTGAGCACCTTTTATATGTAAGTAGTTGTAAAAAGTTGCCAAATTTTTTTTGCAGGAAAAATTCACCAACTAGGGAAATGTTTCTTCTTTTCATAATGGCAAAATTTGTGTGTTTTTTGGGTGTTTTAGTCGTTAAATTTTCCAAAAAATAAGAATTTAAAATAATAAAATCACTAAATGCTAATAAGTTCTGGTAGATTGTAAAAAATATAAAAGGAGGTTACAGTTTTATTATTTTCAATTTATTTAATTACGAAATTTAGTTAAATCATCTTAGGGATGATCACCACTTTAGTTATATTTAAATTGAAATAAAACCCTAACACCCCCTTTTTAAAAAATTGACATAATTCCCTCAATTAGCCCCTAAAATAACCATAAAATAGAATTTCTTTTATGGGGGTTGCCCATGAAAAGTTACAAACCCCAACTCCATACATGCCCCTAATGGATAGGTGGGGTATGGTTAGCAATTCCCACCTTTTAGAACCCAAATGTCATGATTGCAATCCACTTTTAAAATATTAAATTTCATTATTTATTTATTTTTCCCACAAAATCATTTTCCTCATTAAACATATGGTTCAATTTTTTTTGAGAATTTTTAAAATAGAAATTATGGCCCCTTCAATTTTTTTAAATGGATGCAAACGTCCATCTTGTCCTTTAAAGGTTAACATTAGATTTTTATTATATTTTTTCAACTTGTTTTATGCAACTACACATGTCGTATGTAACTAAAAATGGCAATATGAAGTCATCCAAGGAACCTTGGCAAATTGGGTCTTAGTTGAATTTTTTCCAATGGTCTAAGTCCAATTTAACTTTACACCTATTTGTTTGCTTCTATAATGATGGTTATGGTTATCCAATAAAATCATGTATGAATTCTAGATTGGATTGGAGAGTTAGACACAAATCTAGATTTTGAGTTTATAAAACAAATCTTCATAATTCAAATCCACTTGTAAAGACAATGACATATTAAGCTTGTGGTTGCAAATATTTCAAAGTAGGAAAATGTGTTATACATGTTATACATGGATGCCCCATTGTTTATGTATGCTACCCTTGAAAATGTTATTCCATGAAGTTTTAATACTTCTTATGTAGATTTAATTGTTAGAAAAGTTATGATTTTTATTATTTAAAACAACTTTAATTTTAACATTTCCAACTTTTGTAACTTATACTTCCAACTAAACTTTCACTAAAAAGTTCAAAATTGAATGATTGCATTATGAATCAATTTTAATCTTTTTCCTTCACTTCTTGGAAAGACTATTAAGGTTCATGACAACTTGGTTTTCTTGGATTGAACTAGTTATTCTTAGTTGAAGTTCATAGCTTTTAGCCCATAATTCACATTTCAAGTTAATGCTCCAACACTTAATTTTTGGGAGATTGCCAACTCATTGTGTCAAAATTTGTGAAAAATTAACCAAAAAAAAGAATCATGCACTCTTTAATGTAGGTCCATTACTATTGCACTTGAAGTGGTTTTCTTTCTAATTTAAACTTCAATCCATAGGTTCAAACACCTAACAAGGACACTTAGTAAATAGACCAACTAAACAACTAAACATATATAACACAACTTTCTTTCTTATTAATAATGTTATATTTCTTTAGATGTCAAAAATTCAAAAAGTAAAAAATCTAAGTGTTGAAGTTTATTTTTTAAAATATTAAATAGTTATTTGACAGTTATTCAATGTTGAACTTATCAAGGATTATGATATTTTGTTGTTAGGTTTTTCACACTAGGTCAACATGTTATTACTATTGTTTTCTTGCGGTGACTCAAAATAAAGGTCATTTTAGCCTTGTCTTTATATAAACAAGAATTATAATAGTGTAGAAAATATATACAAATATATAGGGTTTGTGGAATAGGCTAGTGCTTAGTAATGAAAAAAGTTTATTTGGCCAATGAGATTATTAGAATGGGAGCTTTGAATTGTGATTATTTGTGACATTTAAATGTTGTAATAATCTCACAAGCTTTGTTTAGGTGTGACAAAAACATGCAAATTGCAAGGAGCTTCTAATAAGAATTTGGAGCTTTAAACACATAAACATAGTAATTAAGATACATGTGTATATATTTTGTGTTTTTTTGGATGTGATTATGATGTAACCTTCCCAAATTGTGGGGCACCTATTTTGCTTTTGGTATTAGTGAAAAACCTTCAATGTGCACACATTTTTCATTTCACAATTTTTGGTTCACTCATCCTAATACTATTTTAGTTGAAATGGGTTAAAACTTCAAACTTTCATTTAAACTAATGTTTAAATTCATTACGTGAGGTTTAATATACTTGGGCCAAGATAGGGGCCCATTAGTGAGTCTATGATTTTAATGAGGGGTGCATAAACCTTAACATTTACGTATATAATTTCAAACTTGCAACTTCTTCGAAGTAATAGATAAGATTCCCACACACATTACTTGTGTTGTTTGTTTTTGGTTGAAAAAATGAAACATAAGAAAGTAAAATGGTACATATAAACTTTGTAAAGGGTTAACATGTGTGTTTTTAAATGATGTGAAACTATGATGTTCAATTTGGTGATTAATTACCATCAATACAAAATTGACAAGCATGGGGGTGCACCACCTTGTGTGGCAATAAAAGGCCACCTTTCAATTTATAATCTATAATTTATAGGAAAATTATTAATCCACCACCCCATGTAAAATTTATATGTTTTCAATTATATTTTTGAAGATTTGAAAATTTGGAATGTAAATATTAATTCAAATAATTGGCATGTAACATTATTAAATAATTTGAATAATCCTACCAAAGCTCAAGGAACACTTGATGTGTTATTGTTATAGTATTTTTCTATGTGTTGCACTTTTGGACAAGTTTGTCCAAAATAACAAGAGGTTAATTTTATTTCCATACATGACACATGTTCAACCCCTTTTAGTACTACTTCCAAATCTAACCTAATTCCCTCATGGAAGATTAATTATTTTTTAATATGAATTGTTTGAATAATCCTTAAGATCTACCAAAATTAGGAAATTGTTGAAGTTTTAAAATGCAAACATCAATGAGGCAATGGGCCTTTATTTGTTGAAGCTACCAAATAAATGTAAGTATATGTATTAACTGCAAATATATATAATAACCAAACCCTTTTCAGTTGCCATCCTTGGCTCCAAAATTATTTTCAGTCCAATTCCAAAAACAATCTCAACATAGCCCTAATGTCCCCATGCATTAAGTATGGGTCTTAATTAATCATGGGTGTTTTTTTCTTGTGCACTATTTCCTTCCCTCCTTGTAGCCCATCCCTCATTTTTTTCTTTCCTCTTCCTTGCAAATTTGTGCAAGAGCTTAAGTTAATGAATGAAAACCATTTCAAAAATTTCTCACCACGTGGTGGCCATACAACAACAACAAAAATCTTTCCTCTTCCTTGTAAATGTGTGCAAGAGCTTAGATTAATGAACGAAAGCCATTTCAAAAATTTCATGACACCTAGAATAAAATAACCCTATAAAATAACATATCTACTTATAAAGGGGAAGAGATTTTAATTAGATATGGTTGTTTTGTTGGAACTATATTCCATTTTGTAGTTGTCGGATCTTGAGTTAGTTGAGTTGTTGTAGGTTTAATGCATTTTGTTTTTGTTAAAAAACAAATTGATCGTTTTGTTGAAACTTGAATGCATTTCATAGTTGGTGGAAATCAAGTTGGTTATAATTTTGTTGAAGTATTAATGCAAGTTTTTATAATTGGTGGAAATCAAGTTGGTTGTCTTGTTGGAGCTTTAATGCATTTGTAGGTTTTGGAAATTGAATTGACTTATTTGTTGAAGCTTTAATGCATTTTATAATTATTAGAATCAATATGGCTAGTTTGTTGGAGATCTATTGCATTTTGTAAATGTTGGAAATTAAGTTGGCTAATTGGTTAGAGTTCTATTGCATTTTGTAGTTGTAATAAAAATAAAGTTGGTGGATTTATGATAGCCCTAATACATGTTGTAGTTGCATTGGAAATCAAGATAATTGATTTGTTATGGCACTAATGCATTTTGTAATTGTTAGGAATTGAGTTTAATTCCATTTGAATTGCTCCCTTTCTTATGTTTTGTAGTATAGCATAATGTTATTCCTTCAAGATTATGTTGGGATTATTAGACCTTTGTAACTTGACAACATTACTTAATTGTGCAAAAGCCAATTAACATTAGGTTCTTATTGTAACCTATGCATCATGATGTGTTTTTATAACATGGATGGAATAACCATGCCATTGGAAGTTTATAATTTTAAAATTATTTTTAGTATGCCATGAATTATAATATTGCAATGTCTTTTGTAATTTGCTTTATACATGATTACACCATGAAAAACTCAACAACAAACCATGTGTTTAACCTCATCAGGTTGAGGCTTAACAAATAAATCAACTTGATTTTTAGGTTGCAACATTTTTTTGATTAAAAACTAGGTTGATTAATTTGTTAAATCCAAGTTTCCCTTTTAAATACATGATGAAAGGAAGGTTATCAAAACACCATATGTTTAAAAAATTCCATGTATGTGACATTTTAGTTCATGTAATGATTATAATTATTGATCATTATTATAGCAATCGTGTAACAATTACAATACACCCAATAAAAATATCATGAAAACTTTTGGGGTTGTATGTCACAACCCTACTTTGAAAGAGTGTGAGGATGAAACTCACACTCCCGAAATGAGGACTTGGGAGTCTTCATGGATTCCCGAAACTTCAAAGTTCAATTGCATGGGTCAAAACACCTCGCATTGGGGTGTTATTTATATCATTGAAAAGCTATTGAAGTTTTGATGTCGAAAATGGGCTCGCATGGGCCATTTGAACATCTGCAGCACACATTATGACAAAAAGTCAAGAATCGACCTGACCTCGATGCGTGTAGGTGGAGTGCGACACACCGTTGAAAAGCTCTTGAAGAGAGCTACAAGTTTGCTTTAGACCTCATCCTAATAGGAGGTCTGAGCAAAGAGTTATGACCTCGCAAAGTCCCGGGAGTCCAAATCGGGATAATTTCGGGATTCCTCTCTGGGAGTCCTGGGAAAAAAAACCATTTGGATGTGGGTGCCACGGAGAGGTGCAGAGAATACTATATGGGGGAAGGCGGTGGCGTCCCCCGAGTCCGGGTTGTGGTGAGTTTTGTGAGTCCAAAGTTGCCCGTGGCTTATCCTAGCACTAAAGGCGTTCCAGAAAGTGAATTAACCAACTTGTTAATTAGTTTGATGCAAGTTTGAGTAAGTAACTAAAGCTTGTCACTTTTCCTAGTCCCATCCCAAAGTTTCAGCATGCCCTTCTACCCCTTCTAGTGTTGAGAGCTGGGAGCGTGTCCCGAATTCCTCACAATTCGGTTGTTTGAGTAACTTAGACCCATTTTGGGTCTAACTAGGAACTTGGGAGCGCGTCATTGTAGATGCAATTTTTTTCATTGTAAATTTGATTAATGGGTTATTCAAGTATCTTAGTATATAATCTATTACAAAATTATCCTTTGGCTTGAATACTATGAGCTTCCATCAATTGGAACCACTTTAAATTAACTTCAGTTGAAAGTTGAGAGCAAGTTGTGTTAAATGCAAGGAACTAAACTCAATTTAAGTATGTAAATAATTCACCATCTTATAAACAAGTTTTTTTTTACTAGCAAAAATTGCTTAATATCCAAAAAAATTTAACCACATGAAATTATCAAAATGAAAAAAAGGGTTGAAAATGCTTACCATTTGTTCATAACAAATATTTGCTGAAAATATTTATGAATGGGTTGATAAGTAGTATTTAGGATTTTGTGACAATTGATAGGTAACATTTGCCACTACTTGCCCAACATTTTTTTCTTTTATCTTATGTCCGTTGATAAAATGTGAAATCGTCAAACCCAATTTCACCTTCCATTTCCATGGCTACCTTTCTTTTGTCACCACAAATTTATGTAACTTTTGATATTTTAAAATCAAGGATCATGCAACTTATGTCCATGGTTTCAAGTTTGTCAGTTGTAGTGCATTATTGATTTCTTCTTTACATTTACAAGTTTTGAGTTTCTTCATTCTTGTGTGATAATAACCTGCAACCTTTGTCACCACAATGGTTTTAAATCTTTGAGTCACAAGTGCATCATTGGTTTTTTTCTTTGCATTTTTAAGTTTTGAGTTTCTTCATTCATGTGTGTTGTTGCCTACAATTAACTTGTCAATGGTCTTGAATTCATGAACTACAAGTGCATTGTTGATTTTTCCTTTGCACTTATGGGTTTTGAGTTTTTTCATTCATGTGTGTTAGCAACTTGCAACCAATGTCAATTGTTTTGAGTCCCTAAATCATGAATGCATCATTGATTTTTCCTTTGTGCTTCTAAGTTTTGAATTTTTTCATTTATGTGTGTTATTGCTTGTAGTTTATGTCCATGGTCATTAGTCCTTAAATGCACTGTTTGCATTGTCTTAAATGCTTATAATTTTTTTTGTTTTGAGTTTCATCATTCACATGTGCTACAACTACATCCACAATCATGAGTCCTCAATTACATTGTCACATTGTTTTTAGTGCATCGTCTTAAGTGCATCATCAAGTGCATTTTCTTTTGCATCATCTTAAATATTGAATGCATTATCTTAATTCTTAACTTGTGAGTGCATTGTTCATCATCTCTATCACTTATGTTCATGTTCATAATTTACAAACCATGTTAACTGCCATTAAGTCTCCCCAAGGATTTTAGGCACAAATTTTTGTCTTGGATTAAATCATTATTGTTCATACACCTAATGTTGGTTCTAACCAAAGCCTTGAGGTTTAACACAAATAGAAATTGATTTAAAGAAGAGTAAGAAACATAAGAAAATGTATGAAATGAATTGTCACTTTCAAGATGTATGGGTTGCAAAGTTACCTTTCGGGTACAATTTGTGGTAGGTGCTAACAAAAAGGTGCATAAGGTGAAATGAAAAGTTTGTAGCAAGATTGAAGGGGATGATAAACTTCCAGTGCCCAAATTAAATTCCTTGTGGAAACATGTTGGTTGAAGGAAGACAATTATTACAACAACAGGTGTGATAGTAACAAGGGAATACTATTTTTTGAAAATGAATCAACATGTGATCAATGAGTGCTTATATGTGTCCAAGGGCATGAATTTTGTGTTCTAATTGGTGGTTCGTGTTGTGGTAGAAAGAAGAAATAAACTTGTTAAATTTTCATTCATTTTTCATTTGCTGTTTCATGGTAGATTCATGACAAAATATGAACAAATGCAATCTTTGTTTACTTTGTCAAATGTAATGACCTAGCTAAATATTGGAGTGATTATGTTAGTTGGGAGATTGTTAAAAACTTGCATCACGTTGCATTGATTACCACTAAAGAAATTATTTTGACTTAAAGTTTTCTTTCAATTTTTGTAGATGAAATAATTACAATCAATAATCAAAGTTGGAATTCCATACATTGTGATGTGATGTAGGTTTTAATTGTGTGGTTATCTTGTTCATACTTGAATGTTTGGTTGAAGGTGGTAATGCCACAAACATCAAAACTATCATTTTTTCTGATTTAATGATGTATGGTGGTTTGTTTCAAAATCAAATTGTCAACTGTCTTATAATATGTCTGAGAATTGATAGTGCTTCGACATTTCAAGGGGTTAGATCTATAACTATTGCTTTAATAAGGACCAACAAAACACCTTACTTCATTGGGATTTATTACATGGCACATAGAATGAATCTTTTAAATAGTTTATATTTCATGTTGATGGTTTCCAAATTGGAAGATCTTCAATTGCTTTCCAGGTACTTCTTTAGCTCCCCCAAATCTTGAATTCCATAAAATTACTATTTTTTAAAAAATAAAAGGTTTGAAAGTTCTTTGAAATGTGAAGATGAGGTGGATTAATATCTTGACACTTTTGAAGTGGGTTGGGAAATAGTGGAAGACATTGATTGTCCATATGGTAGTTGATTGTGGCTCAATGGAAGTAGCTAAGGTTAGTTTGTTGAAGTTTGTCCAAGTTGCAAACTTTCCAAAGTTCATTAATGTTATTGCAAACACATCTTGTAGGATTGGACAATATTTGAATGATGGCACAAAGCACTTGGCTTTTCAAATTATGGGACAATCCCACATGGTTCATTATATTGATCCTTTAACCAGTCTCCATTTTCCAATTACTTGTGATGACTTTGAAGTAACTATCATAGTTATGAAAGCCCAATGCACTTTTGCATACGATTTGTTGTTCATTAAGTTGAAATGTAAATTTTCAAATCATGAACTAAAGAATGTTCTTGGGGTCATTACCCATAATACAAGTTATAACCAATTTGTGAGTTCACTTTTCTAGCTCATAAAACTTGATCAAATGACATTACCATACATCCAATAAATTTGGTACATCTAGCTCATGGGTTTTTGAACCACTTTTAGGGGACATTTTGGATATGTGGACATCCCTTTTCAAGCTAACCATGAAAAATCAAACTTTTAAGGTCATGGAAGAGCATAGAGATGAAAATCATGTAACTAAATCATGGCATCAACTTGCCACAAGCAATGTATTGGATGTTTGTCTTCTTGAGTTCATGAAACTTATTCCAATGGCCATTGTCCGAGACATTAGCAATGTAGAAGATGAAAGAACATTTTTCACATTGACTTTCATAAAATTCCACCTTTAGAATCGATTGATTAGGCACCTAGACATTGCAATGCACATGTTTGCTCAAGATTTTTTTCATTAAGGACACATTTCTTTTCCAAGCTACTATTGTAGATTAAAATGATGGAGACAAGGTTAGAGTAGGAGTGAATGCATGATCATTTTTTTTTCATAGTTCCATGTGTTGGGAAATTTGATGTGATTTGTGTTCTGATACAAATTTTTTCAATTGCTACATGCACTTTGTGTTGCAATGGGTAGGATTTAAAATTTTGTGGTCAAGGTTTAAATTCTCCTTCAAGGTCTTTTGAATTAGTAGTTACATCAAAAATTTTAGATCCTATTTACAAATGTTGCATATTACTTAATTGCATAACATATTTGCATATTGGAAACCTAAAACTTAAACACCTTTACAAACTTGGAGCTTGTTTTTTTCCACTAACATGTGTAAGTGAAAGCCACAAGGTGCCTTTGCCAATTCAAAAATCTTTGCCAAATTGTCACTTCTATGCTTGTAGTTTAGCCAAATGCATCACATTATTTTTTTGGGCGAGTAGCTATATGGGCATTGCCTCCACACATGCCTTGCCACTCATGCTATAAAATTAAAAATATAAAAAGCCCCTCCCTAGTGCCAATTGTTATATATATACACACACATTGTAGTACCTTTACCATTTTGGCATAAATTATTATTTTTTTTGTTTTGCTGAACTTTTGAAAAATTATTTACTATTTGTGCTGAAAATTTAATAAAATCAAAAGTTCAACTATCAAGTTTTAAACTGTAGACCTTCCATAATAGTGACTTAAGACTAAAGCAATCGAGACACACTAAGTTGTTCCATAACATTGACAAAACCTAGTTTATTATTTTCTATAATCATTACCTGCCAAAATTTTCAGAATTAAAAAACCAAGTGCTAAAGTTAAGATTTCAAATTTAATTAATTATTCAACAATTTGTTGCCAAAATGGTAAAGGTACCACTTTCTACATGCAACTTCAACTTCAAGTTGAGATCCTGAAGCTGTACTACTGAGGGCACCATGTGAAAGGATGTAATGGTTTTCCCAGTCCCAGCCATAAATATGCAAAAATTGAACAATATAATAAGACCCAGCACTTATTAGTAATTGCCCAAAAATATTGATAACCTAACTAGCACCCAATTTTTAATTTTTTTTTAAAAGAAGAAAAAAGAAAAACCCTACATGGAGGTTATGGAAAAAATTCAATAACCAGCCAACACTAGTCCAAACCCAATTTCACACTATGTGAAACTGAACTGCAATCAAAGTACTAATGTACAAGGCCATTTTACTGATGTCTGTGGAACCTGCAAGTAATAATGAGGTGCCATATCTGCCTCCATGACAAGTTCCAGGCCCATCAGGCAATTTGGGAGGGATTGTCTATACAGGGAAATTGGACCTGAGTTTTAAAAAAACATTAATGAAGAAGACTTTAGATGGAGTAATGGGTTAGAAGAGTAGAATGGTCAAAGGGTCAAAAGAGAGAGAGAGAGAGAGAGAGAGAGAGAGAGTGTGTGTGTGTGTGTGTGTTCTCTCTCCATTCATGAGCAGCACATGCAAATTCAATGAACTCCAAAGTTGCAAAATTGTAAGTACACTGCCATCCCCATTACACCCAATTGCCCAACATTCTATTCTATCCCTGCAACTCTCACATCTTTCACACCTGCAATATTCACAATAAATAACTTTCCATATAAGTCCAACCTTAAGATGCCTTCTTACATTAACAGATAGCTCCTCATGAATCATGGAATCAAGATGTGGGTGGAGGAGTTGATGAAGCCAAAAAAAAACATCCTCCTCTTCAGAAGTGTTCAAGTACTAGATCATGGAAGGAATTGCTTCATATAATTCAATTTGACACTTGGGTGGTCTTTGGTATCTCCTTCTTGCTATTTTGGTGCACTGGTTATGGAATCAATGAAAGGGTGCAAGTTACTGTGAATACTTAGTTGACACATCTTGACTATTGATGGGTAACATGTGCACTCTCACTTATTTCTGAGCATCTGAAACACAGAACAAGGTGAGTTTTGAGGTTCAACCAACCAATGACCAGGGATGTACAAACAGGGATGCACAAAAATGTCGTAAGGCAACATGATATGTGATATGATGGGGGAGCTCTTGTCCAATGGCATGGTGCCGCCGCACTCTGGAGATGCCCGCTACAACTGGTTAGCAAGAAGAAGGTGCTAGTTACCAGACATGACCATCCCTAGTAATGAGAATTGAGATGCCTTCTATGATGATGATGATGAGATTTTCATCCACAAAATGAAGGGTAACAAAATCATTGGAGCAATTTGTTTGCATAGTTGTAAAGCAGACTGATAAATTTTGAGGGAAGGTAATTGTAACCTCCTCACCACCTGACTGGTGTTATAATAATCAGTGAATCTTTTTGGTGGTAGTTTTTGCAAATTTTGGTTTGACAAAAACTTGGAAAAATGGTCTTCAGTCAGTGTAAAAGATGAGTTTTTTCCCAGCAAAAAAATCTTACACGAAAAAAGAATTGAAAAAAAGAAAAAAAGTGGTTGCAATAAATACCGTGATGACAAAATGGTTTCAATCTCCAGTTCCACATGTGAACAAAGATGATGATGATGATGGTGGTGGTGGGAAATTGTCATGTTGGAGAGGAGGAGGAGCAGCAGCAACTGGCAAAGGTGCATTCACACTTGGTGTTAAGGACTCTAGTATTAAGTCTCCTAACACCAAGCTAGTCATTTAGAACCTAAACCTCTTCACCATGAAGATTTTATGTTAAGTTAACTTTCACTTAAGATTAAACAATCACCCATTTAACATTGGCTGCCACCGAAGATGCCACTTAGATTTTCACTTAAACACTGACTTAACATTAAGTGTGAAAGTTTCAAAAATGTTAAGTTCAAATGTGCATGATGTAGGTATTTTCTCTACAAAATTGAAGCCAAAAGGAGCTAGACCCAATTCCCAACATGTTAACAGAAATCAGTTACCAGTTAGAGAGATGCCAACCCTTAGCACACATTCTTTAGCTTGATTCATTGATTGTCTGATTCATCCATGCTGTTTTGTTTGCTTCAAAAATTTTAGTTAATAATTAATAACTAGTCAATAACCCGTATGCTTCAAGATCGGGTCAAAGAGTGTTGCAGATCGTGTCGCATTTAATTCGTTGCTACTATTTAATGTTTAATTTCTGAGTGCAGCACAGCTCCAGCTGCTGCTGCTCGTAGCTTTCATCACTCCAAAAAATACTTTTCAAGCTTGTTCGAGGAATTTGAAGAGTGTTGTTGACTAGTCTAATGCAACCGAGAGTTTTAATAAATTGCTTCAAAGATTCTTCTCTCTCTCTCTCTCCCTCATCTCTAAACTGAGTGCTGATGATTCCTGAACTGGGGTTTTCATCCTCATTAATCAACTGGAGAGATGATTAATAAAAACAAGGGGTGTGTCACACTATGGCCTTGCCATTTACATTCAAAAGGTATCTTAAGGCAAAAGAAGAATTATGGAAACTCAAATATTTCACCATGCAAGAATATAATCTTCAAAAAATCCTCTAAAAGAAACCAAAATCCTTCAAGATATTATAACTCTATAACTAATCTCAAGTTTCAACACAAGCGAAAATATCATCTTTCAAAAATCCTCATATAAAAATAGACCCATTATTATTATTACCTAGGGGCCAAAATCTCTTAAGCTACTATACTCTACAATGAATCTAAACACAATATGCTTGCCTTGGTAGGCAAGGCCAATAAAACTCAGGATTTGTGTATCTTTTATTATGCTTGTAAATGAGCTTAATGAGAGTCTTGACTCGCTGATTGGCTATTAGGTCGCAAGTTATGCATAATAACCTCTTGTTTCAATAGTAACCTACAACTTAGCACAAGGTACCAACATTGGCTCTCATTGGCCATTATGGATGATTCCGCAACTCTAGTGCTTCTTGAATGAGAATATAATACCTGCTCTCTTTGTGGATGAAAAAGAGGTCATCTCCAATTCTCTTTATCATCCATGATAACTGACACCCATGTCAACTATCATTGGCCCAATGGATGATTTTGCAACCCTATTGTCGCTTCTTAAAATGAAAATGTAATAGTCATTTTTTTGATGGATAAAAAGGCATGATCTCAATTTTCATTATGGTCAATTATGCTTCGTAAGTTGGCGGCAATGTTGTCTCTTTCATTGGCCCAATGAATGATTCTGTAACCTTGTCGCTCGTTGTATGAAAATGTAAATAGGTTTGCTCCCTTCATGGATGAAAAGAAGCCATCTCAATTCCCATTGTCATCAATTATGCTCAGCCTTTGGAGTCAATGTCAACTCTCTCATTTGTGCAATGAATGATTCCATAACCCAATCACTTCTTGGATGAAAATGTAATAGTTGTTCTCTTCACGGATGAAAAGAGGTTGTCTCCATTCTCTTTGTGGCCAGTTTTGTTCAATAGCGAATGTTGGCCCTGTCATTGGCCCCATGAATGATTCAGTAAACCTATTGCTTTTTTGGGATGAAAATGTAATAGCTTGAATGCTCCTTTCATGGATAAAAATTGGTTGTTTCAATTCTCATTATGGTCAATTGGTTAACTAACTCAAATTTCAGCCCAAGAAATGATTCCATAACCCCGTCACTTCTTGGATAAAAATGTAATAGCAATTGCTCTCTTCATGGATGAAAAGAGCTTATCTCTCAATTCACATTACTGTCAGTGGTAACTAACTAATGCCAATGTCAACTCTCTCATTGGCCCAATGAATGATTCCATAAACCCTATCACTTCTTGAATGAAAATGTGAGAGCTCATGCTCTCTTCATGGATGAAAGGAGGTAATATCAATTCACATCATGGTCAATGGTAACTAACTGATGCCAATGTCAACTCTCTCATGGGCCCAACAAACGATTCCATAAGCTTATCACTTCTCGGATGAAAATCTAGTAGCAATTACTCTCTTCATGGATGAAAAAAGGTAATTTCAATTCTCGTCATGGTTAGTGGTAACTAACTAATTGATGCCAATGTTGGCCCTCTTAGTGGCTGAATGCATGATTCCATAACTCTATTGCTTCTTGGATGAAAAAAGTAATGTCAACTCTCTTCATGGATGAAATTTTTTATAACTATACTCTCTTCATGGATGAAAAACAGGTACTCTTGATTCTCATTACAGTTGGTTATGCTTGGGTAATTGACTGGCAGCCCCAGCGCATCTGTTATCTAGTCCATAGCAGCTGCACCCAAAGGTTGAATGAGGTGTTTAATGAGATCTCGGATCTGAGCGACTCCTGGACTCTCTCTCTCTCAGAGCCCCAGAGTCACTCGGATCAGTCAGGCAGACAGAGTCATTATAACATTATCTGACTAACCTGCTTCCCTCTCTGCTTCCTTTGGTTACCAAACAAAAGAACTCGGTGCTATTTGTTTGTTTGTTTGTCTATGAGTCACCTGATCTTAAAGAAAGAAAGAAAGAAGGAAGGAAGGGGAACAAAAAAAACTAGGCTGTGGAGAACAACCTTATGATGAACTGCAAAGTCTCTTGGATGCGGATTTGTGAAAGAGAATGGAGTGAAATGATGATCAAGTTGTCGTTTTTCCACCGCTCTAAAACAAGTTATCCAATAAATTGTCATAAAAAAATTACTCTCCACAACAAATTCAAGCAACAACAAAACACCAAATGAATCATAAAATGTTACCCCAACAAAAAAATTGAGAGGAAATTTTGTGAAAGAGAATGAAAGTTGATCAAGTTGTTTGGTTATTGTTTTGTGCCCCAGTGGTGATGAGCATGTGACCTTGTGAAAATATTTCTTACATGGAAGTTTTGGTTATGTATCTTTTCCCAACCCCACCCATAAAACTAAAATTGGGATTGCAAATAGGTGGGAGACTACTATACTAATTGTGAACCACCTGGAGCAATCAGTTTGATTGGCCAATCAGAAACAGGGAACAGCAGTCAGATCATATTTATTACACTCTTTCTTAGGCATGTGTTAGGCTTTGCTGTGCCCTTTACCATCCTCAGCAAACCGTACAGAAAAGCTGCGCCAAATTCATTCTGTTGAACCAAACAGGCAAGTATTTTTTCTTTTCTTCATCCAATTTTGATTTGCAAGGTCACATACTACTGAGCATTGGAGGAGTGAAGGTAACTTATACAATGCCGAAAGGGAGCCCTCCCTCTACCAGTAATTTATCACATCCAGTGTGCATTGTTTAGTTGTTCCTCCATCCGAATTCCCCCACCTATGATGAACCTGAGAAGATGGACTGTACAAAGTGAGAGAGACTATCTATTTCACTCTCACCACCTGAGCCAATACTTGTAGTTGGCCAATGAGAAACAATCATTTATTGCTGAGAAATAGGTAGGCATTTCCTGCTAGTACTGGCGCTCTAGGAGGGCCCTGGTAATGTGTACAATTTTCCTGCCAAGGACCACCAAGCAGTTTCAGAGAGCTTTTCTTTTCTGCAAATCTGAATCTTCATCCAAAATGTACTGTACAAGAAGGCCATTTAACAGCTGCCATTTCAAAGCGCATGCTCTTTATCCAATAAACGTCAAAACAAAACTCTCCAAAACAAAAGTAACAACACTCTGCATGTTATGCACTTTGAAGGTTGTGGCAGGCAGGCAGGCGGCAGGCGGCAGGCGGTGATGGTCTTCAATGCCGCCTCTCTGCGTGATTTTGCAGCTTTCAGCTTTTGTCGTTTGCCGTCGTTCACCGTCGTTCACCCTTCCGTCCACCATCGTTTCATTCTGTTTCGCCGCTGACGATCGTTAGCGGCAGATGGGCGGGCGGGCAGGCAGGCCCCCATTTGTTGCCAAAGTAAAACGCATTTACTTCAGGCTTCAGTGAAGGGTCGGGCAGGTGGGCATGAAGGCGGGCACATTATTTTAGTGAAGGTTCAGGCGGGGCGGGCAGGAAGGTGGGCACATTTGTAGCACCAAATCTTTTTAAAATTTCAGTCAAGAGTCGGGCAGACGGGCAACAAGGTGGGCAGGTGCGTGGGCCTATTTGTAGCCAAAGAAAAGCGCATTATTTCAGTGAAGGCTTTGGGCAGGTGAGCATGAAGGCGGGCACATTTGTAGCACAAGGAAAAAAGAAAAAAAAGCAATATTTCAGTGAGGGGTCAGCCGGGTAGCCAAAATAACATTATTTCAGTTAAGGGTGTTACAGGCATGTGGACCCATTTGTGCCCTTGAGCACATATTGTAACATAGGTTACAAAGTATATACATTTGATGTTAGGGGTTCAGAGTGTAACTGATTCTTAAAATTTATTCAATTTTCAATGAAAAAATAACTCAAATTTTAGTAACTGTCAGAGAGCATCTCCAGCAGTGCTCAGTATCTGATCTTGCACAGTAAAATTGGATGAAGGAAACTCAAAATGTGCCGGTTTGGCTCAGCAAATTTGTTTTCACTCAGCAAAACTGGACAGTCTGCACTGGCTGGTAGAAGGCGAAGCCACTCTGTGCACCTGTAAAGAAGAGTGTAATAAATATGATCTGAGTTCTGCTGAGTGTTTCTTATCAGCCCATCATGTTGATTGGTTCAAGTGGTTTGCTATTAATAGTCCCCTGATCTATTTGCCATCTGAGTTTCAGTTTTATGGGTGGGGTTGCTAAAAAGCAAATAACTAGACTTGGATGTGAAAAATATTTTTTGAGGTTGACATAGTCAGCACCGCTGGAAATGCTCTTCGGTCTGCAAATTACGAAACCATCTCAGTACACCTGTACTCTCATCAAGGGCTTTTGAATGGTACATTAAGCATGCCCCCAATTTCCCTTTAAATTATTATTTTTGATTTGTAATGAATTTTCAACAATGAAAAAACTTGAAACTGAATCGCTCTTGCATTGCTGGTCTAAACATTCGATAATCACTTTGTTGCACCCCTAGTTATCAAGGGTTTTTCAATGGCACCAAGAACACACCCAAGGGCCCCTAGTTTGGGAGTATCTCACTATAACAAAACAAACCAAACAAACTATCTTCCTTAGTAGTAGGATAGGTCAAGAGACAAGACCCCCCATGTCCTATCCTACTTAAGTTTTGAAAAAAAGCACTTGCACTGGTAATTTCATCTTGTTTAGTGACCAGCATAGAGATTAATTTAACACACTTAAAATGTTAAATTTTGAACTTCCAAAAAAGGAATTAGATAAGCATATTGTAAAGGTTATATATCCACTATTTCTCCAAGCAACTACCCTTTTGATTTAAAGTTAAAATAAAACCCCAATATGAAAGTTGTTTTTTTGGACTTCAATCATATTCAATTTCCAATCATTGATAACGAGATATGGATGTAAGGCCAGTTGTTGGGCATAATATTATCACTATTGATAATGAACACAACAATGAATTGGAGACAAAATTGACAAACTAAAATTGTCTTCATACCCATGAACGAGTCTCTAATTATAAATATTGGGAACATGATTAATTCAATTCATGTTGTTATATAAACATTAGGTATGAGTAATCTACCTTGAACTAGAACAATCGTCAACATTTCAAAATTCTTGCATTTATTAGACTCACATGAATAAGATGATGTAGGTTGGAGAGACAATTTTGGTGAGTTTTGTATCCTTTGTTGATTTGACCCATCAATTGAAGAGTGACATCACAAAATGATAATAAAAGGGAATCACATTTTCAAACCATGATGATATTTGTTCCTAGTTCATAGGACAAACATAAATGGATGAATTTTTAGAGACCATTTAAAAATCTCATTCAATCTTTCATCTTTTGTAATCTTTGTTCAAGTTTTGATTTGGAATAGAGGTGTTGTCATGGTTCATTTATTCAATGTTCTCAAAATTTGATGATGTTGATTGCTAATTTGTAGCACATACATTATTAAAAGGATGAATCTGTAGAGACCCATTCACAAAATTTCATTCTATCTTTCATTCTTTGTGATCTTTGTTCAAGTCTGATTTGCAAAAGATATGTTGTATGAAAATACCCTAAACCCATATCAAACTTTAGATGAAAGTTTTGAAACCTGAAGTTTCAATTTATAAATGATACTCAATTTTGCTTATTGTAAAAGGCTACATCCATATAACCTGATGAATGACATATTGTAACTGTACCTATCAACCTTCATCCAACTAGATACTATACCTTTCAATGATGTTTGGCATTTAATATTCACCGAAGAGATTGGTAATAATAATAATAATAATAATAATAACTAAATTCCAAATTTTGGTCCCAATGAGACACAAAAAAATTAAGCTCACAATGCTCCTCTTAGAGCATCTCCATTGGTGTACTACACATATTTTTTGGATGAAGAACAATCATGTTTATGTCAATTTGGGGTAGTAAATTGGCTTTGGGTCCATATGTGTACACAAAATGTATTGCTTACAAAAGACATTGCACAATATAATAAGTGTGATTGATGGGAAATAGTTTAGTAAGTCATCTTGGATGTGAGAAATATTGTTGGAGGATAAAGGGTATTGGTGGAGGTGGTCTTATACTATAAAAATGTTTACATCTGTACTACCAATTCATTTGCATATTAATTTTAATTTTTGAAAAGGGATAATTAAGTTATTCAAAATGGGGTTGCCATACAACATTTCTTTCAAAATTAAAATGCTTCAGCAAAAGTACAAATTCATTTTGTACACAACTCAAATGCACCATTTGAATTTTTTCATTTTCATATATATATATATATATATATATATATATATATATATATATATATATATAGTGTTTTATAGAAACAAATCAGCTTTTTTTTTTATAAATAATATACATGTAAAAAAATAAGTATATATGTGTGTATT
>Ga0116231_10004418_pt1 | contig 28454 bp, 17 predicted proteins | sample S1TSphgellanicum_2_FD_89695 | JGI IMG/M metagenome (GOLD analysis project Ga0116231, IMG submission 89695) | Host-associated microbial communities from peat moss isolated from Minnesota, USA - S1T2_Fd - Sphagnum magellanicum MG | ecosystem: Host-associated > Plants > Peat moss > Unclassified...
GTTGTTGTGCCTAGTTTGGGGATCCCATCCTATGTTTCCCTTGTTTTAGGCCCTTATTGGGACACAGATAACACAACTTAGGGGATGACATCAAAAAAAGGTGATGAAAGTGGGGCCCAACTGGGCTCCACTTTAGTTATCTCTATTGTTCAACAATATGTCCACATGCATAAACTTGGTGTATTTGGATACATGCAATTATTGGACAACATGTAGTTAGAATATGTCACAATTGTTGATGTATTCAATTGAACATGTTGTATTCTAAAACCATTTAAACATGGCATGCGCATGTTGATTAATATATTATTCAAAGTGTTCACTAACACAATGTTTTTGTTGGAAAAAACCCTTGTCCACATTTATGCGAAATTCAAAAGCTTGGAAAACATTAAATATAGGACCTTCAACAAGATGCCCATATAATGTGATATGGTCTCTTGTAGTAACATGGTTGAGGGCACATGACATATGGCCATTACAACATCAAGGTGCATTGATGCAAATATCATATTGATTTTTTTCCATGTGTAACCTCATTGATATATGTGGATAATATTAAAAACATGCCCATGCCTGATGTCTTTTGGGGGCTTGCCACACTTTAATTAGGACATGTTACATAGAATGCAAATTAACTTGAAACCAATCCAATAAATGCAACATGAAGGTGTAGAGAATGTGATCCTGCAGAGTTAAATTCGATGAAGAGAAGTCAAATTATGCCGGTTTGGCCCAGGAAAATCGTTTTGGCTCAGCATGATTACAGATGTTGCGGTGGCACAGCAACGTTGCTGTGCACCTGCACAAAAGAGTGTAATAAATATGATCTGACTGCTGTTCAGTGTTTCTGATTGTCTTAACATAATGATTCGTCCAGGTGGTTCGATATTAGTAGTCCTGCACCTACTATTTGCTATCCCAGTTTCAGTTTTATGGGTGGGGTTGCAAAAAAGTAAATAACTAAACTTAGATGTGAAAAATAATTTGGAGGGCTGCATACTGAGCACTGCTGGAGATGCTCTTATAGGCCAAACATACATCTATCTATGAAGGAAGGTGGTTTGTTTTGTTTTGTTTTGTAGTTATGAGATCCACTAAACCAGGATGCTTCAGATCGTGTTCTTGGTGTCTTTGGAAAGCTCTGGACAAGGAGGGATGCATGGGCTTGGATCCATGACGTTTGAACTTGAAGTGCAAAAGTTCTTGAATATTGAATGATTTATTTACTGAAAATTAAATTAGATTGTAGCTGGAAATTTGAGAGGAATTGCAATGTGCCTTTGGTGTTGTTGGAAAGATCTTGATGAGCAAGATTTAATGGAATTTATTTGGTAAGATCTGGATTCAGAATGTGGGAGATATTGATATTTAAGTGATTTCTACCACTGAAAATTCAAATAAATTTCAAAAAATCAGGTTTTGGAAGGAAAAATCAGTTGAGGACACAGTAACACTTGAATGTCTACCATTCAATTCAAGTAGAAGGAATTGTGGTGGAAAGATTTTGACAATTCAAATTTAATGAAATTTATGTTGTGAGATTTGGACTTTAGGATGTGAGACAACATTGATAGGTTGAGGTCATGTTAATTTATAATGGGTTCACACTTGCAAGTTTAATATTCAATTCAAGTAAATGTTTTTTTTTCATATTTGATTCTTAAAAAAGGGGAATATAATTATACCTCATAAAATAATGTCATATGTTGTGTCTGCCCTATGTTATAGCGAGTTCACACTTGAGCCAATGGCATAGGTCACACTAATATTTTCTAAGTCTTGGTGTCCTTGGGTGTGGTGTTTTTTTTTTGACACACTCTTTTTTTATATTTATAATTATTATTTGGGTAAGGGCAAAGGGTCATATTTACCTTGTCTCGGTGTGTCTTATGTCCCTTGGCATCCTTTTCAATGCCCTTGTTGTGCTTCCTAATGTCCCTGGTCACTTGAAAAAATAATCACCCTCAACATGCTTCTTGGTGCCATTGTCATCCTCCAATGACCTTCCCCATGCCCAAAAAAGAAATTTGTTTAACACCTTTGATGTGCTTCTTGGTTGCCATAGCATCCCCCCCGTGTGCATTTTCGACACCCTTGGCATTCCCTCATCTACTTCTTGACACCATTGACATCCTATTGTGTGCTTCCTAGTGCCCTTGACACCCTCCACCATTTTTTTTGGAATCATAAAGGGACATCCCTAAACCGAAAACTCCCATCCTTAACCTATTTTTTTACCAAGGATGCCCAAATTTGAGACATCTTGAAATTTCCCTAGAGTATCTTACCAAAAAGGTATGCTAGTAACCTTGCTCTCCACATGATTTAGTTGATTGGAATGTCACATTTTTTAGACATGTGAATTCAATAGAATCCATTTCAAACTAGACAAAATGAAACCATTTTATTTTAGACATGTGAATCCATTTCTTGTACAAAATCCATTAGAATAATTTTAACTTAGGCTACAAAGAGGGGTGGAGACAAATCCTAAGAACCTAGAGAAAGCTCAAAGAGTGTTCAATAGAGATGCCCATATGATGTGGCCCCTTGGAATGGCATTATTGTCGAAGAACTCACTTGGAACCCTCAAACTCAAACCTTGTTATCAACTTCATAAACACTCCAACTACATCCCTCCACATTCTTCAATTCAAGTTGTTAGGCCTTTGAATCCCACTTTACTTTCATGCTTCCAGGTGCAAACCAGTTAAAATGTACCAAACCTTTATGATATTTGACTAATTTCTTTATTTGAAACCATAATTGGAAGAAATAATTAAAATGGAAAAATAAAGTGAATTTTTTCACATTTATTTAAATCCATGAATCAAATATTTAAAATGAAAAAAAAATTAATTCAAAAATAAGTTATTAAACAATTGTAACAATGGGCCTTATTCATTTAATGTTGTCCTTCATGACATCTTAGGATAGCCATAATCTCAAAAAAAAATTGTTGAAAATTAATTTACATGACCTTCCTTGCAATGTTTTTCATAATAAATGAATTCCCATCTCACCATTCCAATGCCCAATGTGCTTTTAACTTCACACCAAGGGTGGCAATGTGACAAGATATTGGTACACCTTCAAGGGTTTGGATCAATGGTGTGTGGGTATTGAAATTTACACATACTAAAATGGTCTAACCAAGTCTAGTACCATGGAGGTCGAGGTATAGGTATAGTCTAGATATGTTCTTGAAATAACCAAAATATGTATCAATATGATATCAAAACCAAAAAAAAAATGACCTTAAATATAAATCTGGTATCAATCTTAGTTATTTTTACTTATATCTAGGATATATCAACTTTGATCCTAATATTTCTTCACAACAATAAAAAATAATTTAAACACATTAAATGTCTAACTTTTCAATAAGCCCAATGACAATTTCCTTTCTCATTATTGAGGGTCCAAGATTTTGCAATTTGTAAGTCCATCCCTTTGTTATTTATCATTACTCGTTATAACTCACCTAACCCTAGTAAGAAATACCCAAGACCTAGGTATAACACTAAAGAAAAACCTTTAGGTTTAAGCATCAATGAAAGAATAGTGATGACAAGTTATGAATAGGAGTATAACACTAGAAAAACCTTTAGGTTTAAGCATCAATGAAAGAATAGTGATGACAACTTATGAATAGGGGCATAACAAATGCAAAGACCAAGTTGGGTATGTAATCAAACAAACCAAAAATGAATATGGTGGATTTGATTAAAAACCATAGCTACCTTGCAAGTGGCTCTCTTACACTTGTTTTGTGGGATTGTAATTTTGGCAAAATAGTTCTCAAATGTTAAGGGACATAAGTTGCAGCTCACAAGTCTTGCAACTTATAGAAATTCAGCTATCTAGCTTCAACATTTTCAATTAGCATGCACATAGTTTGTGCCATGAATTAAGTTCATTGTCATTCTTTTGTAGTGAGATGATCAAATCATTACACCAAAAACATGGATCTATGACTACAATACGCTTACATTTGTAATCATACATGACATTCATGACTATATGTCCTTAAATTTATGTCATTAATGTTTTAGTGAAATTTGTTTCCCATTCTTGAAATTCATAAAAACCTGATGATTTTCAAATTTCTATAGTCTCAAAACGTAAAACAAAACTACCATTATATAACATATTTATTAGAAATTTTCAATGTATTTTTTTAAATCATAATTATATATTTATTTTATTTTTTGATTTTTTTTCTTTAAATTGTGTTTCATTTGATAATTGAAAGAGGGGATTTTTGACACATCCTTGAGTTGAAAAAGTTTTGTACTTTATATTTTAAATGCATTTACACTTTATAATCATTTTTTTCTTTTTAAAAAAACTATATTTTCAATATTTTATTTTATTTTATTTTATTTTGGTCAAAAAGGACTTATATTGTGATAAAATCCCAGTTTACACAAATCACATGGTCCCAATCATGGACTAAGACTAGATAATTGTGCACTGAAAATTATGTGATTAAAATTAAGACATGGTTGCTTAATGTCATCCAAATATTTGAGCTTGAAGATTTATTTGAGCTTGGAAAGAAGGGATGAAATATTCCAAAAAAATTGTACGTTGTAGAGCCTTGTAGACGATGGGATGGGGGTCTCTAAGCTTTTGAACCATCATGCTCAAGATTCTTTTCCACAATTGTGCAAAAGCCCACTTTTTGGGAGGGTGGAGGGTGTTTTCTTCCTTGTTGCTCCCATGAATTAGCTCACAATAGAGTGAAATACACCCAAAAAACAAAAGCATTTGTTATGCATTGAGCTTTCTTTGGTATTGAAGTTGATCATACAAGCCAAAAAAATCAACCTGGGACCCAACAATACCAGCAGTGGGATGGTATGAAAGTTTTAAAGAAATACCCAATAGCAAGACCAAGCTGGTATGTTCAAAAAGCCAATGCAAAATCGAAATCGGTTTACAATTGAATTTGTTACTTTCAATGTATTTTACTATGAATTTGAATGTTATTTTGTTGTTGTTGTTGTTATCATGTATGGTATTAAGCTGATTGTTATCATTCATGGCAGTAAGAACATTGTGGTAAGAACATTCATGGATTCTATGAGCCAAAAATGAAGAGAGTTGAAGTTGAAGTTTTTTTTTTTTTTTTTTTTTTGTCATGAGGTCTAATGACTCTCCACCTTCTTTTTTTCCTCTGCAACTTAACACATTGTTAAATCTGGAGAGATGCTGAGTTTTGAACTGCATCCACTTGAGGTTTACACTTTACACCACTGCATTGCTTTTTTCTCTTTGATGAGAAAAGCAAATCAGCAGTATGTACCTAGTGGAACATAAAAATGAAAAATGTTTCTTTGAAGAAAAATTTCTGAAGCTTGGAAGATGATGATCACGAGCTCAACTATAATTACTCTCGAACCTTGTGCATTAAATGCTGAGTTTCAGCATTTCATACCCAGATTTAATAAAATTTCCTTACTTTGCAGATATCACTGAAAGAGGGGATAGGGGGGCGAAAGCAGAGGAGATAGGGGGGTGAAACAGAGGGTGACTTTACGGATAACTCTATTGACTCGCAGTGGAAGTCAGTCTAGCGGAAGTCACTTTCTTTGTATATTTTATGAAACACGGTGAGATAAACAAAGGGTGTGTCACACTAATGCCTTGCCATTTACATTTTAAAGTAACTTTAAGACAAAAGAAAGAACTATGAAAACCCAAATATTTCACTACCCGCAATAATATAATCTTCAAAAAATCCTCTAAAAGAAACTAAAATCCTTCAAGATATTATATAACTCTATAACTAATCTTTCAAGTTACAACACAAACCAAAATATCATCTTTCAAAAATCCTCATATAAAAAATAGACCTATTATTTATTTACCTAGGGGCCAAAAAATCCCTTGAGCTAGTATATTCTATAATGAATCTAAACACAATGTCCTTTGCCTTGGTAGGCAAGGCCAATAAAGGGGGTGGTGTATTTTATTATTATCATTATTATTGTCCAAAAACATGTTTTAATAAAAAGCAAAGAAAGACAGTAAAAGACAAAAAAGGAGGTCTTGAAAAACTGTTGTCCAAAGGTCATGTCAATTCCAGTTTTTCCAACGCTACAATTGGTCGATTTCTAGTTTGTCCTGTCGATTGACGTATCACGTAAGCCCATTTCATTGCCCTGTTCATACTGTGATCCGTGTTACCCTGTCGCGGTCCGCTCCCTCCTCCTCCTCCTCCTGCGCGCCTGTCCTTCGGCCCCCGCGCTTTGCTGCTGTTGTGATGTTGCTGATGGTGGCTATGGAGGGAGCGAGCAAAGCGCGGACGATCTCTGCACCACTCACACGAGAGAAGAGATGTGGCATTGAGGCTCTCAAATACTTGCTGCAGAAGAAGAAGAAGAAGAGGCGGATTCTGTGTTATTATCTCTACTCGCTTGGCTTTCGTTTTTCTGTCAATTGCAATCGAGTTTGGACAAGTGTAGTTTTGAACTACTGTGTGGAGGACAAGTGGTGTGTGTTCCTCAGGGGTTTGCAACGTCCAGGTACGGATGTCGTGTGGGGATTTCGGTTTGTGATTTCAGGTATTGAGGAGGCGGTTTTCTTGTCAGGCGTGGGGCATGATGAAGGAGGCTAATAATAATAATAATCAGCAGCAATACTTGGATAACGGAGCGGTCGACCTCAACGATAAGGAGAAGGAGTGGCCGAAGTTGCTGCACGAGGAAGGAGATGGCGAAGAGGAGGAAGATGAAGACGTGGATGTAGACGTTAATGGCGGCCATGGCGGCGGTGGTGTTTTGATCAATGGTAAGAATCACCAAGGCGCACAAGACGACCCCGGCAAGGTGATTGTCCTCGAAGATGATGATGATGATGATGACGACGACGACGAAGGGGAGGATGAAAGAGATGACGACGGAGAGGAAAACGACGAGGAGGAAGAAGATGAAGGTGGTAGAAGCTACCAAGAGCAAACCTTTGTGGCTGCTGCTGCTGCTCACGGCACAAGAAGAGGAGCTCCTCCCGCTCGCGTCGCTAACAACATAATACGTGGCTCCGAGGAGGATGACGAGGTTGACGACGACAACGACAAAGACAATATTGTCGATGTGCAGGAAATCGAAGATGAAGAGAGCGAGGATGAAGAGGCCGGAGACGATGAAGAAGAAGACGACGAAGGTGAGAAGCCGCCGATGTCTTTGATGAAAAACGATGAGAACGAGGAAGACGAGAATGGAAGTCTTGGTGCAGAAGACGACGAAGCGGAAGAAGAGGAGGTGGACGACCACCACCGGAAAGATGAGGTAAGAAAGAAAGGAAGCTCTTCTGTCTCCTCCTCCCCTATGGTTCTGGTGTGTTGTGGTTTTTCAAGAGCATCATAGTTTGCAGGCTATGAGTATCTGTGCTGCAGAGGTGATTCCTTCTTTGAAACAAAAGACAGCAGTCTGATGCAGGGCTTGAGCATATTCTGCTACACAAACTGGCTTGTGCCTTGAGGCTCTTGATCTGCCTCGAGTTCTTATCATGATTCCTTTATTGGCTCCTTTGTCAAGGGATCTTGAGGAGAGGAATATAGAAAGTCCTCAGAGGCTTTGTCAGAACCTGAAGCTTCAAGGAGAGCAGCAGGCTCCATGTAGATGTACATAGAAATGATCCAGTCTGCATGGTTGCACAAAAGGCTGGCTTGCTCACTGTGGTGGTCTTGTGCATAGATTGTATTTAGCACCTAGGCTTTTTCTGGAAGTGTGCCATCCAGGCTTTTGCACAGGTGTCTAGATCTGATGAGTCCTGCCATGCAGTGTAAACTCCCTGATGTTGCAAATCTCAGTGACTTGAGAGGCACAGTAGTGACTGCAGAGTTTTCACTAGATCTAGTTCCCCAACATACCATGTGTGTGGTAGTGTGCTCACATGTCAATATCAACCTCTATTGCAGGAGGATGAAGAAGACTATGGCACAGAGTATCTGGTGCAACCAGTAGCTCAGCCAGAAGAGGCTGAAGGAGCCAGTGACTTTGAACCAGGTGAAGGTGACGATGAGGTCAATGATGATGATGAGTTTGAAGATGAAGAGGATGACATCGTGGAGGAGCCTGTTCCAGAACCATCTTTGGTCAAGGAGAAACGGAGTAGAGAGGAGGATGAAGGAAACGTGGGACGCCCACTTAAACGGTAACTGACTACTTTTTACAGAGGGTGAGAGTGACACACAGACAAGAGATTGAGGGACAAGGCAGAGAGAGGGAGGGGCGGTATTGTTTATTCCAGTCCTGCAGTTGGACATGGGAACACATGCAGCATTGCCCATCTCTTGGAAATAGCTAGAGCTTTTGTTGTTTAGTTGTTATATCTCTGAAAACAAGAGTTTGGAAAGGGTACAACTGTGTGAAGCAGAGCAGATGTTGTAAATAGCAGTCTCTTGCACAATTGAAACATGGTGTCTGAGGATACTACGTACCAACCCTCCAATACTCATCAAAAACTACAAATTTGTAAAATGGCTTAAGCTTTTCATTTCATTCCTATAATTATGACTTGGTTTGGCATCTGATACCACACACAATTTTGACACTTTGGACTTTTTGCCACGTGGTTGTTCAGAATCACACCACCATTATGGATTTTTTATTTTCGTCTCTATCAATCAACACCAAACTAATTGAGGCTAAATTGGGCTACTTTAGTAAATTCGTTCTGATTTCCTTGACCAGAAACAATAACTTTAGTGTAATGGGAACCTTTCTTGTCCACAGTACAACACCCACATAGTGTGGGCTGACGACAGCCATAGCAAGCCAAAACAAAGCAACAAAAACCAAACATAAAAGGTTAGTGATTGACGGTTTGAATTCCTTCCCTTTTCTTGAGGAATTTGAGTTTTTACACTCGATTGTAACCAATTCGCTTGCTGAACAGCTTTCGTATCATATAGACTTGACCGATACTAGCTGCCAATAGCATCACATACTCTGCCACTGTGTAAGCTATTAACCGCCTTTGTGTGCTTTCATTTGCTGCAATACCCACATTCATACAGGAATCTATTAGACACAACAGAAACATGTGTAGTCTCTGCTTCTGAATAAGCATTAGAACGCAACTCTGGGTGAGTTCACTTCTCCAATGCCACTCTCCAATAAATCTATGCACTAATAATACTCCAGCCCGATTGGTCTGTATTTGAAATTCACATCATGTTCTTGCTAAGAAAGAGTTCGTCAGCATCTTGCAATATAATATGAAAACTCTCGAAGGTGGCATTCCAGCACAGGCCGGCCTCTTTTTCTTCTTGTTTTTCTTTTTTCTTTTTTTCTCATTATGCTACAAAGCTGTGATGACAAGATGTGTGGCAGACTTACTGATGCGGTGGCGCTTATCTCGGTTTTGCATGTATCGAATTTCTGCAGAAACTGCTTCAAGCGCTTCAGCAAGTTGTGCAATCTTTACATTCACAGGCGTCAAATGCTCTGCAAGCCCCAAAAAAACATTAGAAGAAAAACACTCAAACTATTGCATATTTGAAAGCACATTCAATTTTGTGCACTCCTGTTTCAGAGGGTTTGGTTTGCCAAGTACAAACTGCACATCTTATATAAACTAAGTAGCTTATCCATCCCCTCACAAGTTGGTCAGGATTGCATTTCATGCTAGATGGACAGGAAGGACGATGATTGCACACATGCCCAAAGAAGAGAATGAACCACCCACTCTAAACCCCAAAAGAAACTCTTGCCCAACCTGCAGGAAAACCAAAGCTTGATATCTATTGATCTTGATGAAGAAGATTGTGAGCATGCTCATGCAATTGGTGGTTGTGACCACACAAAAAACCCATGTTAAGAGACCCTAAACCCTACACCCATGAGAAGCACAACTTTGTGCAAAATTGTTCAGAGAATTGGGGGAGAGATTCCTACCATCCTGAGCCAAATCCTGGATGCCTGGAATATGGCCAACATGGATGTAGAAAGTGAGGTCCTCAGGAGCAGGCGCCGGATTGTGAAAACAGAATTTGTACAGCCCTCTTCTGGGAGCTCGGAACTCAAACTTTTCTGCCTCCTTGGTGGTCGATGAGTGCACCTTGTTGCCCTGTGGTCCTGTCACCTATGATCCCCCAGAAAACAAAACCCCCATAACAATTCGTGACTAAAAACGTCCAATTACAGAAGAATTTTGACGTCTTCGAAAGAAATAGACAGAATTGGGAGACGAAGAAGAGGAATTTTTTTTTCACAATTCTCTTTATTATTACGAGCAAGAGCCGGATTTTGATTCAAAGGCTGTACATACCACGAGTTCGATGCCTGGGTGATCAGAGCCCCAAAAGATTTCGTAGTCTTCGACCACAAAATTGCCGTAAACCATGTCGCCGTCATACTCCACCTCCTCGTACACGCACTCCACTTTGTTGACGGTCATCGTCAGTCCGTCTGCAGTCCTGAGGCACACGCTCAGGGCTATTGCTGCGATGCCCAACAACAGTGTCCATGTTCTCATCGTCGCTTCTTTCCTGCTACTATTATTATTGCTGTTGCAATCCGCCCCCACCCGGTGGCTCGCTGGATCGATCGTCGCAATCTTCAGCAAGGGGACAATTCAGAATTGAATTCGCGAGCGCCACCAATTTAGGGTTTGGCGCTCATGCCGCTCTTCTTCCCTTTCAAACTTCGAACGCGCTTTGAGCGGGTACTTGACCGGGTATAAACCGGGTACCAAGTTCCCAAGGTCAATGTGGGAGAGAATGGCTGACTTTACCAGAGTTAAAACTTTAGGAATAAAAGCCCTGAATCTCTCCTAGTCTGACTCCAGAGTGGGCCCTTTAAAGATCAGGCCTCTCCTCCAAGAGGGATCTTCACAGAGATAAGGTGCCCTCCAAACATACTTTAAACATTCCTCCAAGTGCCCAAAAACCAGTGTTGGCCGGTTATTTCTTTTCGATAATCTCCGGGTATCAATATCCCAAAAAGCTGGGGGCCTGAGGTAGGCTGTGAAAAGAAATTGGATAAATAACCGATGGTTATGCATAAAAATAAATTATCAAATAACTGGTTGAGAACCATCATTCAACCGAATGGGTATACAACAATTATAGGGTTTTTCAAAAATAAATGTAATTCTTTTTATTCTTTTTATTCTTTTATTTTTATTTGGGTTCCACATTGCTTTGCACTACTAATGACAGTGATTTTTTTTAAAATTTGGACATAATAATTTTTTTGTAATCAAAAAAAATTCAAAAAATGAAATTTTGTAAATTTCATTATATGTCATTTTGTTTCATTAATATTTTTTTTCATTCTTGTCAATGAAAGTTTGATTCATTAAATAAGTTCACAACAAGATACAAATAGACCCAAATAAAACACACACACACACACATTGAAAGGGTGTAAAAAAAGCAACGAGATACAAACAAACAAAAACATTGAAAGGGTGCAAGACAAACAACAAGAAATGATTATGAAATGAAATTTGATCTATGATGAATTATAATCTAAAATGGCTCGCTTTAGAATTGTCACAATGACAATCACCAAAATCCCATCCTACATAAACTAGTTCCAATGAAACATTGTCACTAGAATTAGAATTTAAAGATTGATAACTTACCTAGATGATAATTGATTCATCCAAATAGATTATTCAATTTTGAAAATTCAATACCAAGCAGTTGTCAAAATAATTGGTTATCCAAAATATCAAGAACAAGCTAGTAGGTTATTACTAACCAACTTGATAACTAGGTTGATAACATTTTTATAAATTGTTAAGTCAAAATTTTAATAAATTTTAATTTAATAATTATTAAACATGTATTACATATTAATTTTGACATTTTCAAATATTAAATTAAAATCCTTTGTAAGAATTAATAATTAATAATAATAATTAAACATGTATAAAATATGTATTTGACTTTTGTGAATGTTTAATCAGAACCTTTGTAAACATTAATTAATTAGTAGTAATTAAACATATATTAAATATAGGTTTCACCTTTGTAAGTGACTTGCAACACCTTTCCAAGTTCATCAATTGGCACAAAAAGGTTCACACTTTTTTCATCGTTTTCATGAACCCTTGTCCCCCATGAAACTATGTTTTGAACTTCTCTTCTTCAAGCTTGACAATGTCTTTGACATTTTTCAATGTTTGCCTTCTCTATGGCATCACCTCTTATCACACTTAAATGCATTTCTTTGTCTTTGGTGTTACCCATGACCAACAAAAGGAAACCATACTCATGACCTTCACAAGGACACAAAAAAACAACTATCCCCCAAAAAAATTCAACTTTCCGCCTTAGGAAACCTTCCTTCCCAAACCCAAACTTTAGACCTTAGGTTTCATATAGGTGATGATGTCATTTTTTTTATTATGGATTCTAGAAATTCTAAAAGAAAAGTAGAAAAGTCCAAATTAACATTGCCCCAAATAAAGCTTGTAAAAAAAATATGATTCTAAGGAATTGTTTTTGAAAATTTTATAAAAAATTGCACCTCATATGAACTTATGAAAATATGATTCATTTCTAACCATTCAAAAGTAATTAATTATCTATTAATTAAAGTATTAAAATAAAAGGATTTTGATGTGAATTTATCATCAGATTATAACACATATTGAATCATTAATAAGAATTCAAAATGGAAATCCATACACAATATTTCATTTCTAATGTTCTAACCAAATGACTAGTCCATATGTTTAGACTTCAAAAGTCCATTATTATTAGCAGATGTTTTTAAAATAAAAAACTAGATAAATGCATTCATTATCAAGTTGTTAATATAGATTCAAATCCCAACTTGGATACTTAAGGATATATTAATTGCTATATGCATTTGAACAAAGTGCACTTAACCAAAATACATCATTGTTTCACAAAGGTGAACCACTTAACCTTACATTCACCCTAATATAAGTTTTTGAACCTTTTTGTTTTCTTATGAATTAATTCATTCGGATCCATCAAAATTAAGGAATGGGTCATTGGAAGCATCATGATTATACTTAAAGTGCTTGGGTCCTTGTCGAAATGGGTAGTATGTATTTGAATGTTTTGGGGGTGCTAAAATGTTTGTTACAACATTGGCATGAGGTATTAATGATGTGTTTGTTATGTCTTCTAGATTCCACATGGGTTATGCACTCTACAAAAATTCAAAAGCTTCCAACAAATGTGATATAAGTTTTTGAACCTTGCTACTTTATTGTGAATTATTAAATTGGGATGCCTCAAATTAAGGAATGGGTTGTTTGAAGCATTAGAGGTTACATGGGATGTTTGGGTCCTTGTTGAAATGGGTATGTATTTAAGTGCTTTTAATGTCTTGGGATGTCAAAAGTATGTTTGTGATCATAGCATGGGCTTATTCGATGTTAATTGCATGTGCTTGTTATGTCTTAAATTCCAACTAAATTTTAGTATGAAAATTATAAAGCTTCAAACACATGACATATGTTTTTGGACCTTCTTGTTTTCTTATGAATTAATTCATTGGAATGCATCAAAACCAAGGAATGGGTTGATAGAGGCTCCAAAGGTATAAACGGATTTGGGGTCCTTGGGGGTCATTATTGAAATGGGTACATGTGTGCTTCTAAAATGTCTTTTTGAATTTGCATGTCCTTAAATTTTAATGTCCTAATGAATGCATTGGAGTGCTAAAATGTTCAAGTGATAATAGCCCTATAGAATGGTAATCCTACAAATAAATTATATACATCAAATGCATGAAGCTTGTTGACTATAAAGATGTATTACATATATTTTCCATATGGCAAAGTTATGTTGTGTTTAGTACATGAAAATATAGCAATGATAACAAAATAAATAATGATTTGGTCCATTGGCATTCTAACCTTAATACCTAATGTCTAATTTGTTGCACTTGCAAATCAAAAAGATCTTATGAACATGAAGAATCGAAATCATTTCAATCAAAACATATTTATTATGTTTTCTTTTGCTCAGGTATTGCTCTAAAACAATATATCTCCAAGGACATGTTCATTGAATTTTAAAACCTTGTTTTTCCTTTAAATTCATAACCTTCAAGGCCAAACTACAAGTGTGTTTGTACATTAGCTTGCAAATCACCAAGTTTATCATAGTGAGGATACATGTTGCTACCTATATCATATAAAGTTTAAAGAGTTGTTATGTAGAATAAATGACATAAGAATTGAAGGAAAGAGCATTCGCACAAATTGTAGGTGCAAGTGTGATAAAGTTTGCAATTCACAACAAACAACAACAATGACAACAAATATGTGTACTACCAATTCTTGTACTTTTTCTAGTTTCATTATTGTCCAAAGCTAAAAACATCAATTGGGCATGCAAGATGTTATTTGTTACGTGGATGTGGGAATTGTGGGATAATTTTTTTTAATGATCTATCCAAACGAAGTCCAATGTTAAAGCTTGGAATCTTGGAAAACTATAGCCTATGAGATTGGGAGTTTTTAAAGAGGTAGGATTATTCCTTTGAAATTAGCATCTAGTGTGGAATGATGATTGTTTAGGGTATTGAGTCAAGAATGTTAGAGCATGGCACCTCATAGATTTTATTACCCAAGTCTCACCACTTGTTTTACCTTACCAAGATGTTGCTAAATGCTATGGAATTTCTTTACAACCAACCATGATAGAGGCGAAAAGGATGGTGTAAGAACATTATTCAAATGTAAAGTTTGAAAGGAACAACTAAAACCTAAGGGGTAAAAGATATAAAATACTACAATAGTGGTGACTTTTTTGAGAGTTGAATCAAACAAGCATCATGATACCTTCATTGGGGTTAGACATATAAACAAGTATTTTCACCAAGTGAAGATTAATAATGTTAATAGTTTCGAGCCTTTTGTTTGTGAAATAATGAAGGCTAGTAAAAAATTGCATTAAGTTTGATCTATATCAAACATAAAACCTACCATTTATCAATTTTGCTATATATTTTGCTTATGTATTGATTACATTTTAAAATATGTTTATAAAGATCATGTTCTTGAATGGACCTTCACAAGATTGAAACCCAAAAACCCATTAGAAATTAAACAAATGATTTATGACAATGATGAAGAAATAAAAGTTAACACATGAAATGAATGGGGATAGCTTATTATTTGTGCCCAAATGACAACATTGTAATGCCTATTCTTTTCATTGGTGAATCACACATAACCAAGAATGAATTGGGTGTAAAATCCACTTATTAACTTTTTATTAGTGAGTTTGTCTTTACAATTAAATGCCATGTTGTTGTCCCTTACAACTAGGTGGGTGAAACAACAAGGGTTAAACAACACATAAGTTGTCAATTGCATATGTCATTTGCAATCTAATAATTAGTCATAAATGGAAGTTACAAAACCCAAAATTTGTGGTAGTGTAAAGTGATTGCATTGTATATTTTTGAAAGCACAAAAACAACAAAATTGTTCAAGTTGTGCAATTTTTTTAAAAAAAATGTATTATTATTTGAATTGTACTTGATTAAACTTTCTTCAAAAAAACATGTCAACTTGTGCACTGTGAGAATGAAAATCAATAATAACTTGAAATATTTATGTAAATGAACAAATTTTGTAAAAAACATGTGGACGCCAAGAAAGCTTGAATGGTCAACAAACCATGTTATCATTGTTCATCTTTTAAAATACACAAGCAATGATGCACATGTAGTCATTCATGGCAAATATGGAAATGATCAAATCCAACACTATCAATTACAAAATCTTTTAATAGTTGTAATGCCCACGCCCATGAGTTGCCTTAGAAATGAAAGTTGAACTCTTTGATTTAAACACCCAAAAATTGTATTTCAAATTCATTTAAGACCTTATTATGTCACTAATTCTTTTAAAATTTGTGAACTTGAATTAATAAACTATACATGATTTTCATTGCATACTTGACTATTCTTATGTCCAAAATACATAAATGAATATTTCTTTTCTTGAGTTGGTATCTACCTTTTGTAATATCATCGAGGAATTCAATATTTAGTGTAACTTCAAAATCTAAGATTGCAAAACCATATTTTACCACAAATTGAATTACATAAATTGATGTACAAAATTTACTAAATCCATATACCAAATTTCAACTATTGAACTTGAATAGGTCTTTAATTACATTGGACTTTCATATGTAGAAATTTAACTATCATGCAAGTAGCTAGCCTCATAATATAGTACATTAAACAAAAAAAAATTGAACCTCTAGGCAACAAATCTACCAAAATTACCTACAGTCTAGTCAAGTAGTCCATGTCAAAATTGTAAGACCTTTGTCTTTCCCTTAAATAAACCTTTATCACTCCACATCTCTTATTTTTTCGCCTTAGGATTTGTAGTTAAATCTTTGATTTGCCCCTTCAAATTGTGAGCAAGTTCAACCTATTCATCTTCATTTATTTATTCTACAAGGCCACTAGAAGCATTTACACAAAACTAAAAAAAATTCACAAACACAAAGTAATTTGTTTTACTTTGCAACAATTCCATGGCCTCAAACCACTCTAGCAATGGTATTCAAAATTATGAATTCCATTACCACATTTTATTCATGAAACCAATGTCATTAAGACCCATTTCAATCCTTGCTATCAAGTTCGAAATTTTGAGCTAAGAAAAATCTACAAATTACATAAATGTAAAATGCATTAGTTGATTCATTGTTAGTTTTTTTTTTTTAATAGGTTGAACATTCCATCAATAATGTGGATGTTGGAAAGCCCCAACAAAGGACATTGAATGGGTATGTGCAAACTAAAGAGGACCAAAAGCAACACAAATTTTTTTCATAAAAGTACATTTTTGTAATGTATTTGAATTGTGACAATGTTATGACATTGTTGGATGTTGATGTTTAAATTTTCAAAAATATCATTTCCAAAAAGTTTGAAATGGTTTGGAAAGTACATTTTTGAATTTCTTATGACATTTATGATTTTTGAAAATTAATAAATGGACTCATCTTACAAACTATGATCATAACGAGTCCATTTACAAGTTCTTTATGTTTTGTTATGACAAAGGTCATGCACACTAAAAAGTCCCCCATTTTGGTGTATGAAAATAATTTTCTAATAATTAAAAAATGACACCTAAAAAATTACATAATAATCACATATTTGAGTGATGATTTTTCATAAAATTCAAAAAGAATTTGACTTGGGACACATTATAATACACAAAGGTGTAAAACAAATTGGGATTTTACGAAGATAATTGTCCATTCTAGTTTGCACATACTTGACTAAGTATTGATGAAGTTTCAAAATTAAATTTTTATAGTGGATGTCAAACAACCAATAGCCATATAAGTGTTTTTTTTAATAATGTAATAAATATTTTATTGAATGGATCATTGTGTGGAGTTTCCATATTTTGCAACTCATTGGTAGGCATGTGGCCTTTCATTTTTAGGGATTAACATAAAAATGTAACATTGTAATGGTTACATGCCCAAGCCTAAATTTTACCACGGTAATTGTCCTAGCCTTGTTTGATTTCCCTTGTGTAGAAATTAAATGTAACACTCATGATTTAATGTGTATGAAGTTGGTATCATTTCATTCATCAAAACTTTTTTCTTATCGTAAGTAATCCAACTCTTGTTCACTCTTTATTTACTTCATGTCTTTCTAAGATCTTAGGTTTCAAATTAAAGGAGACTGTGAAAGGACAAGACAAGAAAGGAGAGGTGATGAAATTCACTATGTTTTCAAACAAGGTCCATGTTGGGTCTTGCGGAAACAAATAGTTAAGAGGCAACCCATTAGTAGGTAACATAGCAATGCAATGATGTGTGGCAAGCTCATTTTGGCTACATGAAAAGATCATGTTGTCACAATATGTGCATGTATGGTATTGCTTCTCTAAACAAAGCCATAATAGGATTTTCATAAGGTGTTTGGTTGGTTCTTAAAACAAATATGATACTTTTGGATAAAAAATTGGTTATGTAATGGTGTGATTCCTAAATATTTCACTTCATTTATAAACATACATCATCATAATGAAAAACCAATTCTTATCAAATGACACGATGTGCAATTGCACTTGGAAATTTTAACTTCAACCAGTTGTTTTCATGGTAGACTCATTTTATGCATATGCCTTATGTGATCACTCATAGGTCCCCTTTACTCAAATATTTTTCTTGTCTTTTCTTGGGTTGATTTACTTGATGTATGGGATTGATGTGAACTTTTCCTCTATTTTTTAATAAAAATATTTAACTTTTAAGGGAGCAAGTTTCCTTGCTCATTTGTTTTGTTGGAGTTGTACATTGATTATTTTCATTGTCTTGCACAAGGGAGTTTAATAACAATTCTTGATGTACACTTGTTTTAAAGCAATGCCAAACTCGACTTATATAATGTCTAGATGTAGGTACTTTGGGTCTCAAGTGATGGGTTGCCAAACTTAATTAAGATTCCTAAAGATGAACCTTGATTTGTTTTCAAGGTGAGTTTATTCTCCTTGAGTCTTTTTTTAGAGAAATTTGAATATGTAACTAATTTTGTTTGTTTCATTATCCTTCCCTTTAAAATATCACACAAGCATTGTGTTCATTAGTGCATATCCAACAATCACCGCTAAGATATCTAGGTGCATATCACAACATTGATATTGAATTCAAGATCAATTTCTTCTTTTAAAAAGTTGTCGTCACATCATGCATACCACATGCCCTTTTACATGGTTCATTACAGCCTAGTTCAGGTCTAATCCTTAAAGGCAATGAAATCTTAATGAAATGTCTTAGATTGTAGGTGCATCATTTAACTATAAATACATTGTTCAAAAGTAGCCAATTGAATGAAACAAAAGATGAAAATTTCTTAGGTTTCAACTTAAATATCCATGATGTAGTTGGAGTATAGTTGGTGTTACCTAGCCAATTTACTTAGTGCATATGTTTTGATTTCATTCTTTTCCAAAGCTCGGTAGTCCAACACTAAAACATCAAGAAGAAGAAAGGAAATCAAAGCATATGCACTAGGTCTACCATATTAGCGTTTGCTTGTGTAGCTTGATACCAACTTCCTTATTCAAAATAAGGCATCGAGATTCAAGAGATGAACATTTTTTTACCATTGGAATAAAACTAGATTGTTTATATACCTTATTTATTGTTGATCATACTATTGGAAACAAGTTAAAGATTTGCATTCATATTCGTCAAATCATATTCATTAATATAATCATAGTTCACCAAATTGCTATAACCATCACACTTTCCTCACAACCTTTACATAATAAACCCCTAACAAGTCCATGTTGGCACATAACTTGAACATTAAACTAAAACTATGTCCATCATAATATCGTCAAAATAATAATAATAATAATCTTATAACCGTGTGTGCAATATTTCCATTTGGTACTTTGCCACTTCAATCCACTTACCTAGCCTAGAATATATATAAGGGTCAATTACTCAACATTGAAAACCCCAAAAACAAAAATCACTAGCCTAGCCCCTAAAATGGGGGATTTGTAATTTTTTCACATAGAAAATTATGTGAAAATTGGGGAGGGTAATTTTTGGTTGAAATTTTATTAATTACCTAGCTTAAGCAAAGGAGGGTAACCCTTACACCCGGGTATGTTCCGCCATTGAACATACCCGTTCTGTGTGCTGCCAGAACCGGGTAGGATGGTTTCCACTACTGCGGAGCGTTTCTCTCTCTCTCTCTCTCTCTCTCTCTCTCGTCGCTGCTTGCGGGAAGTGTGTGTGAGCGATGGCGTTGCAGTTCTCGAAGCCGCCTGCGATGTTCGCAACAACGGCTGCAACGGCAGTAGCGACGGCGACCGCAATATCATCGTCTTCTTTGCTCCGAATTTCTTCTTCTTCTTCTGTAGCTACTACGATTCATCTCTTGAAGTGCTCTAGTTTTGTTGGCGGAAATCCTGTGTGCTGTCCGCAAATTAATAGAGAGGGAAACAACAACAACAACTGTTGGCAATCTGTGAGTTCTGTGGTAGGAGGCGTGAATGTGCGATGTAGTACGAGTAGTTCCGACAGGAGGGTAGGGTTTTTAGGAAGGTTGGGGCGTGTGTTCAAAGAGAAAGCCAAGAGTGACATACAGCTACTGTTTTCTGGCTTCTCCAAGACGCGCGAGAATTTGGCCGTTGTCGACGAACTTCTTACTTACTGGAACATGTCGGTTTCCGAAAACATACTCGATGAACTGGAAGAGGTGCAGTGCTTTTCTTTTTTGTGCTGTTTTTTTTCCTCGCTTGCTTGCTTACAGGCTGCTGCTGCCGCCGCCTGTGTCGCTGCTCACCTAGGAAGAAAACTCTTCGCTCAACTGAAAAATACCTAGCAGGGACTCTTGATTATCTCCTTGCATCAATTCTTTGTGAGCACAACAATCTCTAGAATGCTGCAAGAAGAGAAAGAAAGCATTTCCTGCGTTTCTTGCCGAGGTTGGATTGCAGAAAGAGCTATGCATCCATAATGGATGTGCTCATTTCATTTGCTAATTTTCTTTCATTTGGATGAATGCTTGTTGTAGATTCTTCTTGTCTCACATGCCTCTGTTTGTCTTCAGATGATGCTCATGTCCTTAGACATGGGTATCACCAAAGTACTGTCCAAATTGGGCAGTAGCTTCCTGCATTGTCTTCTTTACAGTAACATTCTACAGTATTGTGCCATCTTTGGACCACAATGAAGAAGGTCCGAACAAGCTGTGATGCATGGGAAGAGGAACTTTTTATCAATTCTGCTGGATTGCATACAGGTTGTGCATGCAGGCAGACAAAAATGCTTCTGGCTGTGTAGAGAAAAATTAGTATCCTTTGTTGTACAAACAGAACAATTTTGAATCAGATGCAGACTGTATTGTTAGGGTTTTGAGAAGTAGTATCCTTTGTTGTATGAAACAAAATGATATTGTTCTGAATTGAATGCAGACTGTGTTGTTAGGGTTTTACTTGCAAGTTTTATTCGACTTGTTGGAACAATTCACCAATGTTGTTCTTGAAAGAACCTCCCACCCCCCACAAGACTTGCCACATATTTGGCTATGTCAAGCAAAAGGGTTTTCATATGCAGATTAGATCTCTTAAGGTCTTGTGTCAAGGAGTGGACTGGCAATCCAAGAGCATGTACACCTAGGTTTCTGTAGTCTTGTTCCCTTCTCCTTCTATCTATCTGTGGGTATTCTCTGAATTATGGCACATAATTTGCATAATTGGTAGCTGGGAGAACAGAGAGAGATGAACACAGAATGAAGAAATTAGGGAGAAAATCCAAAAAGAGACTTATTTGGTCACGCATTGGCTCTTTTACAGGTGTTGCTTGTCTCAGACTTTGGACCAAGAACTGCTATGAAGATTGTTGACGGCCTCCGCAAAGACATTCTTAAGGGAACTCTCAAATCAGGTCCAGACATCAAGGTTTGTTGCAACTTCAGTTCCTTCTTGTTTGTTCTCTCCACTCTTGGTGAGGTGGGAGAACCAGAAGGATGATCTAATGAATCTCAAGGCTAAATGTACAGATTCTGACATTAGATCATTGTCACAGGATGCCTCTAAAGGTGTACTCTTTTTCTGTAGCAACTGGAGCCAACTGGTTTACAGTAATGCAACATAGTAGTGGATTTGTTGAACTTGATATGGTGCCTGTGCTTTGTGTGACCTTCCTTAGGTTGCACTGAAGAGAATTATCGTGAGACTACTGACTGAAAACGTGAGCAGCACTGAGCTACAGCTTGGCCAAAGGTATTTCTGGTACTCTCATTAATCTGAAACACAGCCTGGAATTATGCTTGGATCACATGGTAATCACAGTTGCCACTGAAAATCCCACATTGTTTATGAGATTTGTTTTAAAAGCTTCCCCCAACCAACAAACGTTGTGGGTTCATCTTGTTTCTGCAGTCGACCGGCTGTCATTATGATTGTTGGTGTCAATGGAGGAGGAAAGACAACCACCATTGGTAAGTATGGAATATTATGGTTTTTTGGGTGCCCATGATGATGTGCTTTTGTGAATTCTATTGCTCCAGGGTTAAATAAATGGTGGAATAGCATGCTCCTCTGTATATTGGAATCTCTGTTTGTTAATGCATTTTGACAGCAAATTTGCTGAGGAATTAGACTGCTGTTCTGTACAGGGAAATTAGCACACAGGTTCAAGAACGAAAATGTCAAGGTGTCCCCTCATGTCCTTTCTATTCACTTGAAATGGAATTTTTCTTTAGTACTCTTATGTTTGGGTTTCCTTTGGCAGTTTACTATGCAGCTAAGTGCTGTAGTGTAACCACTTTCATCTGCATATAAAGTTTCTTTTAGGATCTTGTTCAAGTACTACTGGGTGAGTAACATTACAATGGCTTGTTGTCACGTTAAAGGTGCTCATGGCAGCAGGTGACACCTTCAGAGCAGCAGCCAGTGAGCAGTTGGAGGTTTGGGCTGAGAGGACAGGTTCAGAGATTGTGGTGGGAGAGGGATCAAAACCCAGACCTGCAACAGGTAAAATAAATGCAGAGGATACTTGAGGCTTTAGAAGTCCATGCAACAGTGGGTACTGCTTGAAGGGTTTCCTTCAGTTTTTCCTGACCTGTTGCCTCCTGTTGATATACATGTCACAGTTCTGGCAGAAGCTGTCCGCCAAGGTCTGGAACAAGATATTGACCTAGTTTTGTGTGACACCTCAGGACGTAAGTACCTCCACGGGCCTAAGTTTTTTATGGTCCAATTCATATAGTTGACAGATGTCAAACACAACAATAGAGTCTTTAAATTGTGTCTTAGGAGTCTTGGGATGTTGCTATTGACAGGCCTCCACACCAACTACAATCTGATGGAGGAGTTGCGGTCTTGCAAACGTGCTGTCACTAAAGCCCTTCCAAGTGCACCCAATGTATGTATTGGTACTGGTTGATGACTTGTTCTGCATAGTCAATGCTATTTTGGGAGCAAGAAAGTATGAACCCTGAACTGTAGAGCCAATTTTGAGAAGCTCAGGGGCCTTTCAAGTTATTGTCTTTTCTGGCTTTTGTTTCCTTTCTCAGGAATTGTTTCAATTGACAGAATTCATTGGATTCCTAAAAGAAAGTGCTAACTTGACCAACCATATGTGATTCCATAGCAATGCAGAAGATTCTGAGACTGAACTCTAAGTGGTCTTTGCCACATGATCAGGAAGTATTATTAGTTCTGGATGGCACAACTGGCCTGAACATGCTTCCACAAGCTAGAGAATTCAATCAGGTAAATTTGTCTTCAAATTGCACTCTTGATGATGATCTTGAACATTTCTTGATTGCAAGCAATCATTATCTGGTGGTTCAGAGGTTGAAATGTTCATTTTATTATATCATTTCTCCTGAACTGGGCTGGTTTGTTCCCTTGATTCAGGTTATCGGTGTAACTGGTTTTGTTCTGACAAAGCTTGATGGCACTTCTCGAGGTGGTTGTGTGGTGGGCATCTTCTCTAACTAGCCATGCTTGAGTGTGTGCTTTTCCAGAAGTTCAGTTGAAAGTTGCCTCCTCACAGATAAGTTGGTGACCAATTTTTGGGGTTAGGGTGTGGAAACTGAGCAGCCCAATTCTTGTCATAGTTCTGGAGTTACTAAATTCAGAGCAATCCCATGCATTAGCTCATTAAAAATGGACAGGGAGTAATGTCTTTGCCTAGCAATTTGTCAACACTGAGATAATGAAAGTTGTTTTACTGATGAAAATGAAATCAGGATATCGGACAGAAAGATATTTAGGAGGCATTTTAAACAGCAGATGTGATTACTGTTCCCACCTTTGGAACTCGCCCATCTAATGGAGCTCTAAGCAATTCTGTTGGTTTGACAGGTAAGCGTAGTGGATGAGCTTTCAATCCCTGTAAAATTTGTTGGTGTTGGGGAGGGGCTCAATGACTTGCAACCTTTTGATGCTGAAGCATTTGTTGATGCGCTTTTTCCTTGACACCCTTTGGTCATATGAAGCCCAAGATTAAAGAAATGCAGATCCATGGTATGTTACCTAACTATGGTGAGGTGCAATCTAATCCTTCTCTTGTAACTTCCTGGATCTAGCATATCACAATTTAGTCATGGATTTAGGCACCAGTGAAATGCTCCTTGTTAAAGGGTAGTGGGACCACACTTTCACTTAGATTAGGAGGGGAAGGGATCCTACGCCTACTCCTTAAAAGTGTGAGTAGGTGAGATCTTACACTCCTAAGCAAGTGTAAGTGAGAGGGATCCTACACACATAAAATCATGAAATATGGCACCCAAAAAGTCTAAAGTGAAGTTCTGTGTGTACATATAAGAACATGAGAAATCTAAACCCTAAATTGGTGGAAACCCAAATGCTTCATTATGTCTTTTAGGGTTCATGTTGAAACTATTGGGTTTCCACCAATTTTTTCAAAAAATTCCTTACATTTAACTTTAAATTTCAACATTTGGAACAAATAATTTTTCAGAAATATCAAACTTGATTTCCAAATTTCTGAAATTTGAGTTCCAAAAATAATCTAATTAGTGCACAACTTGAAAAAATATTATAGTTAATATTTTTTTCATTCTTATGTAATTTTTGGTTTAATTGCATTTTAATCTTATGCTAAGCATTGTTACTCACACCCTTTATTAAGGTTTAGTTATCAATAGATACCACATTCAAACATAGAATGTTGTAATTATTTTCTTATGCCCACCTATAAACAAAGTTTTTTTGCAATTTAAAAGGAAAGACAATTTTAAAATCATAGTTAAGGTTAGTCTCATTGTGGTTGACCACCAAAAAATAGTCATTTTCCATGATAAAAATGCTTTGAATACCATATGTATATAGTAAGTTTAGCAAGTTTTTATCAAGTAATTATTTGAACTTGAAAAATAAGTCAATTTTTTTGGTGCAAAATTTTGCTAACATATGAAATCCAACAACCCCTTGTGAATTATATGAAGAAAAAAAAAATCTTGAAAAAAAAATTTACAAATTTTGAATTGTTATTATTTCATTTGGTGATTTGCATTCATTTAATTTGCACCAACCATGGTCAATAAACAATTTAGTTGATTTTTTAAATAATATTTAATTTAACATTAAATGTGTGTCATTGTCTAAAATTGTATTTACAATGAAAAATGATGATTAAACTATTGAATTATAATGTGTAACATATCAATGCACAAATGTAATTAAAGCAATTTGAATGATAATTAAGTTAATTTAAATTAAATTTAAAGTACATCAAAATTTATCAAAAATAAACTCAAGTTAATCAAGGTTAAACCTATGTTAATGTCAATTAAATTTAAGGCAAATTTAGGAAAAATTGAACTTAACCTAGGGGAAATGTAGGTTAAATTCAACTAAACTTAGACTACACATGTGTTAAACCTACATTAACCAAGGTTTAAATGGATTAAATTTATTTAAACCTAGGTTAAATAAATAAAAAATTTAATTTAAAAAATTCATGTCACATGTGAAATATGTGTCTTGACACAAATTAAAATTATGACATTTAAAATCTCATCATAAAAATATATATATTCATGTTATGACATAATTAAAATTATAACATTTAAAGTTTCATCACAATAAAACCCTCAAAAAATAATCTTTAATTCAACGAGTGCAAAAAATCACACAATATATGATAAACTTGTCAGGTGGTTATGACAAGTTATACAATTAAGTCTAAATTAATTATGCTTAATCTAACTTAGTTAAGTTAATCTAATTTAATGTATAATTTAATTGTGAACTAATTCTAATGTGAACATGTTTATATTAAATTGTGGATTGGATATAAAACCCAAGTTTTGTGATTTCAATTTTTTTTTTAATACTTGAAATTCCACAACATAGTGCCTTATGCTTTGCAAATTTTTGTGTGTATGTAAATTATTTTACAAGTTTTGTGTTATTATTTTCTTATTATGTTTTGTGCTTGGATTCTTATTTATTGCAAATGAATATTAATTTTGGATTAGTCGTAGTTTTGGAGTTTTGTATTTTAATCTAAAGATATCAATGAGTGGAACAAGAAACATAAGTTCAACAAGCTTTCATGTGTTATGTTATGATGTTACAATAACATCCTATTTTGTTGCCCACATCAACTATTCAAAGGTACTAATGTTCCCTACTAAACAACATAACATTGCTTGGGGTGCCAAATTTGGCCAAGATTAGGCCAATTCATTTGATCATTTTAAGATGGCCATGCTAAGGTCTTTCACAAGCCAGTATTGGCCAAGGACTTTCAAACTTCATATCAAGATTATTTAGGGAATTGATTCAGATTCTTCAATATATATAGACATCATAGATTTTTTACTAGTTGTTTGGACAACATGCCAATAAATTAGGGCTTAGATTAGTATACTAATGCAAGTGGATGTTGCTATTGTTGATTCATGAACCTGTTGGTTTTGGTGGATTTAGATTAGTTTTGCACCACTAATAATGACATATTGAACATGTCAACTCATCCCTATGTCACCCACATGTTTGGTGGATGACATATTGGATCCATGATGTCATTCATGCATGATTTGTCATGATGTTTAACCACCTTTGGTTATGGTCAATAAGGTTGGCCTTCCACGATCAACCTTACCAACATTTTTGTTCCCCATGTTTTCATGCCTTTAAGGATGGAAGCCCATAGATGATTTGAAACTCCCAAAAGAGATTTATGGAATAAAAGTATGGTGATGTGAGCACAATAGGACATTGTGACACTTCCTCACATATTGCGTAACAATTACATGTCATCCCTACACCCTTAGGTCTTAAGGATGTTCCATCATCCCAACCCAAAATACATGTGATTGCACATACATGGGAGCCAAGGATTGGCCCATCAACTATAGGAGGTGAAATACATGATGCACGATAAAATCAAAACAACATTTTTGGGGAATTGATTTTCATGAGAAGGATTGTTTATATTAGTGAAAGTTTTTGCCATTTGGTTTGAAAAGTGCCCTTACAAAATTCTAGAGAATTACGGATGATGTGTTTGCATGTCTTGGTTTTGCCCAATGCTATGTTGATGATATCATTGTGTTCAACTTAATTCCAAAAGAACATATGTAACATTTGCATGATGTGTTTGATTGATTCAAAGAACATAATTCTAAATTTCATCATGGTAAATGTCATTTTTTTCTCTCATGTGGAATACCTAGGTCATATGATTTGTCCATGTGGGTTGAAGCTTGAGAAGGCCAAAGTTGAGGCCATTTCATAAGTTCCCCAACCAATAGATGTTAGTTAATTATAAACCTTCTTGGGCTTGTGTAATTGTTATTAGAAATTTATCAAAGGATTTAACAACATTGCCAAACCTTTGACTTAATTGACACAAATTGATTAAAAGTTCATTTGGAATGAACATAAAAGCAATTTTTTTAAAAGTTGAAGGCCTGGCTTTCAATAGCTCCCATTTTGAAATGACCCATCCAAAGACAATTGTTTCAATTAAATAGTATTTTGAGCACTTTAGGGTTGGGAGGACCATGCTTACCCAATTTGTTGATGATGGTTGAAAGTTTGTGGTGGCATATGCTCGTTAATCCAACAAAAAAACACATGCCAAGTACAATTCATATGAAGGGGAATCTCTTGTAGTTATTTGGGTAGTTTCATCATTTTAATGTTACTTTTATGGTAGTCCAATCACCTTATTAATCACCAACCCTTCAAGTTTTTGATGGAATTAGATCAATTCATAGGAAAGTTAGCCAAATGGGCATTTATCTTATAGGAATATGATTTTGATATTGTTCATAAGGTCAATAGGGTTAATTGAAATGTCAATGAGATAAATTGAAACCCAAGTTCCAATGAAAGGGATACCACAAAAGTACGACAACATGGTGATATGGATTTGAAAGCAGTATTAGGATGACATGTTTATACATACATGTGTACCCTACTAGGATATTCTAGGGATGTATCTTAGGCAAGATCAAATAATGGAGATTCCCAAGAAGAGGATATTGAATTAAAGGGCAATGATGCGCTACATATTCATGATGATTCATCTCTTATTACATATTTGCATGTAAGTGAAGTTTCAATTAAATTTAACACCCAAAAAATGGGACCGAGTTGTGCATAAGACTAAGCAGTCCAAATCTTATATATTAATTCAGCAAGTCTGTCAGTCTATTTGTCTGTGACAGTGACTCCAGTAATTGCTGTGAAATCGCCCAAAAGTGCACCCTTTTGGTAAAATTTCCAGGTGCCAATTAAAACTGATTGTGGCTTACCCTTTTGGTAAATTTCCCAGGTCCCAATTAAAACTGACTACGGCTCAACCTTTTGGTAAATTTCCAGGTCCCAATTAAAACTACGACCTTTTTTCCTTTTGGTAAATTTCCAGGTCCCAAACTGCGGCTTTTCCTGTAGAGTCATTATTAGGTAGAGGGAAAGATACGGGTACCCGGGGTGACTAACTA
>Ga0116231_10004420_pt1 | contig 28443 bp, 20 predicted proteins | sample S1TSphgellanicum_2_FD_89695 | JGI IMG/M metagenome (GOLD analysis project Ga0116231, IMG submission 89695) | Host-associated microbial communities from peat moss isolated from Minnesota, USA - S1T2_Fd - Sphagnum magellanicum MG | ecosystem: Host-associated > Plants > Peat moss > Unclassified...
AAAAAAAAAAACACCTCGGGCAGGGAGGATGTTCATCCGCAAAACGGGCTGAACGGGCTCATCCTCAACTGGTGCATTGGTGGCTGCTAATTCACTCCAGCCCCAATGTTTGAACCTTTGATTCCAATGTTTCTTCACCCCAAAGTAAAAAAGAGCCCAATCTGGTTTGGATTTCAGTTCAGTTTTGAACTTAGTAGCCTAGTAACAATGTTGTGGGGTTCTTGGTTGTGAAAGGAACCTTTAGAATCTGCTTATGTTTTTTCACATCAAAATGTGATAGAAGAATGTCTGGGCCACTTGTAAGAATAGTTTGTTGAACCTTTGGTTCCAATGTTTTCTCAAATTAATTGGTCCAATCTGGTTTGGATTTTAGTTCAGTTTCACCTTCATTATACAAAACTTAGCCCGACATGAAATACCTACTTGGGTAGTACTAGGGTTTGTCCAACCAATTTACGGAGCCCAAGATAAAAAAGATTATTTTTGCTAGGCAAAGTCCTATGCCATGGGGTTTACTCCATAAGGGCCTGTGTGAGGTGGAGCTCGTATTTTGGTAGTAAAAGCCCATGGCCGAGGGTTCTTATATTCTATCCAAAAAGTTGGAGCTTAAGGGTTTCTACATAGGCTTTCAAGAGGCTAGGGATTTTGGCTTCCCTAAAGGCAACTGGTTAGAACTTTGAAGATTTTATGTGACAAGGTTATTTCTTAATGATTAGGTTTCAATTTATTTTATTTTCTACTTTCTTTTATGTCATTTAAATAGAATCCTTTCATTTGTGTGCGAACAATAAAACCAACCCCCTAAGAGTAGTAATTCATAATGTATTATATTACAAATATAATACATATTATTATAAATCAAGTTGATAAATGTCATTTGTGAATTCAATATCCCTTTTAACAAGGAGTTCCACAGGGAAGTACCTGAATCCTACTGGGATATCACTGGCAAATTTCACCCAAAAAAAGAAAAGAAAAAAACCTAGACAATTGTTGTGTTGACTCCCATATATGCTAACATGTGATGCCATTGCTTATGAATAATATATATATCGTAGCCTAGGAGTCAGTTCCCACATTGACAAATGAATAATTTTTCTTTCAAAAAATGAATTCATTTTGAAAATTTGAAAATATAAAAAATTTCCATCATCTACTATGATATTGTGATATGAGTAGTGAAATAATTCAGGGTGTAGCCTATGATAATTATGCTAATTTTCAACATGTCAAATTCATATTTTCACAAAGTTTCATTTCACTATTTTGGGGATTATTTAATGATCAAACTGAACTTAGTGCAAGGTAGGAATTGGCTACATAAGAACTTGGAAAAAATTCTTTTTGATTGAATCGTACTTATGTTCACTGGAGTAACATTAATTTTGTGGAGGTAGTAACATGTATCAACTTCATCATAATTTGTAAAACATTTGTATAAGGTATTTCATGTACTTGTTTATGTAACGTGAATAATGTTATATTCATGAACATCCATCTAAAATATACTGATCCATCATATTGCATTTTCATCCATGGTGGATACTCAAAGATTTGTTTAAGAATATTTTTTTTGATTACAGGCTTCGAGAAAGGTAGTAAATAATTCCATTTTAAAGTATTAATGCATGTAATACAATATGTTATCTTCAATCTAACCAATATTAGTATAAATTACTACCATTTGGCATTTATTTTTTTATTCATTATGATGTAAGAGACTTCTAGCATGTTAATATCCATCACATCTTGTCTTGTTTTTGCATTGATTATGTTCTTGTTTTTTTTGGTACCTTGTCATTTTGTATCCTTGTTTCTAATATTCTTTTTTTAATAATATAATTTATCATAGTGTTCGTGCTCATTATAGGTTTTCACAAAATCTTGAAACTTTAGTTGATATGTTAGTGCATTGATTTTTTTCTTTGATATTAGTAACATTCAATTTTTTGTAGAATTCACATGTGTTGTCTCGGAATCTTGTCAACAAAGCAAAACTCAATCTTCAATTACATGTTGTGTTGGTTAACTTTTCTTAATACCAAATTTTGTGTTTGCAAGAAATGGATGCATGCAATTTCTCTTCTCAAAATTGTTTGTCACCATTTTTGGCCTAGGCTAATGGCAAAAGTAAAATTTTGGGGACATAGTTTTATATTATAGGCTTCATGTCCATGAGTTTTTTTAGAAGTTTAATTGTCTAAGGTATCACCAAGTTGTGAACCCCTTCACGAAGTTTCAACCTATGTTGGTAACATTTTTCCCAAAAATCTCCAAATTGTAGTAATGTGATGACAAATTGACCAAATACTAATATTTGTTTTCAAAAATGTTGGATTTTTTTTATAAAAGATTTCTCTCAAAATTTTGACCATTTTTTATTTTTTAAAAGCAAGGAGTTTGTGACAACACTTTTTTTTTGGCAAGACACAAACTTTCACCACTTTTTTAAAATGATGTTCATAACTTTGTTAATAGTTTAAGAACATTAAACTTAAAATGTATATCATGTTTGCAAAGGTGTTAGTTGTATTTATAAGTGGTCCATATTAGTGTTTTTTTGTGGCAAAATTTTGCCACTTGGTGACAAAAAAAAGGAGCTACAACTTCTACAAAGGATTTTATTGGGAAATTTCCCCAAATTCACCATACTTCAAGGGGAAAAAAGGTTAAAATTTTCATATTTAGACAGTAGGTTCTTACATGTCACAAAGACATAATGAGATTTCAAAAGAATCTATTTTTTCTTCTTTAACATGTAGCCAAATTTGGTTAAATCCTCATGTGGAAGATCACCAATCCACTTGCCTCACAAAATTGACAACAAAACCTAATTGTAAACAAACTCCAATATAATTTAAAACATGATTAATTATTTTGATAACATAAGAGAAACCATAATATTTAAACATCACGAGCATTATTGTTTTCATGTGTGTACCCATTGTGCAACATTTGATAAAGTAGATGAAAAACTTATGTAATTCTTTTAGAATAACCAATCCATAGTAGAAGAGAAGTGAATAGTTCATATAATTCATGATGATTGAAAGAGAAAAATTGTTATTCAACAAAATTGTAACCCTAACCTTAAAACCCTAAACCTTGGCCTTTTGCAAGTGCAAGCAAAAAGGGGCATGCAAAAGATTTTGTTGTGGTTGTTATTGTGTTTGCAAGTAGATGTTGACTTTTACAAGAGGTTTAAAAAAGAACAATATATCTAAAGGTTGCAATAGGGTAGCTGATGAAAAGAAAGATGGTGGGGAAAGTAGCAGAAAGGGGAAAGACACGAAAAATGTGGGAGTTATAAGCAAAATCAACACGAAGAGGTTTGAAAGGGTCTTGTTGTTTTGGGGAAATTAACATTTGAAAATGAAACAAAAAGTTGTGCTTTTTTATGGGATGTGCTAACGTACAATTTCTTTGAAGTTGCACCTTTGGTCTATAGACAATGGAAAAATGTGGTGCTTGTTGTTGATAAGCTATGGCAAGCTTTTCCTTGGATTTTTTTCTTGGGCTTATTTATACAAGAAAAACTAGTTTGGCTTAGCGACCAAAAATCTTCTATGTGTAATTTATTTCCTATGGCCATTGGTAGACCCATGAAGATTGAATTGTTTTTTCTTGCGAAATAATAGTTTGGAAATTAAAGGTTCACTAGGTTAAAAAACTAAGAGTCTTCAACACACTTCTTCAACATGGGATCTAAACATCAACATGGAGGAATATATGCAAGACTTGTGTAAAGAGAGATCCCCAACTACTATTTAAGCCACCACAAGGTTTTTACGAGGAATTTCAATTTCCTTACTCAAAAACCTTTGGGATTTTTATAGAAATAGTTGATGTTACTATGCTTTTAAACTTGCTATATCATTCAATAGGCTTAACCTTTGACCCAAATTCTTACTCAATGTATTAATGTTGAAAAACCATGTGTCAATGTCAAGTTTTTCCTAGATTTTTGTTGTTACATGGGTGTGCCATGTTGCACAAATTGTTGTAGAAGCTTTTCATTTAGTATATTTTCTTTGAGTCAATGCTAGAAATGAAGGTGCCATTTAAGAAGGTATGCTAATGCATGCAATTCTTTAATTTCAATTGGTGTGACTTGAGTTGGAAATTCAATTCACAGATGAAATTAGTTTACCTTCTATGAATTGAAATTTGGAAAAAAAAATGTTTGGGGTGGACTTTTGGTATTGATATAATGTAGTTGCAATTATCTTAATATGTTAATGAATCACACATATGATGTTTGCAAATAATTGGATTTGTGAAAGTCAAAAGTTCAAGATACCCCTTGACAATGATTCAAACAATGACATCATGCTTAGGTTAGTTCTTGTGAGATTTAAAGTGGGTGTTATTATTGTCCAAGTGAGAGAAGCATGTAAACATATATGTCTAAAGCAAATGTTTTTTTCAAAATGCCAAGGTGTCTTAGCAAGTTGAAAATGTGAGGGGCAAGTGGTTGTGGTTACCATTTACTTTAGCGGGGCAAATTATAGCTCCTTGGGCATTTAAACACTTGAAATTGCACAATGATCTAATGTAACATGTGAAAAAGTATATTGGTGAAACATTGTTTTAAATGAAAGATTTTATGGCAATCAAATAAATGCAAATATAAGAAACATAATGAGCATTTGCATGTTGCAATAGAACATGTGGCAACCTTGGTTGTTCATGAGTAGGACATTAGTTTGATAGAAACCCAAACTAAACCAAACACCATCAATTGGAAAAGATATAGTGAAAAAGACTACAAAAAAACAAATCACAAAAAGACTATGATGGATTGGGGGTTTGAAACCAAATCCTTATGGATCTACCCATTATAACCTACACAAGCCATACACATTATAACCATACCTATGCCCACATGTTACTAATACATCAATATAAACCAACTTGTAGATCCCAAGTTCAAAATAAATAAATTCCAATTCAATGAAAAGGAATTGGGGTGGAGATCCAAACCTTCACTAATATATATTCCCATTTAGCTTGGTATTGATTGTATTGATGGTATACAATCAATACCAAGCTAAATGTTGATCATCAACTATAATCTTCACATCATAACAAATAGCTTGTTGCTACCATACAAGTTACAAGTGCAATAGAAATAGTAAAAAAAACTTGCACCATGAGATATTGGCATAACATATTAAAAATCTACTGGTATGATGCATATCTCACCTTATTGACATTCTAATCTTTCATGGCATCCTCAAAAGGAAATCTAAAGTGTGATGATCATATGCAAACATCTTGACAACCAAATCGAAGTGTATGGTTAGTCAACTATGTAACTTGGATTTCAAGAAAGATAAGGCAGAAAAACAATGTTCATATTCTACATTGCCTAAAATCATAACTACATATAGCTTTGCCAACACAAAATACTTAAACAATCGATGTTGCAAGAGGTTGATGAATGTTAATGCAAAACCACAATCAAGTAACAAGGTTGCACATCAAAGGTGATTCCAAAGTAGCATCATGGTTGCTTTGCATAGTGATTTAAAAAAAAGGAAGTTCCGAGATTTTATTTTCATCAAGAAAGGTTGAGATCTTCACTCGATTAATCACTAAGCCAATAACATTAGTCAAAAGCTACACAACTTTTTCTAATGTATTTGCAAGTACACTCCTAGAGCGTAACAGGTCATTCACAAGAGGCATGCATTTCAAAATGAAGCAAGCATTTCATTTTTTGAAATGTTCAATGTAAACAAAATTCCCTTTTCCTCATGATACATGCTAGGTACCACTCGAATGTTTTTGAGAAAAAAAAGTTGCATCTTTTTTCTACTCAGTAATGCGCTTGGAGTGGGTAGTTTCAGAAGTAAGTGCCCCTCGGCTCTGCCTCAAGCAAGCGCTTGTTAAGGACTTGCCACTCCTTTACGTGTTACCCTACACATAAGGTTCCACATGCAAGTGGTGTTTATGGATGTTAGGCCCAACCAAAGGGGTTGAGTCCCGGTCCTTGGGGTCTTACCTTACACACAAGTGGGCCCTATGCTGTTGGCCCCAAGTATAATAAGTATTTTGCAAGGTCAGGCAAGGAAATATTACATTGGTCAAAGTGGACTGAAATTCAGAGTTCTTAAGGAAAACCATTATTTTAAAAATTAATTTTCAGAGATAAAAATCACTGTAAATTCAATAGAAATTTCATTCATTAGTTTAAAGATGGTGAAATGGTGGAATGATAAACATGCACACAACCTCATCAAGGGCCTTCCGGCAGTACCAAATGTAGAGTGTGGGAGGGTTACTGCATGGTGACATTGAAATGAATTCACAAGCAAACAAAAACCTATGTTGGTATATAGATTGTGCATACTAATCTTGCTCCATAGAAGAAAAAAAGATTGTAGATTTTTTGGAATGAATCCCAATCTTACTGCCATTTTGTCAACCCTATGTGTATAGAGACAAGGGTTATAGTATTAGCCTACTAATGTAGAGTAATATAGAGAGGGTGTTGAATAGGCTTGTGTGTAAGTGTGTAAATTTTTTTGTTATAACCAGTAAAAGTGCTGGATTTGGTGGTGTAATTTTTTGTCTTAGATATCTTGTGTAATGAACTGGGAGTTAAATGTGTAATAGGGTTTGCTAGGTGTATGAGAATAATCAGGACCAATGAAAATGCTAGAAGAAGAACATTATTTTCAATGTTATGCAAACTAGGATTGTGTGTAGGCATGAAGATTTTTTTAAAAAAAAGGCCAATACAATTGCTGGATTTGGTGGTGTGAATTTGTTTTTTTGGTCGCCTTGAGTGAACTAAGAGTCAATGTGTAATACGCTATTTGCTGACAGGGTTCTTGCATAATACTCATGCACTTTGTTTTTTGAGATGTTTTTGACCTAGAAAACAAACATATATAAAGCATAATACAAGTTTTTATTAGTAAGTGGTGTAAGTATTTGAAAATTGAGAAATACCTACAAAAAGGAAGATTCGGACTGAAAAAGGGAAGCAACATAAGCAAATCTTAAATCTCATTGTCACCTTATACATTTTCACTAAATTTTCACAATTGTGAAACACACCACATTCACCCTTTTCCTTATGCACAGATTTCTTTGAGCCTGATCAATGGAAGGAAAAGAATGAAATTGGATCATGAAACATACAGTCATAACACAATTCCCATGGTTTCAAAAATCCTCAGTTGAGAGAAACTTTTGCTTCTGTTCTGATTTGAAAGATGTCAACAACAAGTGTGAGTTAGTAGCTCTATTAGTTATCTCCAGATTGCAAGAAGTGTTCTTTTATGAATCTTATGACAACCAAAGTGTGGATCATCCATAGAAAGATCCAAGTTCCACTATGAACCCAATATGACAAACAAATCTTTAACCATGCTTTTATACAGAAAACCAGACAGAAATATGGTGGCAATTACTCTTTTAAAAAAAGATTGACACCCTCAAGAGTCAACTCCATTTTTGAGATTTTGATTTTTAGTTTCACTTTCAGGCAAAATTTCACCAGTAAAAAAGCAGCCAGTGATCTTCTCTATATGCTACCATCATTAGATCCAGCATTACTTTCTAGTCATGATTTTCTTCTTGTATGGTATGGTTCTTGCATAAGGCAATTTAGAGTTTGGAGCCCAATTGTATCCTGATTTGTGACACCCTTTGACATCAAATCCAAAACGATTTCCAGATCTCAACCTTTACCACCTTCCTTGTGCAAACCGGAGTCAAAAAAAATTCCATAACCAAGATTGGCAACAATCAACAGAGACTAAGCTCATCAGAAGTTCCCCCTTGTGATTTGGAATCATGAAGCCAATAGTGATATAGATGAGCTTTAAAATAGAAAGAATTTGCCTCATTCAAGCTCAAGAAGTTCTTGACAACCTGCAGTTCAGAACTTATGGAGAACACCTCGTTACTCTTTTATGGTATGACCTAAGCCTTCAATCTTATGGTTCATAAATGTGCACCCACTACCATTACTTTTTTATCTTTGCTCATGAATGTCAGCTCTGAGATTGCAGCATTTGATTCCATTATGGCAACAAATAAGTGGGTCAAATTGGATCACACATCCTCATTCAACTTCAGGTTAAGACACCTGCTCAGTGTGTACAAGACAGTTGTAAGCATTCTTGAGTTATATTTGACTTTCATCCAATCCATCACATCAACACAAATTCTAAACATTATTCCACTATTCCAGCAAATCAACAAGGGGGCTCTCAGTCACCTTCTTTTTCTTCCCAAGATTGGAGCTCTCTCTAACTGCGGTCCTTGAAGTCTCCATTTTTGAAAGGTTCGCATAGAATCACGTCCCGCTTCAAACACTGTCATAAGAATCCACCCATCATGATGACACAGGAGAAGATATTTGCATTTCTGCAGTCTCTTCTTTTGCAACAAGATGCACACAGAAAATAGTAGCAAGACAGAACAAAACAGACACTGGGAAGAGCCTTCAACTTACAATGAGTTTCTTCTTGAGTGAGAAGGGTCATGAACTTTGGGGTGGAAGTTATAGTAGATGTAAGAGCCTTGCAGAGGATGTCCCTATACCTTCCTCGCAGTGTAGACAATAAAAACCCTCCCAACGATGGATCCCCCGTTCTGTTTTGTATTGAACCAATAATGTCAGCAAAACGACATTATTAACCCTTCAACCAACCAGTTTATCCAGATACTCTCAACTTGAGATCAAAACAAGTTTGCCACCAGCAATTGGTCATCAGCCTATTCTGGAGTCTCATGGGCATTGCAAGATTAGGGACACTTACATATCAGCTAGTTTACAGCCCATCTCATAGAAATAGGGGCACTTGCTCCTAAGGTTTACACATGCAGGATCTGCTTGCACCTCTTTTCTTACCCTGCATCCAAATTTGAACTTAGGTGGATTGGTTTGCAATAATCTGTTGTTCACAGAAGAAAGTTCAACAGATTCTGCCCTTACAGAACACAAATTTAAATTTTGCAACATTTCTTGGGCATTCTAAACTAGGCAAAAAATAGCTTCATAGTCAAGTCCTCTTGAGTTGAAGAATATATAACCTACAATGAATTTCTTTTAGGTTCCACAGATTATGTCAAGATATCTTTCATTACATGCTCATGTACAAATGAATTGTTGAGAGGATGCAGTACTGTTCCAAGGTATTTCAACCAGGGGAGAAAGGTCATAGGAGCAAAACTTACTTTGCTCCAAAGCAAGGAGGAAGATTGACTTGGATGATTTTCCGACGTGAAAGGTCTTGGGCTAGCCACAATGGCAATTCCACTACAGCTCCTTTTTCCACCTACACAATTACACATACAACATCAGCAAACACGACCTCTCACAACCACACACTCTCTGTCAATTCTTCAAAGGTAAAAATGCAGCAGCTTCCAGACAATGGATACCTATATCACAAATAAGAGAACTAAAGAATCAATGAGATTGCAAAGAAAAATCCACAATTCTTTTGTTGAAGGGAACCAATTGTGCCGGTTCCAGCCAAAAGTAAGATAACATATGACAAGAATGAGTTGGCCATAACCCTGTGGATGTCATTCAAAAGTATCACATCTTCCAACCCTCATCAGTAATGGCATTGACTAGCTGCCATTACTATGCATTGCACTTCATCAGCTTTCAATAGTTGAGGTGGATAAGTACATAACAATCTGCTCAAAACATTCAATAAACAACAGAATTTACAGAAGAAAAAGACTCACAAGACAACCAAAAGGAATAATAGTAGAGCTCTACATTGTCATCTTCAGATCCAGGATCAAGGTAGCCCACACCATTCGCCTTATGATGAAACACAGTTGATACAACCTGCAAGAAGGGAATCAATTGGAAATTCCAGCAGACGACGATAAGCACATTCTGTTGAAATACAAGTCTCCACATATAAAAGAGAGCCACAGACTGTGACACAGCTGAAACCCTAAACCATTGATGAAACCGGTTGCATCATATACTGGAATCCGAATGATCAAAATCATCCCACTCCATTTTCTCTAAAAGCTTAGAGTGTTTTTCAATACCTACTCCTGGGGATCTAAAATTCCAACTCTAGCCATGATGACAACTGAAACAAAGAATGTTAACGAGATCGACAAGACACACACAGAGACACACAGAGACAGAAAGCAGGAAACGAATGTTTGAAAGCACGAAGAAGACAAAATAAGCATACCTCGTCCTCCACCAGGATGTCGTTAAGGTCGTAGTATTTCGACATATTGAAGCGGCGGCGCTGCTGCTGCTGCGATGGAGGAACAAAGAAAGCGCTGGAGCTCTCGACACAAACTGCGCGATGGAGCGTTGGAAGAAAATTGGGGAAACGGAATGGGAGTGGAGCAAATTAGAGAAATGCGCATCAATTAGGCATCAACAAAACCGGACAAAACGGAGATATACACGATTTGCACCGCAACAGAAACCGAAGGAATCCGAAGCAAGAGTAGCGCAAAATCCCTTTTCAAAATCGAACCTGAGGAGCGCAGCTCGAGCTCAGGAGAGGAGGGAGAAGAGGAAGAAGAAGATGGGAGAGCGACAAAGACGACGGGAACACTCCCGCCCTCAGTATTGGCACAACCATATTCATCCACTGATTCTGTCGACGGGATCGGTATTTCATCCACTGACACCTATTTTACAGTCTGTAATTGCACATGAGGTGGGCCTGGCCGGGTTTTCAAACTTCAAAGGAAATAAGCAGAGCTCATTGCGTGAGTACTCTTGTAGGCTACCCTTTTATGGCAGTTTCAAACTTCAAACTGCCTTTATTGAAGGAATCTAGAGCTTCTTCACTAGACTACATGATGCAAATGCGTCAATGGAACATGCCCATTTCCCATCCATCATCATATGCACACATAATGATCTCCATAAAACATTCATAGTGTATTTTCAGGGCGCCTTAACAAGGTGCAATTTCCTTAGGAATTTTTCTATAAGGAATACATGGAAATGTTTTGTAAGCTAATATGAGTGATGTGTAGGGATCATTTGTGTAAGTGCATTTAGGCTCTTGGCCATTATGGAAGGGAAGGCACTAACAAGAGTACCTTCCCTATACCTTCCCCTATACAAAACAAAACACTCCATCAATTGGAGCTGTGTCAATAGAAGGTGGCTTACCCATGAACAAACATTTTGAAAAGTAAAATGCTTGTGTAACTTTTTCAAAAAATTTACTATGATATTATGCATTGGGTATCATAGTAATATTTTTTTTAAAGTAAAAAAGCTTCTTGTCTTGTGTTAGGCAATGCCTTTGAGCCAAAACATTCCCGAAATAATGGTCCCTCGACCTTTGGCCTTGAAGGCCCATTATTTCAAGAAGGCCCCAACCCTAGGGCATCACTCTTCACATAATGTGTTACTAGAAAAAAATTAATGTATTTGGATGATATTTTTCAAAGTAAGATTTTCTCCACAAGGAGGAAAGGCTCTTACATTTTTGAGGTAGAGCATTATATACCAAAACGTTTGTCTATGTAAAACCTAAGATACAAATAATTCTAGTTCATCCAAACATAAAAGAAATAGAAAAAAAAAGCTTTCAAGTTAAAAGAATTTTTTAAGCCACATTAATTACAAAAAATAATTTACAAATGTTTGAAGTATTATTGTAGAGAATATTTCCACGAATCAACTTACAAATGTAAACAAATGTGTGTAAATCTGAAATCCATCTATGCACAAATGTTTCTAAAGATCTGAAACTACTAAATTGAACATATTGTTTCAAATCCAAACTATAGAGAAATGATAAAAAAAAGGACAAGTTTAATCTTTTGGAGCAAACTAAAAAGCATGAAGCAAACTTGCTACACAAGCATTTGAAATTGACAATGTTATGTTACAATTTGTCAGGTTTTGAAATTGGTGTTTGCTCACATGGGTGGAGATTGTTGCACATCGTGTGTCATACTTCACCAACACATCCCACACATAAATAGAACCTTCCACCAAGTTTGCAAAAAGTCATGTTTAAATCATTGTCAACCTCCATACATTTAGGCTTGTAGTAGTAACAATGTGAACATTTTTTTGTCTCACAATGGTGTTGATTCAAATAGATTTGCAAATTCAGTTCCATTATAGAATGTTCAACAATAGAAAGGGAGAATGAGGCATCAACCACCTGCAAAAACAAAAAAAACAACATGTATAACATATTGAAAGCAAACATTAAAAAAAATATAAACAAACAAAAATTGAAAAACGTAAACAACAAAACAATTAAAGAATATGAACAACAAATAACACAAAACTCAAAACAAAGTACATAACACAAATTTTAAAATACCAAAAGCAAAAAAAGTTTTTAAAGAACTCAAACGAAATGTACTTTAAGTTTTTTCATGATTTATTGTTTTTTTAAATAGGCCTCCTCAAAATGGTAAAACATGATCCCCTCCCATTTCACCAAAGATTATGCATTGCATTATTTTATTTTATTTTAAATCATCAAAATGATCATATTCACAAAAAATAAAAGCCATTTGAAAATGCAAAATCACAAAATATAATGTAGTTACAAAAAGGAAAGGAAACAAACTACTTACTTGGCATACGTCTTCACATGATGATAGCTAGAAATTCTCATTCCATATTCAATATGGACCAATGCATTAGTTGTTTTAGTGATAATGATTCCCTTGCCATTTTTATTGGCGATACTTTTGCCTTTGAACTCATGGATATCCTAAATTACACACTTACTTAACAAACGTAAAGTGTTTTTCTTAACATGCATTTTGTTGAACCAAACATTATTTTTCACGATATTTGAGTTCAAATTTTAATAACGAGAATAAAGGATGAGGAGATGATCAAGAAAAATAAGTTGACAAGACATTGGACTTTCAGATGTGCCAACACCATCAACAACATAATTAACTATTGGGCAATAATCTTCTACAACACAATGATTGATGTCAAACTTCCAACTTTTTGAAATGCCTTGCCAATACTTACAAGAAACATTCATAAACATAATTTTTGTAAAAAAAACCTCATTAATACAGAAACAAGAAGATGAAATCAAATATAATTTGATAGAATTATAAGATCATCTTAAATACATTCTGAATTTCAATTGTGTGGAATGAAAAATAATTGTCGTTAACATTTTGTAGCTTTGACACACCCCAAATGAAAAAGTTCCTTGTGCAAAAATACTTGAAATGAAATTTGATCCCATGAGGGCAAGTTAATTGACATTTATCTTGCTTGACCATATACCTTTTTTAGTTGAAGATAAAACATTTGATTTCCTTGTATCCCTGTCGAAACCAAATAGAATGAACATGTTTATAACCATTGGTAACAAGTTTCATTAATTTAAATGTTGCATTGGTCTTGATATTAAACTTCACACCTAACTTGCCAATTTTAGCATAATTAGAAGTTTTTCAAGATTGAATCAATCTATCAAGACTTCAAAAGAGCTTTGCGATGTTACAATAAAAATACAATACAAGTAAAAAAACAAATGTAAAAAATTAACAAACACAAGAAGTTTATGGAGGATAACAATTTACCTCATAGGAGGATAAAGATCACCATTTTTTTAACAACTTGTAACATGAATTTGTAGAGCATATCCACCAAATACTTTGGATCATTTCAATTAAATTGCAAGTAAATAATTGAATGACAATTTTTTATTTATTGGTAGCCCAAATCTTTAAATGACAACTTCACCTTCAACCCTTAGCCTTGATGTTTTCAACCTCTTTTGGATTGAAAATTTGAAAATGAACATTTAAAACCTCTTCATCCACATCAACCTCCAATTTTGAAAAAAATTCCAATTTCCTCACCATATAAACATGAGTCCATGAAATGCTCATCAACCAAAAATTTAAACAAAGGTAAAAAAAAATGCAAATTTATTGATTTCCAAAAACATTTCATGTTCCTTTGAACCAAAAATGTCCTTAATAACATCATCAAATTGAATGTAGAATTTGTTAACAATAGAGCCATAATAATCAATAATTTACATAAAAATCACAAATCACCAATCTCGATAAATCTAGAAACATCATAACACCAAGTGAAATGTTTTTTTAAATCCTCACAAGAAACTAGAAAATTAAATTTTTTTCGAGATTAAATGAGTCACCTCTAAAATAAAACCTTAATGTGACTTCAAGGACTTGTCAAGTTTATTGAAATAACACTTGACAATTGAGATCAATGTTGGTCTATTACTCTATTGCTACATAAATGAATTTGGAAAAGATACACAACCTCCTAAAACATTTGAAAAATATTGCAAAACAAAAACATAAAAAAGTTCAACCACAAAACTACAAGAAAAGAATAACACATAGTATGAAGTTGAAAGAAATTTGGGAAGAATCTAAAAAATTGTGAATGTCAAATTATAATTACAAACAAGGTCAAGTCCAAAATAAAATAAACAAAGCATAAACATGCCCCAATCACATTGGAACCTAAAAGAAAAATAGTGTCAAACACATTACATTACATCATAATTACACATTGATGAAAATCACAAACAAATAAAATATTATGAAATGACAAGGAAGAAGTAAGTGAAAAAATATATAATTGAAAATAGGAAGCAACACAAAAAGAAGAAAAGTAACCAAGTTCATCATAGAAAAAATTGATGCTAAAGAGAGCATGGTGATAATCCAAAAACTCAAATACAAGGAACACCAAAAGAATTAGTTACATTAAACATTCATGGTTGCTCATTAAAAGAATGCTCAAAAACAAAAACATGACAAAATGAAACAACATAACAAACAAATCACAAGTTTTGAACAAAGTTATGACAAAAATCATGAGCGTAAGTAAAAGAGAATAAACATTTCACACATTTGCATGTATATAAAATTCCTTTGAAATTTGGACCAACCTCCACATGTATATTAAAACATTCAGACTATTGAAATTGTTCAATTGTTCAAACTAGGCAACCATAGGCATTGATTTTCTAAAAGATAGCTTCTTCAACACATTATAATTTCACCATTCACTATTTGAAACTTGATCATTGATCTAATCAAAACATTCAAGTTGAATTATGATTATTAAATTGATTAATCAACAAATGTAATATGTTGTTCCACCACTTTAGTTTTCTATCATTAAATTAAATTTATTTTAAAATATTGGCCATTTAATTTAGGTTTGTATTTAAGGTAGCCATGTTTGTTAAGTTTACAACCACCATTATCCAAAACTAGTTTCCAAACTTGATGCATATCTTGACTTAATATTTTGGTTATGAATGAACTTAATTTTGTCTATTGATATTGCCATTCCCTTGACAAAATTGGGTTGTTGAATGCAAAGCAAAGGGAGTAGGATCATACAATATGCATCCTTTCACTCACTCACACTTGCATGTGTTCATAATTATTTTGCAAGTTCACATGTTGTAACATTTTCAATAGCTATGTTCTTTCCACTTGCTACATTAGTTTCTTATCTACAATCATGTTTAATCTTGTGAATGTGTATACTTTCCTCATATGATTGAATTTCTACACACAATTTGACTACTAACATGTTCATCTATTAACAAGTTTGCCCCTCAATTGCTCACATGTTCGACTCAATGCCTATTCACAACCACACATGTATATATTTCTTTTTGCTCTAGTCTTTTATTACGTTATGTTGCTTCTTTTTATTTATTATTCTTGATAGCCAAACTTTAAACTTTTTTAATATGTTATTATTGTTTTAGTTTTATGCATGTCAAATGTTTACATTAGATTTAACATTTGTGTTTTTATGAGTAGATGAAATTGAATGGACGAGGTGCCATATTTCTTTGGTCATGATAATCATTTACCAGTATAGTTGTTGTCCAATTGTAGTTGTCCATTTTTTGGCTTATATTTTTTTTGTTCAAATGTTGTTGACCATGGACAAGTAGATTTTTGAACTTACCAATACTCAATTAATTAAATCTCTTCATGTATGTTCAAACATGATTAACTTTGTTAAATTCCATTACTTTACATTTGTCTTCTCATCATTCATTGTTTTCTTGCATTTATGTTCCAAATAACAAGTATTTTATCAATAAAATTATTAATATATTGTTATATTCTATCAATGTATATATATATATATATAATTGCTTTGCATTTGGTAAGGCTCTTAAATGAAGGTGTTACTAAAATGCATGTACCACCATAGCTACTGTTTCAAGCAGTACCTTTATTTTGGTAACACCTTCATCTATGGGACTTACCTACCATTATAATATTTAATAGGTACATCAACATAGATGAGGATCGTGTAAAATGTTCAATGTTCAAACATATGTGTAAGTAAAACTTTGTGACCAATAAATTTTTTAAGAATGGTTTTTTGAAAAAACAATCGCAATTAGCTTGACTAAACTACAAGGCAAATGCTTCAATAAGCTTTATGTTTAAAACATTATTTCAATGTCTTTAAGGTTGGCATTGAAAACTCGTTGAATTTTATTTTGAAAGGGTTGTGATTTAGGAAATATTTAATCCTTCATTGTTAAAAGTAAATTAATTATAACCTTTTTGAAAAGAAATGTTCAAACATGAACATTTGAAGTTGTTGTAAGTTTTTGGCCCAAGGGGTCCCACTTAATTGGCCAATTAATATATGGTATAGTGTTAAGTGGATATATTGATTTTAATCTATCAAATGTATAAAAGAAAATATACATTTTGTAATCATATATTAGCTAAGTGAAGGTATATAGGTTTTAAAATTTTTTTGACATTGGGTAAAGATCAAGATATAAAACTTCACAAATTTATATCAATATGGGTAAGGTAAAAATAAAAGACAAACATTTTCCTTATTTGCAAGGTAAAGGTAAGGGTAAATATTTCATTATTTATACTATACATACCATGCATGCATGGATAAGTGGGTAAACATAAGGTAAAACAAATATTTACACAAGTATGACACATTTCAACATGAAGAAAGACGAAATTCTACTTGTGCAATTGGCATTACAAACATGAATAGTTTTGATTTAAAATATCCTATCAAAAAAATTAGCACAAATATAATCAAATCAATTAATAATGTTATAAATACACTCAATGCATTTTTATAATGGCAAGTGGCGGAAATTTTTTAAGGGATTCCAAAAGAATATGGCATGAATTTTGTTCAATGTAATTAATGTAATGAATGAAATCAAAATGCTAGAAACCAATGTATTCAATAATTAATCACAATAATTTGAATAAATACATCATACCCACATGTATTGCAAAAATATGGAAATGTATATTTTTGTATCATTTTGAATAGCCCAACTTTTTTTCCCTCCTCACTTCAACAATAATGTGATGAATGTTGTTGTCACAAAAAATGACTATCTTTTTATTTCTCTAGGTAAATAGAAAAACCCTAGGGTGTTATGCCAAAGGGAAGCCTCTTATTTTCAAATGTTCCTGCATTCTCATAAAAAGATAATCATTTATGTGCATGGAGGTTCTTGCATTCATGGTTTTTCCTAGTTCAAAAACACCCATAGGTTCACACCTTCATGTGGCCTTCCCAGAGAGGAGAACCCATTTGTACAAGAAACTCCCGTACAACAAGAGCCCCAACATTTTGTTTGTTAGTGCACTTGTGAAAAGTGTTAAGTTGCAATCATGTCATTGAAAGCACCCACATAGAATCAATCAAAGCTCGATGTGATAGGTGAAGGCAATCAACATGCCCATTGTTGCAAAACTCATTGCAAAGTATGAAACTTGTTGCCAACATGCAACAATAATGATCATGAACCACAAAACTTGTTGTTGATTTGTAGCAACCAAGACAAGGATAAAGGCGGTGCAAGCTTCAATTTGCCACACCAGTCAATGGAATTTCAAATCCACAACATGAATAATAACAAGGTGGTTGAATTAATGAGAAAAATCATGGTCTTTAACTTGGGGGGGGGGCGGTTGTTGGGTTTCCTTCATGAATTTCCTTTGTGCAACCACTTATTGTTTGGGTCACAATACTTTGACAAGAATGTGTTTGTAGTTTTGAAATAAGAAAGTAGCATGATCAAGCTTACAAGCTTGAGATCAGTAAAAAAAAAGTAGATGCTTTCCATTAGTGTTCAAAAAACAAAAAAATGGAGAGAGCTCTTGAGATCAAACCATGGTAGAAAAGACATATGAACACACCATGACTATAAACAAATGGTTAGTTGTAAAAAAATGTGGACATGACACATGTTTGTTTTTTATTTTTACTTTGAAACAAGTTATCTAAGGAGCTATGATTAAGCATAACACATGAGTTTTACAAGCAAAAATCTAAGGCTATTTATAATTGTTATGTATTTGCAATGGGGCACATTGGTCCCACAATGACTTAATCCTATATATGACATGCATATTCCCTAACACATTTGGGTTTACATGGCGAGTTTCTTTTGTGGTGGAGATGCATTTAACAATATGTAATCATTCTTGTTGGGTTTAGGTTGATGTGTTTGATTTAGCAATGTTGGTCATTAAATTTTCATTTGGTTTGTTACAAAAAAATTGTATTATTTGTAGACATTACAAAGAATATTTTGTGGAAAAGTTATGTGTATTATAACTTTGGGGTAACTTGTTGATAAAGTGACCTTTTAATTTTAATTTTATATGTAGGTAAAATACCTTATAATATATTTTTAGTTCCAAGTGGAAAACCTTTTATTCTGCTTGTTTATATCCCAATATTTCTTTCTATTTAACCTTTGACATAAACTAAAACCCATTTTGAAAACATTGAATAATTTGTGTTTCGCATTAACCCCAAAAACTAGATCATGTTCCTTAATTATCAAAAATCAATTGTAACTTCTTTATTAAATCAATAAAGATGTGAAAAACCTTTTTCATTTTGTGAATCTAACCCATTTTCCTTTTTTACAAGATTGGAATTTTTTTTGAAGCCTTCATATCCTACCCAAAAATTATGCACATACAAATCTTGATGCAGTATTTTTTTAGCCTTAGCTTTTGAGTGGATGATTTACATCACAAACTTACAATAAGCACGAAATTTCAATAAAATTTGTGCAAAAGTCATAAAACCATATGTTTGTGTAACATATGTGGACTTTAAAGTGTAAAAATGGCAGGAAAAAATACATACTACTTTTATATAAATGATGTATCTTTTCTACATGTAATGTTTTGATGTGAAATACATATGATTTACATTTTAATTAAATTCATGCAATTATCGTGATGTAATTTTGGATAAATCTATGCAATTTTTGTGTATTACACATGAATCATTCATGTATGTCAATAAAAAACAATGTCTCATCCATTTGAATATTTAAGATATTGAATACTACAAATATTATTCATATTAACCATAGCACGGAATTTGTGCGATTTTTGTATGAATCTATGAAAATCAAATAAGTTCACACAAAATTTGTATTGAACCTATGAAGCTTGGTAAGTTTGTGATGCATGAGTTAGCCCTTCCCCAAAAATATACACACAAATTGACAACATTTGCAATAATTAAAAAATCACCAAGGTGATGAATGCATTTAGGTTGACCATAAGCCCAAGAAGCATGCCATATTTGTTTCAAGTTTCTGGCTTTCATTTGATGTTGGCAACAAATAAACTCCACTTATAATAAGTCCTGTAAAAATTAATATTCGTGTTGGATCTTAATTTCATAGGATTGGCTTGGCCCATAATTTCATTTTTAACAAAAATTCTAATCCATAAATTTTTAGCTTGAATATTTCCTCTTTCAATTTGAATTCCCAAAATTTCATTTTTTTGAATTATATGTACTTGGCTCTATGAAACTTTACAATTGGCATCATGTAGAACTTGAAGAAAATTATTAAATGGTGTGGGCCAATTGATAGCAAAATCTAGCTTGGAATTTTTTGTGAGTCACTCCTAAATTTGGTAGTGTAATTTGCAAGTAGTATTTTCCAATAGAGTTATTTGTAATAACAATTTCATAGAAGCATGCAACATACTACCCCATAAAATTCTAGGAATTTGGTTTCCCCCCTTCCCCCCACCCTTTTCTTATACCAAATTTATCTTCAATTTGTAATTGCGGGCCAATTTATTTTAACCCATCTCTTAAATAAAAAAATTTAGGTTGTAACTTGTAGGTAGAAGGTTGAGTCTTTCAATATAACAATGTTTGATTTTCACATGTTATTTTAGTATTATAAACTAGGGTCAACTTCTACATTGACAAAAATTATATATATTATTTTCAAAAAAAAATTAAAAAAATGTTTTCATGATTTATGAGACTATAATATGAGTTGTAAATTATTCATATTTTAGCCTATAATGATTATGATGGTTTTCAACATCTCAATTTCATATTTTGAAAAAAATTCATTTCAATACTTAAAGGATTAATTAATGAAAAATTTGACCCCATGGTAGACATTTGGACGAAGATTTTTGTTGTTGTAGTTTTCTCATGAATTATATTTGTCCTTTTGAATTAAATTTCATTTGGTAAGTTGAAAGGTAAATGTGGTTGTACATGTTGTAGAATTTTCAATTGGTTCTTTAACCCCCTTGCAAGGTTAGTCAAAAAATTTGTTTAGGTGATTGGCATAAATGGAAGAATCCATTGTAGAAAGGATTAGTACAACATGAACCAAGGGAAAATAACCAAGTCCAAGATAATCACCCAACTACCATTCAATACAACCATTCATAAGTAATTAGTAACGCCATTTGACCTTATGCCCATATTTTGTGCAAATAGCTTGGTGGGGACACCAAACTTTATGAAACCTTTTCAAAAGTCTACCTTTGTCATATGGATGTTTCTTCACCCTCTAAAAGGTGTGTTGTCATTTGGGTCTATCATAATATAACAAACATTCACAAATAAACTTTTTTCAATCCTAGCTCTATGCCACCTAATACCATTGGAAACCAAGTTGTTACATTCAATCCATATGAACTAGGGTTGAATTCCACATGTAACAAAGATCAAAGTTGGTATAACCTCTTTAACTTGTGTGGTAATCATTTGTTGATTAAATGTTGCTCAAAGCTCAAAGTTTTCCATTTGTAGTGAATGCGAAAGGAGGAACTTAAAATTACACATGAAACTGAACACGATCTCCCACACAATCATACATGTGGATATTGTTAGAATCAACAAGAAAATGTTTCGAGCATTTTGGGTTCACAAGTAAGGCAATTCACTTGAATGTTTTGGTAATTTATTTTCACCTTCTAGGAGTTTACAACCTGTGCATGGTGCCATATCGACCCCATGAACTTTTTTTTTTTTGACCCTACACATTATCTAGATATTTTGTTATCTCGTTTGGAAACTTGGAGAAAGATCATTTTCCCACAAGTTAGGTATGTTGCACCAAATTTTCATTTAGGCTTGAACAATTACTTGTTTTGCTTTATTCTATACCTTGTTATTTCTTCCTATTTCTTTCATCTTCACAATGCATGATCAAATTTAAAATCATACAAAACCTCACATAACATTTTACATGAAAAATCCCTAGTCCTTAGCTTAGTACAATCTCTAAATTTTTTAAGGGTTCTTGAAAATTCCAACAAATTGTTCTTTGGTTAAAACATCTTTGAGTAGACACCAACTTCAAAAATTTGGTAGTTTCTAGGTAACATTAGATTCATCTACAATTTAGTATCCACAATCAAATGGAAGGTGCTTATAGTGCAAAAGACCACCATGAGGTCCACAATAACATTATGGTAGACATTTAACCATTCTTCTTTCCTTGCCTCCTTCCCAAGGACTCCAAGTTCTTCAATTTATATTGATGCAAAAATTTCAAACATTTTTTTCCATATGCATTATTCCCTTTCCTCCAACTTAATTTTTAAGCAAATTATTCCCATGTGTAAAATTAGTTGTTTTTTACCTTCCAAAGATTGTTAGTCACTTTTAACCTTGCCTTGTAGTTCTTTGGTTCTTTCAACATATTACCCAAATTCACTACACCTTAAAAAAGTGTCACCCCACCACAACCTAAGATTTTTTATGGAATATTCTACTAACCATGGAGGCTTAGCTTGGAGCTTGTTCAACATAGTTTTTTAAGCTTTCATGATTTGCCCCCACATTTTGGAACCATATGTAAGGATATATGTCCTTTTACAATAACCCAATGGAGGTACAATAACTAATTTTCGTGCTATGGAGGCCTACATCTAGCCAATTTGTGTCATAACAATGTTTTAAGGTTTGATTCCATAGCTCCAAAGCCATTAATGCCCACTTGCATATTAGAGGAACAATGCTCTTTTAGTGGCAAAATCTTGCCAAATTTTGACCTTGAATCTTGTCTTTCTACCTCTAAACTTGAAAAAAAGGGCAGAAAAATTCCATGATTATTAAAAAGCTACAAGATGGAATGGTTCACCTACATCACAACCTAAACCTTAACCAAGATTGCCACATATGGTGAACCAAAGTGAGACCAAACAATTAGATGGTTCCATTGAACCATCCAATATCACCTTTTCTTACTTGTTTTCACCCTTCACCAACAATGTGGCAAGTGTTACAAACCTATCTCATTTCCTTGTCACAAAAATGGGGCTTTCTTACCATTGCTATATAAGTATTATTTATTAAGATCACCAAATCTTCTAGTTATGATGGGTTTGCTAAGACTTGGGTCCATAATATGGTTAGTAAGATCATTTACCAAACTAAGATCAATCTGCACTAGGCTTAAGGTTCAAAATTTAAGCGATAAACTTGTTGTAGTTTGTTTTAGTGCTTTGGAACACTAAAGTGATAAAGTTTAGTTCATTGAAGACGGGATGCATAAGGTTGTTTACCAAACTAATTGAATGTGTAACACTAAGCAATGCGTTTAAAACTCATTTGCTATAAATATTTAGAGGACTAGATCATTGAAAATGAAAATGAATTCTCAAAATGTTCAACGACATGATGTGACGATCATAATTCATGAATTCAAGATCCTCCAATGAACATTGGAAGTAGATAGTGAATTCCATTTTTGTAAGTTTCTTACCCTACCTTTTATTTTCATGGTCATTGGTTACCATTACATTTGAAATTTCTTCCAATGTTCATTGTTCAAACATTTGCAAGATTTAGAGTGATCAATATTAATTTGTATTAATGCTCAATATAATATATATATGCTTCTTGATTCCTTAATCCCATTATCCATAATTAATGTTGGCAATAACAACATTTCAAGCTATTGTTATAATTGTTGATTTTGAATATTGGTGATGGCCTTCAATGCTTCAAGCTACTATTATAATTGTTGATTTCAAAAACTTACGATGGGGGTGAGCTTTAGGGTCATGCAACATGAACATTACATCAAGTTTCAATTGTTAAATTCCTAGCTTTTATACACTTAACTTTGGAGTCTTAAGTTTTATAAAACACCATATAATTGAAGTATTTTTCAAAATTTCAAACACATTGTTTGAGTCTTGTTTGTCATTTGGCTTTTAGTCAAATGTTTTTGCATGTTTAATGTTTCATTGTTTCATGAATCAAGATTGAAATGTTTAGGGCTCAAATGAACTTTTTTATGTGTTTCATGATTGACATTTTTAGGGTTTGTTGTTTTGGTGTTTTTACATCGTTGTTCTTTTCTTTCAATTGTTTATAGTTTCAACATGTTAAAAGTTGATGGTTCAATTCATATACCATGTGATAATTGAAAAATTGTAAAAAAATCACTAACCCATTATAATGCATTGTGTAAATAAAGTCAAAGGTTACCTTAATTTCGACATCAAGAATTTGAAATTATTAAAAAATGAAATAGGGTTCAAATTATATTCATAACTGAACAACATAATGAATGTAACAATTATGAACAATATTGACCATTAATTAATGCAACACCCCACTTGCATACTTAAAATGGTTAAATGTAGTTGAAATGTGGTAAAATTCGACAATAGTCAAAATGTGTGGAGGTGAGTAAAGACAAGATTTTTTCTTGTGTTTCCACATGTTGGTCAAACATAGACCTATTGACTAATTACAAAAGTATGGGCTAGAGCTACTCCATTTTTTTCATGTCCAAAATTTTCCAAAAACCCATTAATCAAATACAATTGGTTTGGAGATGGCATTTTGCATGCATGATGTGGTCGTCAAAATTTCACCAAATATTTGGTTGAGGGTGTTAGGTTCGTTACAACTATTGACTAATAGTCTTGGGTTTCCATACATGCCTATGTGATTGAAGATTGGCAACAAACATCCTTGTAGTGGGTTATTGATGGGCCACTTTTGATAATTTGAAGTGCATTTTGGTTGATGCCATGGTGTTTTTTGATGATTTGGTTCTGAAAAAAATTGCATCCGAATTTATCACATTTAGAATTGATGGGGTGAGGGTTTTTTTATGATCAATGTGCATTGTATGAGCCATCACACCAATTTGGTCATCCAAACTCTTTTTGAGCTAAGCATTGTGGGAAAAATTGAAGATGTGCTAAAATGATTATATGCATTTTTCTTTCATAATCAAAAAATAATTCATGAGTATGTTGAATTAATCAACATTGTTGAAACAAAATTTGAAGAACATCAAAACCTATTGGATTTCAATGTTGTTCACGATTACGAAAATTTTGTATGAATATCATTATTTGGTTTTGAAGATGCATCAAGATGCCAACACTATCAACCAAGTTGCCCATAATTTGGAGTTACTTTGTGATTTGGACGTAATGTTGGGAATTTCATGTATTGTGCCCATGCTTGAACAATTCAATGAATTGATTAAATTCTCCCACTTTTTGGTAGTGCTTTGTATGTGATTTTTTTGTTGCAATCAAGTTATGTTAAACATATATCTACTATTCATACATCAACCCCCAAAATGCCTACATGAATGATGTGTTCAATGGGTGTTGGAACTTGATGCATGAGATGTCAAATGTGGTGGTGCATGAATGGGCATGATTTCAATATTAGTTTGGAGAACTTGAGTTTCCAAACTATTAGCACTTCCATTAGGATGCATTTTTGTTATCTTAAGACACAATTCTATGTGCATGTGACTTGTTTTATCTTCTAGTAGATAATTAACCGTGTGGAAATACATTGTTTTAGAACAGTAACCAAGGTTAATGATAAACTTAAAATATGATTCCTTGCCTAAGATGTGATGGATGTTTTAGGGCTAGTTTACCCATAATACTAGCTGAAATTTTCATGTGAACACACTTTTACAGTTCATATAACTATCTTGAAAGGCCTTTACTGTCAGCCTAAAAAACTTGGATGCACCCAAACCTAGATCTTGATAGTTCTTGATGTGAATATATAGGACATGTAATTTTTTTCCCAAGATCACAACGATTTCCAATGTTCAATGAACCATGGATCTCAATCCAATGTTTATATTTTGGAAGAAGATTTCTTCCAATGCATTGTTATGTGCCCAACTTTCTAAGTGCATGAAAGTGGCAAAATTGGCCGTGCTTCAAATTATGGGATACGTGGAAGATGAGAAAACTTTTTCAACTTTGATTTTCATGCAAAATTGACTATGTGAGCATTTGGATTTGTTGATGCGTATGTTTGCATAACTATTATATATTATTGACATTTTTCTTTATGATGATGCCATAATAGCTTGAATTGATGAAACAACAAGAAGCTTTTGGCTTGATGTGTTTTGGCTTCAATAGCTCATTGGAGCAAACAACACTTAGTTTTTGTGATGTTGATTAGTTTGAGCTCTTGCTCCAGGTAAATTTCTCCCCCTTTCTCCATTTGATTTCATTGTATCATTAAACTAATGTATGGCTTGCAAGTTAGGATTGTGTGTTGCCATTGGGTGTGTTGTCCTCTGAGACAAGGGTGAGACAAGGGTGAGACTTTCTCACAAAACTTGTCATTTTTTTTCCACCAAGTTTTGCAACTCTAATTCTCCAAAACTTGCCAAATGGCTCCACAAGTTTTTCTACTATAACCTAAATTCAAACTTTGTCAAATCTAAAATAGCCACTATTCACAAACCTGATAGCAACCTTCAATAACCAAATACACCACACCTCCAAAGGGGAAAATAGTCATATGTTTAAATAAAAAAACCAGTATAACTAGTCAAAAGATAACCAGGCATCTGATTGTAGCCACATGGCTTCACAGCTCAAGCACACAATAGCCACTAAGGCCACTTTGAAGAATCCTTTAAAAAAAAACACTGCAGAGGAGACAATGCTTCTTCTAGGTCTGTCAGCCCCAAGCCACCCACTTCCTGTCCTTATGGGCATAGCAGTCACTCCAGGTGACTCTGCCTGAGATTGGTGCTCACTACCAGACCACTCTGTGAGAAAGTTTCTCAGTAGGAGCTTACACCATTTCAAAGCTTTCTTAGACCTCTCCATACACTAGTAAAAAAACCACAAGCAAGATGCTAGGATTGAATTAACCACCACCTAACTCCCTGTCAAAGGCATGTGTAGAGAACCCTAAACCCCTTAACTTTAAAACCCTAATCTGAGTTTCTTTCTCAGTTTCTCTACAAGAGAATCATCTACCTTCCTTAAAACTTCCAATACCAAGGCCAAACAGCATTCCCAGGAACTTCTTTTATAAGTCACCATCCTCAGCCCATTTCCACCTAAAATCCCTGGTCCATCTTGGGATCTCCTTGCACCTCCTTTAGCTCCAGTAGGTATGCAACTGATTTGTCCCAATTCACCTCAAGCCCAGTTGCCAAACAAAAGCAGCTCTCCAATAGATCAGGTTAGGCAAAGGGTTTTTGTTTTGCCTGTTTTGTAATGTTATCTCTGTTCTTGTTTGTTGTAACTTGAATACCACAATCTGGAGAGCAAGAGTCTTGGTTACAGATGATGAGTCATCTAATTATTGGGGCTGAAAAGCTAATAGAGTTACCCGCAAAGGCGTGCTGTCTTTGGGCCCTAGTTTGACCCTCTAAACCCTGTTTCATCCCCAATTTGAGTGAATCTGTAAAGTGAACAAAAACCACGCATTGTTACATGAAACTGGGTATCAGTTCAGAAGAATTTGCAGGATCTTATTTTGACAACCTGGCTTTGATGTAATGAAGAATATGAGCAGAGCAGTGAAGGCAACAGGTAAGGCAAATTCAAAACTGGTGGCGAAACTCCCCCGGGGACCAATTCCTCTGGTTAGGTTCCCCTTTTTTTCCCCCCTGTTCACTGTTTTCGTCCTGACTTCTCATCACATCCCCAGTTTTCCTGAAACTGGGGCCGACTACCCCCAGTTTGGGGTACTTTGTGGCTAACTCAATTTATGAGTTCCAGATCACTGCAAATCTCAGATGTTTGTGGGAATCTGATATTTGCCAAGTTCTCCCTTTCTTCCCATCAAGTTCTCAATGTGTTCCTCAACATGTTCCCAATAGCACCTCACTTTGTCCCATATGGTTTGGCCAATGTTCTTCCCTTGGAACCTGTATATCTAGGTCGATATTTGGACTTGAAAATTTCTTGTTTGTGAAGTGAAGACTGTAGAACCTTGGCAGCTCCAACACTACTAATATTATGTTAAAAAATGTTGAAATTTAAAAAAAAAGATGTTTTCAAAGAAAATGTTTTTTCTAAAGGAAAGTATCGAATCTTCAAAATTTACAACTTGGTGCCAAATAATGTTTCTATATCGGGAAGTCATTATTTCCCCATTTTCACCACAAACCTGCAAAATTGGGCAATTGAAAGTGAAAGAGACTATTTGAAAATTAGTCACGCCCTGGCGTCTTGCATGTGCCTCATACAACAGTTGAGAAGAGGCATTCAAAACATACTTGTGACTGAAACAGGTCCCTTAGTAGCATTTGTTACAAGAAAAGAGGAAATCATAAATTGTCATTACAAAGGTTTGAGCTTGATGTAAATTACATGTACTTATGTCCAAGATCACACAAGGTTGTAGTCTAGCAATTTTTTTTCCAATAAACATGAAAATTTGTTGCCCAAAAAAACTAAAAGTTAGGTTGCAGACAATCAATAGTTGTACAATAATTTTGCAATTGCATGCTTAATCTTGTTGAGCAATTTAGCCATTACATCAGCTCCCCTTCCCTTTTCAAGTGTTGAGCAACACCATCCATTCAAGTCACTCATTTCAGGTGTTTTTGAGTCATAGTTTTTTGTTCCATGTGCAATTGGCATGGTTGTGGCAACAAACAATGGGTGTAGTAGAGACTAGGGAGTCGGGATTGGGGATTTGGTCACACTGTGCATGACGTCTTCTTGACTTCATTACTTTTCAATTCTTCATGAAGATAGATTTCATGATGTGTTCTTGACTTTCATTAGTTTTCAAATCTTCATGAAGGTAGATTTCATGATGTATTCTTGACTTTCATTACTTTTCAAATCTTCATGAAGGTAGATTTCATGATGTATTCTTGACTTTCATTACTTTTCAAATCTTCATGA
>Ga0116231_10004421_pt1 | contig 28438 bp, 33 predicted proteins | sample S1TSphgellanicum_2_FD_89695 | JGI IMG/M metagenome (GOLD analysis project Ga0116231, IMG submission 89695) | Host-associated microbial communities from peat moss isolated from Minnesota, USA - S1T2_Fd - Sphagnum magellanicum MG | ecosystem: Host-associated > Plants > Peat moss > Unclassified...
CACCTCTTGGTTTTCCTATTGTGTTCGTAGGAAACCAAGGAGGTTTCTTTTGCCTTGTAACTGGTTGGCAAGAGCTCTGATCATCCAATATGTGAGAAACCTATAGGTTAGGGTCTTTGATGGTGTATCTAAAAGCCAAATGTAGAATTGAAAGTGGTGCAAGGTTGGTCCACCAATTGCATAGTCGGTGTACATTGGAACTGCATTGTGCTACATCGAGTAGGAGCGGGTTTCCAAGGTAATGCTTGACCAACGTGTAGTGCTCCTAGACTTTCTCCCTCTAGTTAAGCTGAAAATGGGTGTTCTCAATTACATAACCAAGCACAGGAAAAATGGATTGAACCTAGGTGATCAATTGTACCATGTCCCAACTTGAAATGATGAGGTCCACGGGGCCAAGTAATTCCATATGCTTATTCTGAATTAGTTATATGTCAGAGGGCAAGAAAATGAAATTGGCCTTCCATGTGGTGGTTACAAACTATTGTGGAAATCTGGCTATGAGCTCCATCATTTTCGATGCTGCCATTTGCTTTGCAATAAGATCAATGTCTACGTAAAAATACCTCTAAACCACCATCCCCAACTATAGTAGGGCTTCGAGACCTGTACAAATACCACTAAAGAGCTCTAATAATGTAATCCCCTCTTTAGGCGGTGTCCAAGTGATTAGTTGACGAAGTACTGGCTTAATTGGTTCGTCATGGTTTCCATGTTCTCAAAACTAGACAGAATTTTGACCAAAGGCTTGTGGGCTGCTTTCAACCTTTGTAAAACCTTTGGTCCATGTTGAATGTCAGTAAGAACCACCTTCAAGCATTCAATAGCTTGGGCGTAAGTTGTCTCCTTTTCATCTCCTTTAATCCACTCGTGGCTAACTTGTTGGATGTAGGAAATGGTGTGTGCTTTCTTGAGCATACAATGGTGAGCCATAGGACTATGGTTCCCATGTAAATCAAGGGGTATGTGTCCCAGGTGGTGGCCATCAGTCTCCCAATCCACTTGGTAGTACACATGTTCAAACTAGTTTTCAATTGTGAAACTTGGTGGAAATAGGGCTTCTTGCACAATAAGCACATTGTAATTAGTGGCATTGATCACTAAACATCTGATTTGTAGGCAAAGCTCCTCGTCTGTACCTTCATTGAAGTTAAGTGCAATCAAATCTGAGCTCTCCCCAAGTACCTCCTCTATGCTCCCACTAACGGTGCGAATTTGTCACATAGATTTTCATAGTTTGAAGTCAAGCATGCCCATCTTCTTGGCAAATTGAACTCCAAGAATCACTTGTTGGGCACCTGTATGAAGAAATACCATTTTGGATGTATGTCCTCCCACTTGGATTATTGATTAAGTATTGTCAACAATGGCAACTCCAATGGCGATGGAAGTTCTCTCACTAAACACCACCTTAAAAAATGAGTGAGAGACTTTGTGGAAAGAATGGTTATCCACAACACCTTTGCTGAGTAACAAATCTACAAGTGAGGTGTTCTTAGCTCCTTTTTAATATGTGAATGTAGAATTAGAGGTAGGAGAACCCACTAGTTTAACCATGCTAAAATTAATGACTAGATTACGAACGCCATCTACAACATGTGAATTAATCAAATGTCTCTCCAAGGTGTTGGATGAGACCCCTATAGCATGTGGATAAGGGATTGGTAGAGAACTTGATGTAGTGTTTAGGGTATCTTTTAATACTACAATTATGTCCTTAGTGTTTAGATTTAAATCTTGAAAACTAAACAACGGTGTATTCACAAGCTTTTGCGCCATTTCACGCATTTGAAATTAGTACTCCATAAGTTGATCGGTGGAAAATTGTGTGTTTTCCTGATGTACATGTATTCCTGGGACATGAAAATTTGATGCCTTAGCAACTTGTGGTGTAGTAGTCTCCTCCCCCCTCGCCAACAAGGTGCATTCTTCTTCCGTGTTGAAAGGACGAAAAAATTGTGGCATGACTGCTCGAGCTCCTTTAACCCTGGTAATAGGACTTGAACTATATGCGAGTCCATCATTCTGAATTACATGCCTAGTGGCAAAAACTCTAGGTGCCACATTAGCTTCTTGTGCTGCGAAGTAAGAAAAGCAAAAAGAAGTGGCAAATTCTAGTGTGAGACTATAATTGTGTGCACTAGAAAGAACAAACTCCCCAACCATGGCATCGTGTGAGAGGCCATAGAACAACTTAAAAGGTCCCTCCTATGATCTTGAACCCTATACAAGTTGGGCATGATTAGTTAGTTGGGAAAACTTGCCTTTTAGATTAACAAGTTGGGTTTTTAATGATTTGAGTTCATTTTGCAGAGTTTGAATTTAAGCAGCATGGGCTTGAAACACCTCCCTCTTGTCAACATTGTGCTCCTTCTTCTTAACATTCTTATTGGAATTACTTTTGGTGGAGAAAGCTTTAGTGGAAGGTTGAGGTGCCTTGGTTTTTGGTTGAGGGGCAGTGGAAGATGTTAGTAGATTTGCTATGGTAATTAGAGTTATTTCCGTTCTAGGAACTTGGCAAAACAAACAACTTCCTGATCTCCCTCTTTCCCATAATAATCACAAAAGAGATCCTTGGAAGGAATGTTGCACTCACTAGCTTTGTGGGCGGGATTGCCACAATAGTTACAAGAAGGTAGGATGGGTGTAGCCAAGTGCACCACTTTAGCCCTTGAAAAAGAATGTGATGATATTGTTGGCGCAACTGGTGGAGGTTGAGGCGTTGAACATGATGGAGGCTTCATAGTACTGGCCTCATAGTGTGCATGAGCTAGTTCCAGCTTTTCAAAAATGTTGTACACATTTAGTAAAGTGTACAAGTCTCCAAATTCTGCAAAAATTCGTTATAAAACCTACGCATGGAATGTTGGAGTTTTTTCCAACAAACAAAGATACCGATGGGTAGCTTCCAGGTCTATGATGCTCTGAGTATCTTCTTTAAGTTTGAAAAGCGTCCTATAGAGCACCTTGAAGGTTTCATCCTTCTACTAAGAGAAGGTGGCGAGTTACATAATTTTTTCAAAACTTTTAACCAGAACTCGAAAGATTCCCCCACTGGATCAGCAAAAGTTGACACATCAATGGTGGGAGGAATGTTTGCAGTAGTAGCAACGAGTTATTGAGGAGAAAGGTTTATTGAAATAGGTATTGGATCTAGATTATTAGGCTTAATCCCATGATGTGCAATGGCAGCTTGTAGTGTAGTTTGAGAGGCGGTGGCGATGGATGTGGCATAAGTTGGATTGGGGATTTGGGTGACACCCAAAATCCTTAAAGAATGTTGTTTGTGGACATTTGATGCTTCATAATGCACATAATGGGCGAGTTGTTTGAATGCAAACGCCTTAGTGTAATTAACGCCATACTTGAGCTCCAATTCACAAATCACAGTTGAGAAAGTTGCCTTGAACTCCCTCAAAGAAATTGTACCTAGCCTTCTGGTGAACTTCTCAATTCTCCTAGAGGAACTATTGACCTCCATGGTGTATATGGGTGTAGAGGTAACGACTTGCAACGGAATATACGATGATGGTGTGAAAATTGGTGCGGCAATAGGTGTACCCCATTGATTAACCCCTCCAAATGGACTTTGATGTATCGTTGATGTAATGTAACCTGAACTTCAATTCCTGGTAGGAGTTGTATTGGATGACGATGGTGCTATAGACACTTGATGGTACTGTCGTGAAGATCATGAACTCAAAAAAATCAGCTCAAATGATTGTGTGTTATTTTGTAGTTGATACCTTGCCTTTAGCTGAGTGGTAGTGCTCTCATCATCCGAAGACATGGTGTTGTCCCATGCCCCAAAATTTTGTAGCAATATAGAGCACTAACTACAAAATTTTAACACAACATATGGTTTAAAAATATGGTGTGTCGACGAGGATGAACGGCGATGGATAGACGTTGGTGGATGGACATATGTGGACAAACGTTAGTGGATGAAACTACGACAAACATCGAACGAAACTACAATGGACATCAGACGAAACTGTGACAAACGTTAAACGAAACTATGACGAACATCAGACGGAATGGAATGAAATGAGAACGAAACAAAAATGGAACGGGTGGACGAACAATGACAATGTTACAAAGTGATCTGCATTCATGAACTCTATAGCAATGGCATGTAGAAAAATTAAAAATAAAAAATTCTTCTACTTTGCAATTTATTATTATTATTATTCTCTTCTTCTTCTTCTTTTTCTAAAGTTGTTACAAGGGCTACTCATTACATGATTGCAAGCTCAAAAACACATAGGAGTGCACAACCCAAATGCTAATTTCAAAATCCATGTACAAGGAAAGTAAATGTAGGTGGGGTTGCATCACCTAGTGCAGATCTTGTAATGTAATCAAACCTAATGTGTGTGTGTGTGTACATGCTCCCAAGACCTAAAGTTGGCAGTAAAACAAGCTTTGGAGCTGTTCGCTCCTTCCTCCCTCCAAAGCTCCAGAATTCAGAACTTCATAGCTTGTAGTTTGTTTCCAATATCCTTTCTCCCTCGCTTGCACTGTTGCTAGTTTTGGTTATTATTATTCCTATTGTAAATGTAGTACAAGAGTTGAAAAATAAAATAAAATAGTAGTAACTCAAAAACACAAAAAACCAGTAAGCAAAATAAACCGAAGAAATTCAAAGCTAGGAAAAATCTGCCACTTTCAACATTAAGTGATAGAGTGACGTGCTCCCAAACTCTTTGATAGACTCAAATGTGAATTTGAAGTGAAAACAACGAAAAAACAAGGAGTTGAGGCACGCTTCCTAGCTTGTAGCACTTTAGGGGTAAAAGGGCATGTTGGAGCTCCGGGATGGGACTAGGAAGAATGACAAGCGATCAATCACTCACACGGACTTGCATAAACCAAACAACAAGTTGGTTAGTGCATAGTTGGAGCACTTTTGGTGCTAGGACAAGCCACGAGCAAATTCGGACTCATAAGACTCACCATGGCTTGAACTTGGGGGAAGCCACCACCTTCCCCCTTATAGTATACTCTGTGGCTGGCCATGGGACCAACATCCAAATGGCATTTTATCCCGGGACTCCCAAGTGAGAGTTCCAAAATTCCCAAAATTGGGACTTTCGCAAATTTGGGGGCCCATAACTTTGTTTGCAGACCTCCGATTGATATGAAGTCTAAAGCAAAGTCGTAGCTTTTGTTGAGAACTTTCCAATGGTATGTCGTACGCCACTTGCACATAAGGGAATTAGGGCGATTCCTGACTTTTAGTGGTCGGGAGTCCAATTGGCAATTTGATTCCCGGCCCTTCTTTTGGCCATAACTTGTGTTTTAGGTGTCCAAATGGGTCATATGAGCCCATTTCAGACATCTATGTTCTAAGAGCTTTCCAATGATATAAGGAACATGTCAATCCAATGAGTTTGAAATTGTCCTTTGAAAATTCAAGAGTCCATTAGGACTCCAACTCCCAAAATGGGAATTCACTTGGGAGTGTGAGGGTTCTTTTGCATTCCCGAGAGCATGAAATGTGACTCCCGGGCTCAATCCTGACCTGCACCTTTGCAAACCCTTGCCTTGGTCGCGAGCCCAAGGCTAAGGTTGTGACATAGAAAATAGTTTTTCTACAATTAAATTGAAAAGAAGGAAAGAAAACATAGTGTTTGTAAATGGTGGCCATGTAATAGTCACTGTGAGCATTTAGAAATCCAATATGAATGCGGAGGAAAGTTTCCTTGACAAAGGAATTTTAGAAAAACTGATACGAGAAAGGAAGAGCTTGGTTTTTTATACAACCGTCAACAAAGTTGAAACCCTAAACAAGCCATAACCCTAAAACACCTAATAGCGTACAGTAACCTATGAACGTACATTAACCTTAAAAGCATGATTGGCATGCCCATAACCGGCCATCATGTATGAGGCCATGCATACAAGCATGACATCCTCCATTTGAACAACTCATTAAACAACAAATGGTTCAACTTCAAGATTCCATTTCGGAGTGTTTACACCATCATACCCTTTCTGACATGTTTTTCGATGAGATATTTGAAGCCCATTGTGCCCAAATTTTATCATGTTTTGGCCCAAGGGCGAATGCTTTGCTTATAGCTCAACTAGTCTTCCCAACCTTTTGATTATCTTCCCCAATTTTTTTCACAACATTTTGTATGTGACTTAGATTACCCCATCCCTTAATTGTAGGCATCCTTTGATGTGCATGCACACATCTCATCGACTTTATGTGTATCCACCTCTCATGTTGTGCTCATGGCATGGAACGCACTAAAACCCATGATGCAATTCACAACACCTTTGCCACCATTGTATGAGATGCTGGCTTCCACATGGGACAAAAACAATTACATGCGCTTCCTTCAACCACATTCAACTCCTTTTGTTGACAAGTCGACATTATGTTTACCAAAGATGACATTCACACCCTAGTTGATGTTGTCATTACCGAACCAACGCAAGCAAATTTACTTCCTTGATCTTGCACAACTCAAGGATTTGGCACCTCTGATGTAGTTCAAGCCAAGGAAATGAGTTATTGCAACTAACACCCCACTAATCAATTCCTTCCCTCAACAATTGAAATATTTGGTTGTTTACACAAACATGCCAATGTGTTTTTACACAATTGTGCCAATGCCATTTGGAGCTTGAAGAGGTTAGAGGGCCTTCATTTTTCTACCTTGGTCATTTTTTTTTGTCAAAAGGTTTCGATCACATTACAAAGGATGCAAATGTTCTCCATCTTGAGTCGAGCGGTAGTCGTAGGCTTAATTACTTCCTAACTTCCACCCCTTCAAAACACACCTCCCATCACCATGGTCGATCTATTGCAAGTTGTCGATTTTTGACATATAAATATGACTGACCTATCACATGCGATCGATTATGGACATGGAGAGATTTTCACACCTACTTTGAGGCAACTTGATGTCCTGTCATTTCTCTCTTTTCCTTTATTTTACTTCTTTGTACATTTTCCTAATCTACGGTGTGTTTTTTAATAAAGCTTTACATGACTTTGATAATAAGAGGAAACTAACCCCAAAGGTTTTCCAAGAAACAGAGAACCACCCAACATTGGTATATACCCACTTCACTAGCTAGCAAGGGTGAAAAACACCAATTTTTGGAATAAAACATTGGTTTTCAATTTTTTTGAAAAGTTCAAAAGATCGCTTATCTAACAATCGGGTCTTTTGCCAGTTCTTTTATGAAAATTGCTAGTTCTTTGATGTTTTTAAAATAACCAGAACTGATGGTTCTCTGATCCTGATTCTTTCTTAAAAAACTGAAATCCACCAATATCTAAAAAATTACACAACGTCTAATTTCTCAGGTCATACCAATCTGGTTAGGTCCTTGATACTTAAGACTAGTACCTGTCTAGATACCATGGTTCTAGCCTAGTAAGTTAGGTAACCAATACTGGTAGAATGGTACTGTTGTTGTTAATCCAGATGCGTTTATTATGATTTTTTTTTTCCTTGAATCTCTTGTCTCCATCTTTTTTCCTCTTTGGAGGGTTCTTCATTTGCCAGGATTTGGGTCTTTCCACCTTGTACTTTTTCTTCCCCTTTGTTGGGTGCTTTGTTTTATCAATGATAGACAGGTTTTCATTATCATCTTGTTTCCATGTTTCAAGTTTCAACCCAACTTTATAAATCATCATTCATGACATTGTCTAAAAGTAGTAACTTATTTCTGCACGTTAACATGGCATGAATCACAGAGTGGCCGTATCTTTTGCATTTTAAATCTAATGCTTTTATTTTATTAGAAGATCTGCGTTCCACTGTCATAACAGGGTGACTGGCACTTGCAAAAACTGTTGCTTTTTCTTGTGTTGCTTTTGTTGGCTCTGCCTAAAAGGAACAATGTGGGTCTCCATTTGGTCCCACATGTGAGGATGATGCACTGACCGAAGTGCGCACCACCCACCAGTGCACTAGGTGCTGGTTCACTTTGGTGGCAGGTTTTCATTTGGTCCCACATTTTGAGAAGTGTTCATCAGGTGTTACTGTGAAGAGTTGAGTTGTGAGTTCATAGTTTAAGAATGGAATAAGCTCTCTGAGGAGACCCTCTTTGGAGGATTCTTCGTTTGTCAGGACTTGGGTCCTTCCATCTTGTTCCTTGTTCTCCCCCTTTATTGGATGCTTTGTTTTGTTGATGACTGGCAGGTTCTCATCAATAAGCTACCTACTTTGTTGTAACAATCTCTGTCTGGTGCATTTCTTGGCCAACAGTGCTCAGCCTTGCAAGGTGCGTGGTTTTGTTGCAGAGTTTCAAAACGAGTCTGATTGTATTTTTAGGCTCAATAAAAATAGCACTGTATTTGGCAAGTATTCTCATTTTTTTTTTGAAAGGTGTTGGGTTTGAAGTTGGTGTGAGACAATAGAACATGCAGAACAAAAAAAAAAAAAAAAGGATTTTTTACAAAAAGTGTAGAGCAAGTACATCTTATTACACAATTATGTGTAGAATCAAGCAAGGCACAATGTAGAATCAATCAAGAAGGGTGAATCAATGTTTTCTCTTTTCAATTTTGGTTGTAATGTCATTAATGAACATCCCAAGGAAGAGTTAACAATAAATGACAACCTCTTCCTAAAACCTGTTAATTAAAGAAAAAACAAAATATTAAAAAAAAAAAAAAAAAGTTTGGCTATAGGCTATAGGAGGTTCACCCAAGGCCACAATGAACAGCTTGTTTGCTGGCTGTAACTGTATAGGCTATAAGGGAAAAACTACAAAACAAAAGAGTTTTCATTTGTGGTGTAAGAGCCGTCACTGTTTTGGGCATGATGAAAAGCTCTTGACCATCAGATCTTCTTGGTGTGACAGGTCATTACGCATGGTAAGGACCTCAAACAGGGGCATTTACCAGAAAGAATTCGGCACTGATCATGGTCTGTCTGGTGATTTGGCACTGACCATCATGGCAGCTGAGATCAGTGCTGAATTACCAGATTAATTCAGTGCTAATAATTCAGCACTGAGCAGCCAGCCAGCCAGTCAGCCAAGGTCAGTGCGAGATTACCAGAATGATTAGGCACTCACCATGGTCTGGTGATTCGGCAGTCACCGTGGCAGTTGAGATGAGCAACAAATTACCAGAATAATTCACCTTGGCGGCTGCTGCTGCTGCGGGCAGTGCCGAATGAATGAATTCCGGTAACGCCCACATCCTCAGGCCTTACCTACCAAGCGGCCACTTTCATGGAACATTTCCTATTTAAACTTTGTAGCTGGTTTGAAGGGTTTAGGGTTTTAGGGACTTTTGAAGGGTATAGGGTTTAGGCATGACCCTAAACTTGCCATAATGGGACGGAGCGTTTACGCAATGAGGCGCTTGTTTCGCCCAACAACACATTTGCTCTGTTTTTTTTTGTCTCTTTCTCCATATGTAAACTGCTGAGCATTGCTCCTATTTTTGGTGTACTCTGCGGGGGAGGAGGCGGGGGCGGAGATACAAGAAGAGCTCCATCCAGACTGTGTTTTCTTCATTTGATCTTTTTGGCGCGGGGGTCGAACTCTTTCGTGAACAAAAGATGGGTGATTCGCAACTACGTAAGTTTTGTGCAGGAGAAAGTGCGAAAGAAGCGAGCTACCCATTTGCATTGATGGCCTAGATTTCCAGCTGCAGGAGTTTTGGAGCCGAAGAGGAACGAGTAATTCTACTGTGTTTTTAAGGAAATTTTGCTCTGTAGTTGTACGTAGAACAGAGCTGCAAAGCTTTGGAGTTGTAATAAGCGCGTGAGGGGCAAATAAAAGAAAAATAGGGATTGTGAATTGGTACAGGATTTGCAGGAGCTTGGTTGGTGTTTCTTTGTTGGGTGAGGGAAAATTTTCTGGAGCTTGGGGCGTGCGTAGACGGGGTCTGAAACAATGCATCAGAGTATGTTAGGAGTGAGACCAAGTGCAGAGGCGGTGGAGGCAGCCAGACATGCACTTGCACACATTGATTTCTGTCTTTTACAGCAACTGGAGAAGAGCCATGTCATGGAGGTAAAGCAGCTCTTGCATTGTTGGCAAGAGGTTGGGTCTAATTTGTGCAAGCTTAAGTCTTTCTTCCCAGCTTCTCCCCAGCCTGATCTTAGAAGCTCTGAAAAAAAAGTGCACTTTCTTGCTTTTGCCTGATGAATCTTCTTTCTTTTCCATCTCCAATTTCTTCTTGCGTGTGTAACATTGCTATGAACTTGTTGATGCCAGCTGCAAGTTGAACTGAACATGCACATCTTTGCCTGGAAACTTTGTGCTTCTCATCATCAGGCAGGGAGAAAAGAGGAGCTGAAAGAGGCAGCAGAGAGAGAAAAACTGCCATATAAGTCCTTGATCCACATTAACAATTCATACGAGGAAATGGCGAAGCATGGTGGAGTCAATTTCGATGCAAAACTGAAATCGTTTGCAGTTATTGATGGTGCAGCAGCAGCTGAGTTCGATTTTGGTGATCAATTGGATGTTAAAAATCCCCACATGTTTCTTCACCAAACAGAGGATCAGAAATATGATTTTCTGGAGCTCAGTGGACAAGGTTTGAAGTATGTGCCAGAAAATGTCCAAAAGATGTTTGCTGTCTCTTCTCTCATCCTTTCAAACAACCGTTTGGAGACCGTCCCAGAAACCATAGCTGGCCTCACCAATTTGATGACCCTGGATGTGCAATCGAACCAGCTGCAAGCATTGCCAGATGCCATTGGCTCACTCAAGAAGCTCAAGAAGCTCAATGTGTCTGGGAATCTTCTCAAGGTTCTTCCAGAAAGCATTGGATCCTGCAGGTTGGAGATTCCTCATGACAGCCAAGAAGTGATCTATTTTCTTTCCTTGATTTGTCTGTGTAGCTTTGATCGTGTATTCACTCTGGTTGCATGAAGAAGAAGACATGGTCTGTGATGAGCATTTCTTTTTACCCAAGATTTAGGGTTTGTGTTGTATGTGCTTGCTTGCAGTAATTTATTGGAGCTAAGTGCAAACTTCAACCAGCTGGAGGTTTGGCCAACAAGCTTTGGATCAAAGCTACTGAAGCTGGAGAAACTCTGTCTGCAACTCAACAATCTCATGGGGTTGCCAGAATCAATTGGTGAGCTTGGGTCCTTGAGAATTCTTGACCTCCACTTCAACAAGCTGCGAAGCTTACCGCCCACCATAGGCAAATTGTTGAAATTGGAGGCACTTAATGTGAGTAGCAACTTCAACAACCTCACAAGTTTGCCGCATGAAATTGGTGAACTGATTTCTCTAACCCATTTGGATCTGAGCTTCAACCAGATCCGTGAGCTCCCACCCTCACTTGCAAAGTTGAAAATGCTCAAGACCTTGAAGCTGGACCAAAATCCGTTAATGTCCCCACCCATGGATGTGGTAGAACACAGCCATGAGGCAGTTGTGGGTTACCTTGACCACTTGAGCAGTGACCTTGAGACCAAAATGACAACATGTGGAGGTATCAAAGTCTCGTGCCTCAACATTCCCAGCAGTCCACGGCGTGACAACATTGGTGGGTGGGTGCCTGTAAGGGGTGGTGGCTCATGGATGAACAGCTTACTAAGCCATTTGATATGCGGGAATATAAATGGCATGCACAATGGTAGTAGCATGGGGAAGCTCATGAGATGGCAGGGGTATCACTCTGATGATGACTTCCATTTTCCACTGTAAAAGCAACATCACAGTTGCAGTTTCCAATCCTTACTTCTACAAAAAGAATTGTGAAACTTTTGTGTAGCCATCAGAATAGCAGAAAATGAAGTCCTCTCAAGAAGCATTGTTGGTGCCCTTCAGCATGAATGATGACCCAAAAAAAGAGTAGTTATATAACAGTGTTGGACTGGTATTGACATTTGAAGAACATACCAGTCTGGTCCTGGTATTGGGCCCTCTTGAGATTTTCAGACCAGCCTGATCCTGGTTTTGGGTTGTTTTAAGGCTTTGATACCAGCCTGATCTTGGTATTGAGTCCAAGACTGATTTTTGCCTCTTATCCCAGGTTTCTACCATGCTGAGCTGGTATTGAAATAAGGCTGGTATTGCCTTGTGTCATACCAGCTTGGTAGGGTCCTTGAGACCAGTGTTGATGCCGGGTGCAGGCCTATAGATATGAGTGCAACACTGTTGTATTCCCTTGGAATCCAAGGCAGATTAATGTGAGATGTTTCTGAGTTCAAGTGTATGTTAGATATTGACAAGGTGGTCTGAGGGGCTTCTTGTGTCATGGGGCCTTTCCTGCAGTTGCTCCCACATCACAATCTAAGCTATTTGTAGATCATGAGGCATATGAGGGACACAAGGCGTATGAGGGACCTTGTGCCTAGTCATCTCTCCCACTCTGAATGAGTGGGCATAAGTTAGGAAAGGGAGAGTGCAAAAAGTGTGCAACCTTTTCATTAGACTCCATTTTCCCTTCCCTAAAACATTTGTTCTGTGTCCAAATAGTGCAGAATGACACACTTTCATTTGGGTTCTTTGAAGTTCTCTTTAAATGTTGCCCTTTGAGCCAATTTGATGCGCTAGAAACAAATTGATCTGTGTGTTCAAAAAATGAAGCGGAAATCATCAAAGCCTATCAATTGAGGTGTTTCAGGGGTTGTCATTTGTGAATCATAATTTATTTTGTGAATGGCCTTTAAGTGTAAACTTGTTCTAACATGTGAGCTAGGTGCTCCAAAGCCAACCAACAAATTTTCAGAATTGTAAATTGTTAAAAGAACACAATTTTTTTATTTTTTTTCATTTCCTATGTTATTGATATTAAAATAGTTTAATAAAACTTCTCTTTCAAGCCACTTATTTTATTTATTTGTCATTATTATAAAATGTGGGTGCAGTTCACTAGTCCCTTTTTAGTGGACCAACAAACTCATGTCCTTGTTGAGTCAAATCCAGTGAATTCATTCTAAATCTAGAGAAATCACATAGTGAATAGGGGACACATTTTGTCCTAAGAGACACACCCTAAACCTTTGCACATCTCCATTGACATGAAAAGATATTATTTTGAGATCTAGCATAAATAATGATGAACTATGAAAAACCATATGAAAAAATAAGAGAAAAAGAAAAGGGGGGAGAAGGGGGGACTTTTCTTAGTTGTCTTAGTTCTGTGTATAAAGCTTCCATACCTACCTACAAACTTATCAAAAATAAAATTTTAAGGAAATTATTAAAAAATCCAGGATGGTATCCCAAAATTGACATCCCAATAAAAACAACCCACAATTTAAATAAGGTTCCAAACCCAGGTGTCAACAAGAGGTCTTGAACCCCAGGTATCAAGGACAGGTCCAGAATCCAGGTATCAAGGACAGGTCCAGAATCCAGGTATCAGGAACAGATCTTGAATTTAGAAATCAAGAACAGGTCCTGAATCCAGATATCGAGGACAGGTCCTGAATCCAGATGTGAAAACTAAATTCCACGTCCACAAATTGCCGATCAGGAGACGACGAGATACGTAAAAGACCGATATCTGAGTGACCACTGTTAGGAGAGAACCGCGCGGTTGCAAAGAAGCGGCAGCCGCGCGGTTCACGGACAGTCCAGAGACAACCGCGCGTTTCTCTTCCTCCCCCGCCCCCTCTCTCTCTCTCTCTCTCGTGTTGCAGTCTTCCGCTCCTGCTGTGTGCGTGTAGTCTCTCCTGCACGCCCTTGTCGCTGCTATTTTTTTTGCGTATTATGATGCATTGTTTCTGCTTGTCGTAACAAACTCCATTGATCCCACTTTTCCTTCCTATTTTCTCGAAATTTTGTGCTGTGGATTTTACCGCACCAATATCCTTTGGTCCTGTAGCAGCGAGGAGGTTGTGCTACAATCAATCTTCTTGCATTCTTGGATGCAGTAGCTCCGGCAGCGTTATCTGACTTTAGTCGCAATAAGGAAAAAAAAAAAATCTTTTTCGTTCACGTTCTCTCTTTTCTTGTTTTTTTTTCTTTCCCCCCCCCTTTGCGGTCTCTCTGTCTCGTTTGTTTGCTGATCAATTTTTATTGATCTGCATGCCCGGGTTTCTGTTTCGGTGAAGAGGAAGTGAGTAAGGCTGTTATAACGTGTGCGTTTCCCGGGGAAGCTGCAGCTTTGAAAAGACGTTTCCTTCAATTCTGTTGTACGAGGTTGTCTAGTTTTTCCCTTTTGCCTAGTGTGCTGTACTTACGTGGTTTTGTTTTTTTCCTTGCATTCAAGTAAGGCAGCAGCAGCAGCAGCCTCCAGGCTCCTTACCACATCAAAACGTTTTCTCTGTCTTTCAAATCTCTGCAGGAGACTGGACGACGGGCGCGCTGGGCTGCATGGCGAGTCCAAGGGGTTCGCCAACCTTGCTTGTTGCTTCCAGGAACACACCAGAAGGCTTGCTACAAGACCTGTCGAGTCCTCCTCTGCAAGGTTGGAAAAAGAAGGTCTGTTACTTCTTCTTAGAAACCCTTGCAGCAACCAGTTAGTCAATGCAGCATGTCGGTGAAGTCCTCTTCTTACTTGCAGTAGTATATGTGGTTCAAACTTTCACGGCGGTTCAAAATTCTTTACCAAATCGCCATGCCATGGAATTTTTGCTTTTCTATTGTTTCGACGCATCTTTGACGCAAAGTCTCCTTGAAATCGGGCTTGTTAAGAAAGAGATCGGTCTTGTGTGTCTTACCAACCACGCTTCCTTTCCATTGTTGCAGTATAGGCTGAAAACGCAGACATTGTTATATCTCTCTGTGTCAAAACAGCCTTTTCTTTGGAGAGGTCTAGAATTTTGTTGCAAAAACTTTGCATAATAAAACTAACGACTTTAAGTCTGTTTCATCAACTGCATGAAAGATCTGTTACTCTTGTGTTTGTTGGATCCACTCAAACTGTTATGACTGTATGTCCATAAGGGAAACTCTCTATGTAATTTGAAGTGTTCCGACTGTGCAGGTTTTCAAGGATGTTTGAGGGCATGGTCTTTGAGTTTCATTATGTCTACAGCTTGTCCAATTTTTCTTTCTAAGTTAATATCCTCAATCAGAAGGTTTGTAGATGAACTATTAGTTCCTGGTATCCCTATTTTCTGGGTTCTTGTTCAACACTATACTCTGTTGCCAGTGCCATGAACCCTAAATGATTCTATGGGCTTAATTGTAACTCTTTGAATGGCTTCTCTTGCAATTTCTTGGATTTAGCAATATCCCAAAATCTAAAAGGAGTAAACATTTAAATTTTCTACCAAGCATTCACTTGTACATGTACTGAACAAGATTCAGCTATGCCTCATGTGGAGTCCAATATTTTGGGTCTGCCAAATTTGGAGTACTGAATAATATTTAGTGAGTTTTATACCAGAGCTTTACTAAACAAAGCAAGCTTTCTGTTTGGTGTTTGAATCAAAGGCATCTTACCCCTGAGCAGCTCACGTTGTCCTGAAAAGACACTGCTCTTAAAGCTCTCTGCATTGTTCTCCAATTTGTTTTAATGTGTTCTTTCTTGTTTGGTTCCTTTTTCTTTGGTATATGGTATATTTGTGTTCCCCTTTCTTTGTGGTTCCCCTTCCTTATCTCTTTCTGTTTCATTCTTTTCTTTTGTTGAGCTAGCTAGCATCACTGCTGACAAAGGCATCAGGCGACCACTATTTTGGTGTGTTGCTGGTTATGAGCTGTAGAGATATTTAGAAGGACAATGTGGTTTTTTGTGCAATATTTGTTGTACCTGACAAAAGGTTCTGGAGTTGTGTCTGCAGTTCATTCAGAAAAGGGGTAGGACTCCAAAACAGAAGGATGTGAGTTATATCACGCCAGATGGTGAAAGAAATTAGGTCAAAACGGCAATTGGAAAAGTATCTCAAGGGCCACCCAGGAGGTCCCACTGCTAGTGACTTTGACTGGACCTCAGGTGCTCTTTTCATGAATGATGAAGTTTCTTCTAAAAATTGCTTCCTCTCTGCTTACCCCTTTGATATCTTCTAGTGCTCATCTGTTTCAGTGCCATTTACTGTATGTCTTTCTATGGCTGACAATAGAATTGGAAAATGTCACTGCTAATGCTGTCTATTAATATTCAAGCAATGAATAGATGCATTACTTTCAGCATCCTTGTACTTCACCCTTCCTGTCTTTTTTTATTTTGGGTCTGACCTCTCAGTTTCCAGGTGCACCCGTGCATCAACTGTCCTTGCAAGTGCTGAATTTTTCTTGATATTGTCAACATAGGTGAGAGTCCCAGGCGATCATTAAGGTTGAGTTCAAAAGGACAACTATCAGGTGACAGCTTAGAGGGAGACATGGACATTCCTGTGACCAAGCACTCAAAGCAAGTAGTCCATGACACTGCAAAGGAAATTGTTTCTCCTGTTGTAGGAGCCAAAGGCAAAAAAGGAGGTGAGAATGCAGGTTCTTCATTAGTAAAAAACATAGTGTGAGTTTTTTGTGTTTGCCAAGAGGGGTGCACTTTCTGAAATAGTTTATCATCTGAACCTTGAGATATTCATCTGAACAAAGGGAGAAATTCTTCCCTTGCAAGGTGATATGCATTTATCAACTTGTGTGGCCAGAAAGAGAATGTAGCTGTTGATGACTTTTTGACAAAGTATTTACCACTCAAGACAAAGCAGTTAAGTGACAGTCTTCTTCTGTGCTCTTGATTGTTGATACAGCCAAAAGTACTGCAGCAGCATCATTAGCAGGAAATGAAGAAGAGATGGAGGATGCTAAGAAGGATACACCGCCAGTGCAAGAGATTCAAGCAATGGAGGACAAGCCAGATTTGGAAAATGTGACCAGCCAACGAAAAGAAGCTTCAATAACTGTGGATGACAAGTTTGTCAAGGATGCAGAACGTGAGAAAGTGACCAACAAAGCCACAGATGAGCCTGTTCTAATGAACACAGATGTTCCACCCTCTGCCACAAATGGGGATGCATTAGAAGCTGACAAGAACATAGTCAAAGAGGGAACTGTGAAAGAAATCGCAGCAGAGATAGATCTTTCAGCTGTTGCAACAACAATGCCAAAGGAGGATGACCTGACTTCCAAGCATGAGGAGAAACATGATGTAGCTGTGACATCTGAGGTTACAGCAGAGAAGCCATCTGTAGGTGGTTTGAGCATTCAGAACAGAGAAAAAGAAGGGGTGGATTGGCTAGGTAAGGGATATCTGTCATCTCTCTCAACCATGCTAGCTACATTTCAATTTACCTCTGCATGCTAGTACAAATTTCACCATCATCACTTGCTTAACCATATCAAGTGCTGGACGCTACTCTTCTTCATGCACTCTAGGAACTTTGATGATGCCTATGAGGAAACCAAACTAAAAAGCAGATGTTGCCATGATTACAGAAACACAGATAGCTGTGCCAGCCCTTACAGCTGAAATGATGCCCAAGCCTTCAGCAGTAGAGGAAGAAATGACAACAGAACCTAATACTGAGGTGAAATCTGCTGAGGAGATTCAGAACGAGCAGATCATTAATTTTTTGACTGAAAAACCCTTGGAGGAAGATGAGGAGGTAAATGGGGTAGATATGGACACTCTTGTTGATGGCAACCAGCAGGAGGTCGAGTCCAAAGCTGTGGAACTGCCACAGCCTCAAGGTATCCATGTTCTTGTTCATGATTCGGCAACATTCAGAGGTGGAGCAAAACCACAGGAAGAAGCACCCCATGTACTATCAGAAGCTCCTCATCCTGTTGGTATCAGCATATGAAAAGGAAGAGATATGTTTCGCAATCAGGAGAAGAGCTGACCCCTCCAGCTTTTCTATGTGTTTGTTATAAACTATCATCCTCTTCTCCTTTGTGTGAGGTAGAGCTTGGCAATGTTCCTATACCTGCACAGACAGTTTGGAATGTTCAGCTGTTAGGGTTGGGGCACCTCAAAACTGTTTAACTGAATGAAATCTTTCATGGCCTTGCATGCTCAGTGCTGAGCATGCAGAGAAAATTTAGAAATCTGGTCTAAAAAAGGAGTCTAGACAATGCAAACATGGTTTTCAGCTTGAAACATTTGAATCTGGGAAGAATAAAGGATAGACCAGTTGCAGATTGCTGGATTCCAAAATGTCAAGAACCATATAGGAGACTACATTTCTGTGCCTTTGAAAGCCCTGGTGTCTGTTACTGGTCATTAACAGAATCTATGTTGGCAAACTTTGACGTAAAGTTGACACTTGCTTGAATATTGGCAGTCTGTGAGGGCTTTTGAACGTCTTGTGGATTCTATATCCAGTTCACCATCATCTGTTTTCTTTGTGTAGAGTTTTGTGTTCAACCAAAGTTCTTGATATGGCAAAGTACACATGAGTGTGAAATGAGAAAGTGGCCAAGGGGGTGTGTTGACCTTGCAACAGGTAAACAATTCTACTCTCTCTATTAGTTACAGAATCAGGCTTCTTCCTTTTACCACCTTTAAAGAAAACTTCGGATTTCAGTTATGGTGTTGTGTTAAGGATGATCAGTTTTGTAAATTAAGCTGTTCATACCCTAGACAGTTAACCTAATTTGCAGCTCAATAAGAGCAGCAGCACCACCACCACCACCACCCATGGGGTTGAAGACCTATTAATCTTTTGGCAGTTAAATGAGGCAATGATGCTATGAACTGGAGATGATCAATTTGTCATCTCCTCCAGGGTGATGAGCAGTTTTGCTGCATAGCAGGTGTTGTTTTTCTGCACATCCAATGGCAACCAGATGAACAAAGATGATGAGCTATTACCTTTACAGCTTTGACAGTCCATGGCTAACATATGTATTGGTGGGGTGCTGTGGGACTGGCATGTGGGGACAGGGGGGTGGGGATGGTACCTATTTCATGCTCCATGGTGCATGCCTAGGTATGGGTCCTGTCTGTCACAGCTTTTGTACTTTACCTGTTATAGGGATAAACCTCAGCCCTAGGGTTTTCTGCATTTCAATGAATTGGGTTGGGCTTTGACCTCATCTTCCTATTACCTCTGGAGATAAATGAAGTCCTGATGCAGCAGGATGGATTAGCAATGTTACAGGCAAACCACAAACCGAAATATTTCACTAGGGTTTTGTGTGGTAGATAGAGAGGCCAAATGGAGATGATGGCCTGTATCAGGGGAATGTGATTTAGGGTGTTAAAATAACAATAGGTATAATGAAGGGGCTAAGTGTTTGGTGGGAGTATGTTTAGAGACTACCTTAACATAAGGAAGCATCCCAGCAATGTATTTGATATGGGGGTTCATTCCTAGCTGTTGGGCACGGCAATACTGCAGGAACATGTTGCCAAAGTAGGAGTTCAAGCCATTCAAGATGTGAAAGATTGCATGCCCTTCTGGCTCAATGGGTAAAGTTGACTGCCGGTTACACAATATTTGATCAACATACCAGCAGGTGATTGTGGAAAAGAAGCAAAATAAATACTGGTGTGCCAAGCGGCGTGCCTGCATGTTTGTTGTGACTGTGTAGTATCTGTAAATCCGTGGTGCACACAGCAATGCTAGTAACATGTAATGGAGCCTGAAATCCAGTCACAAATTGGTAGTGGTTGTGCAAGACACTGAAGATGGCACCATAAGGCACAAGGAGAGTCGGCATTGAAACTTTGTGATTCCAACCTGGGGAGTACAACACATAGATGTACACCAGCATTACCCACACCATTGGTATTTCATCATTCTGTTGCTGCCTGCAATCAACCACAGTAGTGTATCACCAACCAAGCTGAAGCTTCCAGACATATACTGCAGCAGACTATACTTTTGACTCCAAATGATTCAACAATTGCTTCAAAATCAAGGCAAGACTTCCCTATAATTCCTCCTTTTGTCAAGGTTTTTGCCATGATGCAGCCAAATGCAACACAAGGCATGCCTTCAACCATTACTTAGTTGCATTCCATTTCCTTCTGTTTCCAAAATTCCTCTGAAACTGTGGGAGACAGATCAGTCCCTTACAGAATCCCATGATAAAAGACTAGACAATTGAGGATGGTACTGATCATAAAGGGCCAGATGTTGATCTGTTTTGTGAAACATTGGTCGATTGCAGTTGTCTCAGATGTTAGGTTATCCATATAATGGTCAAATCTGATTGAATCAAGCTTGGCTTTGAAGCATTTGTCACCAGCAAACTCAATTGCAGAAACATGGAAGTGAAGCAAAATCGCAAACCTAGACTTCAAAACATCCAAGGTGGCCATATTTTCTCTGAAGAGAAGAGGTTGAGTTTTAGTTGAAGCCCAAATGTTTTCCACTGGACGTCAGATGTTGGGACACCACAAAAGTTGTTGGGTGCAATTTGCAAGGAAATGGGTCGTTGATATGGCCCCTGATAATCTCAGAACGTAGTGATAAATTGCACGGCGATTGAGAGGTTTGGAATTACAAATCTCTCGACCCTTTGAAGAAACATTAGAGATGAGCAGCGTAAAGGTTTGCTGATGAGGTTTTTTTACTTGTATACAAGAGTGCAATGCATTATCGTACTGCCAATCCCCACAACGACAGAGGTGAAGTGTAGGATGAAGAAGCGGCGTTCAAATCGCTGGTGGATGGTGTTCACTAGGCCGATGAGCGAGAGGACGATACCCGGCAGATTTGAGACGGAGTTGTACATCTCGATGGCCAGAGGCGTCAGTTTCTCGCGCTGAGGATCGCACCAATGCCTTGGCAGAGCCTTATCCTGCAAATGGTGTCTCAGCAACCCAATGATATACACGGCCATTGCGACCCGTTTCCGTTTTGAGTTCCAAAACCCTCCGCAATTTCTAAAGTTCGCCCTTACTTGGTCGCTTAATCACCGTCACCTCACATCGTTTCCAAATCCTTTGCACAATTCCCCCAAATTCGACAATTGCTTTGCACCAAGTCGTAAAATTCTGGCTGCAGGCTGTATATTTAGGGTTTCGAGGCTGAATACTTCTTTCTTCCTTCTCACGCGGGTTGCTGCGTTCTTCTTGCTCATATCAATTTGCGAATTTTACGAGTTCTTCGCCAAAAACTGAGTACGGATTTGTGAATTTCCGTTGAAGCTAAATCCTATGACGAAGGACCCGCCGGGATGAAAACGAGAAAACCTAAGACAACCAAAGACAAGACAGTTATCATCATAGCCTTTCAATGTCAATTTCAAATTAAATAAAAATTTTAATGCGATGGGAGTGTCTGTGAAGCTTCTATAGCTCAGTTGGCTAGAGCACCCGTTTAGTAAGCGGGAGGTCCTGAGTTCAACTCTCAGTGGAAGCAATCTTTTTAGCTCATTTTTTCGAAATGTGCATTATTCTGCTGAGGAATGGAGAATTTACTGTATAATTCCGGATTCGGAATCTAGTGGTGCTTTTGGGTGTCAGCGAATTTTTCCCATTAATTGATTTGTGTTGTTCTTCCCTCCAATTTAACGTCAGTAATCACATTTGCAGATCCACCATTGTGCCCTACCACACTGCAGTTGTTTTTTGGGCCTTCTCTAGTAGGAGATAAGTCTGTGCCATAAATACTAATGTGTTTGTTAGCTCTTGTAGCAAGTATGAAATACATACATTTGCACAATGGCCCTGTCAAGGTAAATGATTTCAATGGAAGAAGCAACAAAAAAACCCAGAAAATGAAAGATATGACAAGACAACACACACATTAGACCTTCGTTCCATAATGATTACTCATCCAGATATCAACATTGAGCTTGAATGGCAAGTAGTGACTGACTTGACAAGATAGGCAAAGGATCGAGTGGACATAACAAGTGAATTTGGTTGAGAAAAAAAAGCCTGGGACTGCTGCCTATTTGGACTCTGGAGATATGGAAACAGGGCAAGAGACCATGAATAGAAAGGAAAAGCTCAGACATCTTTGTGGGTATGTTGCAGGTTCTCTTACAGCATGTACTCTCTACAAATTGGGATGTGATTCCATGGATTTTTGTTTCACCTCTATCTATACTTCTACACAGGTGAGATGGAGTTTCGAACCTATCCACTTTTACTCATTTCCCTCATAGTCATCCCATTGACATCCAATTGTACAAACTGGTATAGTTGGATTCATTGGCATTCATGTACATTGACATCCTGTAGGAATTTACTGAGGAGAACTAAAAGCACCATAAGGCACACGATTTGGTCCAATCTCAGAAGGCAGGACTTCCTCTTCCAGCAACTGGAAAGGATCCACATATGGTGGCCGCCCTGATGTGCCATTGCCATTATGTACAAATGTTGCTCCAAAATACTGCATTCACAAAAGCATTGAATAGCTAGTTAGGAGAGATCTATTGAAAGTGTTAACTGATACTTCTCATGCTTCAAGACAAGAAATTCTTGGTGCAGACTGTAAAATGAAAGGTGAAACTTCAGTTTAATTCCAGTTCGATTCAGCATAAGACAAGAGGGCAACCCATCTGTGAAGAAATGGGCACCTATTGTTCTGTATGTACTTTCCACAAAATTCAGAATATATTCTTCAGCTGAATGCCTACTGTCCTTGGGCTTAGCAGTCATTTTGGCTGCCTACACTAGATCAAACCTGACAAAAGGTAAAGCAACAGCTTCCCAATTGACATACCTTGAAAAAAATGAGAGCACATCATCACATCCCTAACAAATAGTGTCCTAAAATCTGCAACATACCAGATAGCAAGCTATAAATGTGGAGATGGTGGCAAGAATAAGTGGCCAGAAGGTCAACCAGAAGGTTCCACCTAGCTTTATCAGCTCTAGCCCTCTGGGTATCAAGCCCTGCACACATCCCATTTGATAGACAAGTTACCAATTCAGAGGTTGCCGCCTTTAGGATGAGAAATGAACAGCTTTCATTGATCTACCTATCATCTCTAACAGACCTTAAATCCTTGCTTTGGCAGCAACCCAGAAATTACTGCATTTCATGAGCAGATTGAACTTGAACTGCTTCTGTCAAGGTGCCTCTACAAATACAAACCTTGAAGTCCCTTTAGTACACATCTGATATAAAATTTACTTTGTGAAAATTGCAAATTATCATAACACAGAGCTAGGGTTCACAGGTGACTTGCAAGTGGCCAAGGGTTTAACCCCTGTTTGCTATGGCACATGCGAGGTGTTAGGCATTATAGTCAATTTAGTAGTACTTGAGAACCTCAGTGAACTGCATATCTGCAGTATGGGGACCTATCAACTTCAAAGTTCTAATGAGAAGATGAGAGGAACCAGATTGCCAGAGCTCCAAGTTTCCATATGTTCTGAATTCCAGGACACCAGTAGACTGCAGAGTCACAAATAGCTCCACCAAGTGAGCAGACACAGCTTCCTTTCCTTCAAACTGTGAGATACAGTTGAACCTGGTGAAGGAATCTACATGCACTTCACTTACAAATTGGGGGAATGATGTGAACTTATGGTCGGCCATACATCCTGAGCCCTCAACCTCTGAGAACCAATCAATGGCGTTCAAACCAAACATAGAGAGATGCTTACATCAAGGCCCTCACTGTTCAAATCCATTGAGCGCTCCCTTTGATTAGACTTGTCCCTTTCATCTGTCCATTTTGGTGGTAATTTTGCAGAGGCACCAAATGGGTCACTACCCCTGCCACCTGCATCATCTTCACTCTCCCCTCCTTTGGTCTTTGTACCAGTACCCAACATACCAGAGTCACTGCCATCATCTGTAGTGGATGTTGGTGTGAGTCCCCGTTTTCGCAACTCTCTCATGAATAAAGTCTCTGGTTTATTGTCCCCTGCATGGTGCCAAACAAAATCATATTACATCAGTGCAATACCAACCAGAAATCAAGCAGATTGTCATGGATTCCCTTATTTGAGTTTCACCTCCAAACCCTCATTGACCTCAATGTCAACATGGTCTAGAAAAGGAAGGAACACTCCCATAAAGAATTTCTGCAAGCGTCAAGTTGTGTGCTCAGACAGATTAAGATGACATTTTGCAAGGAAATCCCCACCAGGATACACTGCTGAGCAAATGCAGGCCTTTTGCACAGTCCATGAACCACATCCTGAAGGTTAGGTATCCCAGTCACTATTGGAGTCCATGGTCCACACTTGTATTTGTTGACATCAAGAGCAATGCACCATAACAAAAAGGGTTTTCTATTGCAAAGATTTTCCATTGCAATACCTTCCCACACAAGAAAAGCACAACAGGTAGAAATTCTGAGCCCCAAACCTCTGGACCACCCTCGTGACAGGTGCCTAGTTCATAATCTTCTTTTGCCCTGGTTTCTTTCTGTATGTACTCGTGGGTAATGTAAGCTGTAAAACTTCATCCCAACTCTGTAAGAGAATTGTGTGTGAAACTGAAGGATTGGGGAGTTGAGACTGAATCTCCACTGCATTCAAAACCATACACAAACAGACATTGGGGATATCCATGAACACGATGAATAGGACACTATCTGCAGATTCCTTCATGTCATGGAGAAAATCCCTCAAACATGTCTCGGGGGGTTGAAAAGTGTGGTCCCAATCTCTTTCGAGGTTCCTTAGGTTTTCCTTTCTTTCTGTGGATTGGAGAGTAGGAAGCAAATACCCAGCTTTGCATACACGCTCCTCTAAACAAAAACAAAACCCCTCCCGAAAACACACACAAGAGTTTTCCTCTCTCTCTCTCCCCAATCCGAAGAAAAAAGTCTCCCAAAAAACCTAAACACGCACACATACGTACACGACACAAGCATTGTTCTCCTCTCCATCTCATGAACTGATCACACTACATCCCCCCGTATCTACGAAAAGACGAAGATGGGTGCACTACCTGATTCATTGTTATCTCCTCCGACGAGGCACCTCGTGACGAACTTCACCCTACCAACTCTAGATTCCTTGCAACGGCGTCCTACTCCTCCTGCTCGTCTCTGCGCACGCATGGTGCTGAGACCATCACCAGAGCTCCAACTGACAGGAGACAAACTAGACGTCCTGTCATGGCTCGCAGCATTGAAGGGAGATGAGGGGTAGTGAAGTGAGGGAGAAAGCGTGGAGCAACAGCAACCGGTGCATGACGGCAATTGGAGTGTAACCCAGAACATCATGCTGCTGCTCCCGGGAAATCAATTCTCCTCCGCCCAAAAGCGCAGCGACGTAGCTAGGCGGATTCAAAATACGCGCATCCCAGAATGAGAGAGGGTGGGAAAAAGACGATGAAGAAGAGTTTGGCGATGGCGTTGGTGAGATTCTGGAGTACTGAGATTCTTCTTGTGAGCTTTGTCGTTTGTTGTCATTTCGGTGTTACTGTGAAGTTGATTACAAGTCATGAATTCTGCGCGTTGTAGCATGCTCATTGCTATTTATTTGTGGTTTGGGGCCCAACTTTGGGCCCTGGGGGGGGCTCAAGGATTTAAAAGTTCTTTAATGGCTCTCACAAAATGGACTTACATAACCAGGAAACTTGGAAGACGTTAAATCAGTCAAGGGTCCTAAATGCATGCACTACAAAAGTACTGTCTGCCCATTTGCCCGATTAAAATGTGTCTAGTCAAGTCTGGAGTCCAGACTCATCTTGGTGCCTGCCCAGGCACATTTGGGCCCATGATTATGCACATTTTGGGCATATGCCATATAGTGTAATGTCGACTACATGTAAGGACACTATTTACTCCTAGTGGCCATTACATGCCTAAATGTGTGTAACTCAGGCCCAAACGTAATTGGGCAGCACCCATATTTTTTGGGGAAAGAATGAAAAGGGCTGTAGACAGTGAAAAAAGAACTGTAGGGTAGACCGGCCAGTGATCAAACACTTACGTGCTCAGGGCAGGCCGGATCCAAGGGGAGGGCTCTATTGTTTCTGGTGTTCAAACAAAATTTGAATCCCTCCTCTTGGCACATCTGATACACTAACAATCATTGAAAATGGATTAGAAATGAATACATTATAACCCCCCAAAGTACAAGGGGTTAAGAACTCAAAAAACAAACCACCAAACACTACAAAGGCCAATTCTCCAACACCTAAAAAATTCTTTGTATATTGCCCTGTTGCTATTAGAGTTCAACAATGATTTTTAAAACTTCAGGTGATGCTCTTATAGCACCTTTAAATTGCTTTAAATGTATAAGAAATAAGAAAGTTATAAGCTCTAAAAATAGGAGGGGTCAAAATGAAGAAAAATGAGAAAAAAAATGTGTTTTGCAATTTTAAAAACATATTTTATTTACTGCTCTTTTTTGGCTTGTCCCTTGGCTCTCCATTGGCTCTCCATTTCAAAGATGATTTGTAAAGCTTGAGAAGGCACTCCTTTAACATTTTAAATCACTCAAAATGAAGAAAATTGAGAAAGATCTGCCAAAATGTTCGGTCATAGGCAAGCGATCGATGATGAGCCAGTCTACCCGAGTAGGACTTTTGTACCACCTGCATTTAGGACTCTTTGCTGATTTAAGGGCTTCCAACACCCTTGCTGGTTACCGAACATAAGCATCCCTGATGAGAATCCAGATGCCCTCTTTTCATCCAAGCAACTAAGGGTTATGGAATCGTTAGGCCCAATCAGAGCTTAGCATGGTACCTTGTGCTAACTAGTAAGGTCATGAGTGAAATGAAGGTCGAGGGTTATGGGTTGTACACTCATGATATGACGGTCAATGAGAGCGTTCACAGATGGTTTCAGACCGATGATAATCTGGGTAGGGTCACATTGGACATTGTCCTTGACATAAAAACTTCCAAGATTTTTCTTGGTGTATTTGGAGGAACACTTAGAGAGCATAAAATCTTGCAAGGCATTTCAAAAATTGAAACGACACCCATAGGCATGGGCATGGTCGTTTCATTTTCAAGGCATATGGGCATTTCATTTTGCAAAATGTCTCATCATTTTTTTTCCTGTGATACCCAGTGTGCACCCCATAGGATACCCGTTGGGTATCATGGGAAAAAATTTCTCTAAAAAGTTATGTCTATTTATACACTCAGTAATGCACTCAGAGCAAGGGAGTTTCAGAAGTAAGTGGCCCTTGGCTCCACCTCGGATGCATGCTTACTTCCAGAACTCTGTGCGACAATTAGATGCTATCCTTGAGGTAACTGGTAGGTCTTCGAAACCTTCTTTTCTGGTTCCAGGTCTTGGGCCAGTTCCATAAACACCAATTAACAACCTGTTTGTGTGTGTGCTGGTTCCTGGGCTAGTTCCATCAACGTTAATACCATGCTTTTTGTCACACCTTTCTAGATATTTTGGCCTCTTTTTGCCCTTTTTCTGTTTTTTTCTCTGCCCTTAAAGTACTGTCCTTGTGGTTTCATGATTGTCATTTTGCTTTCAGCTTTCTACATAAGTTCTCTTGGGGGTTTTTTTTCCCCCTTTAATTTTCTAAAATTATAAATTATAGATTATAAAATTTAGACTTTTTTGTTTGTCTTTTTGTCTCAGCATTGCTTCTTTTTCTTTTTTTTTGTCTCGCAAAGGTTTTTTGTGTGTGTGTGTCTGTTTGGGAGCAATGGCTTTTTTTTCTTTTTTTTGGTGAAGGTTTATCTATGTCGTTGGCATCAAGCAATTTTTTTAAGCAATTTTTTTTTTCCCAATTTGTAGAGCTTTTGTTCACATTTATTGCTACAAGTTATATGCATTGTGGGATTCTTGTTTTCAGCATCTTGCAAGGTTTGTTTTACAACTAAGTCACATTGTCTAGTGGTCTTGCCTTCTCTCATTTCTTCTTTTTTGTTTTGTGACATTTCTCAACACTTGTGGTGCTTCTTCTCGCACTCCTAGTGCTTTCTCTTGTGCTTCTCACACTTCTTCCTTGGTGGCATCATGTTTTCATTGTTTTTTTTTGTTGCATTTCATGCTTTTTATTTTTTGTTTGATTTTGTGTGCACTTTGTGTTCCTTTTATTTTTGTTTGATTCCATGTAGGTGAGGGCAAGGATTGTTTCTATGTTTTTATTTTGGGCATCCTATGGTTTCAACTTTACAACTTTTCGCATTTCTCATGTTTCTTTTGTTTTGTTTCATTGTGCTTTTCAATTCTTGTAGTGATTTTGCGGTTTTTTTTTTTTTTTGACATCATTTTTTTCATTGTTTTTTGTTTACACTTCATCTTTTTTATTTTTGTTTGATTTTGTGCAAGTGAAGGTGAGGACTATTTCATTTTATTTTATTTTATTTTTGTGCATCTAGTGTTTTTGATGTTTTTTTTCATTTTCATGTTTCTTTTATTTTGTTTCATGGCATTTCTCAATTCATGTTGTGTTTCTTATCAAGTATTGTTGAAGATGAACCCCATTCTACCGGTGCCATTTTTGGGTGGACTTTGTAGAGTTTGTTGGTTTTGGAATTATATTTCTTTCATTGAAGATGAACTCCACTTTGCTAGGCCATTTTATATTAGACTTTGTAAATTTAGTTGGTTTAGGAGTTGCATGTTTTCCATTGAAAGTGCACTTTATAGTTGAATTTTTCTTTTTTTCATTTTTCCATTAAAAAATAGCAATGATTTTTTTCGATTTTTTTTTTTTTTTTTATTTTTTTATTTAAAAATTAAATAAAATATATATAAATAAAATTTTAAATTATAAAAAAATAAGAAGAAATAAAAAAAA
>Ga0116231_10004422_pt1 | contig 28438 bp, 23 predicted proteins | sample S1TSphgellanicum_2_FD_89695 | JGI IMG/M metagenome (GOLD analysis project Ga0116231, IMG submission 89695) | Host-associated microbial communities from peat moss isolated from Minnesota, USA - S1T2_Fd - Sphagnum magellanicum MG | ecosystem: Host-associated > Plants > Peat moss > Unclassified...
ACGAAGCTTCCAAAACATAAAATAATTTAATTCAGAATAATTAATATAATTTGATACAAGAAGAAGAAGAGGAAGAAGAAGAGGAGGAGGAGGAAGAGGGGCCTGGAGCTCGGGGCACAGAGATTGGAGAGAGAGAGAGTACGTCAACAGTTTCAGCAGGTGATTTGCTCATAGTACCTGTGTTACAGGGGGAAAAAAAAATTAGTGTATTTGAACTGCGTCAGGGCACGAGGACAGCTGCGGCTGGAAGGAGCCGGATCTACTGGGACCTAGATTTTGGGCTGAATATATATATAGCCTAAAGTTGCTCTCATCACTGATCAGAGTGTTTTTTTTCCCTTCAATTTTGTCAAGAAGGTCGACTGGCAATCATCTACAAGAGCCAAATTTGGTTAGAGGTTACACAGGAAAGTAGAAGAATTTTAGAATCCTGCTTGGTTCTAGCAATCTTCAGGGTGATTGTCTAAATATGTCTAATTATGACTGTTTTTTTCACTTAAAAATATGGCGTGTATTTTGTGTTTTTTTTCCCCCCAAAATATTACCCTTTGTACACTTTGCAACTGGATTTTTTTTTGGTCATCACAGTGTGAAATTTCGCCTGAAAAAGAGACACTGAATAGATCTGTACAACCTCAAGCTCTTTTTTTTGGGGTTTCTTTATTATGAGTCCAAAAATTGATTGAATCTTTCTCTTTCTGTTCATGGGCCAAGCAACGCCTGCAGCTGGCATGACATGTAAGAAATTTCCCAGTGTTCTGCATGCCTGCATGGCAGTGATCATTGCACGTAGGGGGCTTATTACCATAGTATCTGGGGTTTTATTACCATTGTACCCTGACAGATTTTTCCTCACTAATTATATTATTTGTAGAAATGTTGAAATTTTTTTCCCAAAAAGTGCATTTTTCCAAAAACCAGAATTTTGTGAAGGAAATCAAAGAATCTTTTCAAGTGCCCATGAATATTCTTTATTTTTTGCACCGAATCTTCAAAATTAATTTATTATTTCACAAACATGTGTTGAAGCTGCCCCTATACTATGTTACCCACTTTGTGAAAAATACATTTGAAGCAGAACAACAAGCTTGTAATGGCTCTTAACCCTGGCCCCTCTCCCTCCCACATTTGTGGCAAGCTCAAACCAGTGTTGGGCAGCTACTAGAAATAGGAAAAGAACCCAACGGTTATCAGGGGTCTCACTTTGTGGCAAATTCAAATCAGTGTCAGGCAGTTATTAAAAATAGGGAGACCCCTAACAGTCAATCAGGGTTGTTTTAGGATTCATAACCATGGTTCTCAAAAGTTTGATAAAATCAAATAACCGCCCATAAAACAGCCTCTTCTTTATGGGTTCTTTCATGAAAATTGTCAGTCCTTCAACATGGACCCACTCTTATTTCTGATTTTTTTGCTTCAAAGAACCGGAACCAGTGATTGTCTGATTCTCAAATATTAAACCAGAACTGGTGATTCCTTGTAAATTCAAATAACTGCACAGACCTGATTCAACTGAGTGTTGGTTGGTTATTAGAAATTATGGCACAACATACTGATGGTTATCCGAAGCAGCTCTTTAAGAGAGATATATAACCATGGTTTTCAAAAAGATCGAATGTGGGGTATAAAATCAAGTGGTTCATCATGTATTGGCTCTGCCCTTTATGGCAAGTTCAAACTGGTGTGTTGGCCAGTTATTAGAAATGGCACCAAATAACCAGTGGTTATCAGTGTGGTTCTACAACATATATATTTAACCATACTTCTCAAAAATCAGATAACCGGCATGTAGACTCGAGTGGTTAATTGTATAATGGCTCTGCCTCTCTTATGGCAAATTCAAACCATTGTTTGACCGGCTATTAAAAACGCCACCAAATAACCGGTGGCTATCCATGCATAATTTTTTAGGATATATAACCGTGACCCTCATAATTAATTAAAATAATTTGTTCTGGTATATGACCACAGTTCTCAGAAAACCTAAGCAGTGATTTAGATATATGATCATAGTTCTCAAAAAATTTACAGAACTGGTCAAATAACATTTTTTATAAGGCTGCTAAATCTTTGCCGGTTCTTGCATGAAATCCACTGGTTCTTCAAGGGTTTTCCAAAAAACCAGAACCAAAGGATGTTTGATTCTGAAAAAATTTCAAAAATCCAGAGCTGGGAGTTATTTGATCCAAAGTTAATCAAAAACCGAGATTGGAATTCTTTGATTCTAAATTTTTACAAAATCAAATAACAACCTAAAACTGGTTCATAGTTCTTTACTAGCAAAAACAATTGAAATGAGAAATATTGCACCACTCAAATGAAAAATCATTTTTTATTTTCTCTTGCGAGAGAGCGCTCATGTTTTGTCTATCCTTCCTAATGAAATGCCAAAGAGGAAGACCAACTTCATTAGTGCCTTTCCGAGCACTCAAGAGAAAAGCTACCATTTCTACTAGCATATCTTTCAGACCAAAGAAAGAAAATGACGCAGTTACAAATTAAAGGATGTCCAAGGGTTGCCTTAGACAGGTGAACTCTCCAACATTGGAACCAGAGCCATGGTGCTCCTCTTTTGTAACCAAGTTGAAATTTTTCCCATTGAAAATTTGTTGCCAAGCGAATCAACCCTGGAAAACACACTTGAGATGTGAATCAAGGGTGGGAAAACTGGTTAGAGTCTGAAACATGCCCTGGTTGAACTCATTACGCATAACAGAACAGCAGCTCATCCAATCGAGCATAACATGTTCCTGTGTGAAACGGGCCCTACTGAGCCTGTTCAATTTGACATTTAAAACATGGAAGTGATCAGAGAACACATACCCTTTCCCCTAGTCCATTATAAACACCGAATATGGGCAGTCTGTCCCCAGCAATTGCTTCTTGGGTTGGGGTGGGTTTGGAAGTAAAGGGGGGTGGGTGGGCGGGACACATATTATAGAACAAAATAGGTTGAGGTGAACATATTACATGACAATACAGCAAGGAGTACTATTACATTTCTTTACAAAAATATTATCACCTATTTCGGTTGGGCCCCACACACTTGGTTAGTGATTAAGGAAGCCACTTCATAAACAACTCCATTGGACTATTGGTGCAAGATTTACGATAACACATCACAAATCCACCATTTATTATCCTCAAGGAAATGGTCAAATAAAATCAACGAATAAGACATTGAAATAAATATTGATCAAGTTAATAAATGTTAATCAAAATGATTAGAATGTATTGTTGCCTATCGCATTATGGGCCTATTGAAATGCATACAAAGTGTTCACATAACACACCCCATATGAAGTAGTGTATGGTTTAATGCCATTGTTGCCCACCAAATTCATAGTCCCTTCCAACCAAACACTTGTTCAAAAGGATGACAACTGGATAAATGCATTACTAGTTAGAATGAAAGACTTAGTTCTACTTGATGAAAAAAGGGTCGTAACAATATTATATCCAAATATTTTTTAAAATCAAAAAGATGATGAAAAACACTTAAGAATATTTGAAAATGGCGATTTGGTGTTGTGGCTTTGAAAAGATCGAAAAATTAAAAAAGAAAAATTCTTTTTTCCTTGGAGTGGCCCATTTTGAGTAAAGAAAACTTTTGACAATAATATTGTCTAATTAAGCATGTTAAGTAATGAAGATGTGATATTGGTCAACATCAATAAATTGAAACCCTACCAAAATCCTATGGAATTAATGGTTATATGTGTCGCAATTACAATAATTACTGAGAATTTGGAAACAAAATCTACCATGGAAATTTAGAGAGGAGCCAATCACAGACAATCTATCTATGAAGGAAGGTAGCTTGTTTGTTTTGTTTTGTTTCTACTTATGAGATCCACCAAACCAGGATGCTTCAGGTCAAGTTTTTGGTCTCTTTCAAAAGCTCTTGAGGAGGAGGGGTGCATCGACTTGGTTTCATGGTGTTTGGACTTGCGGTGTAGAAGTTCTTGTATATTGAATGATTTCTTTGCTGAAAATTAAATTAAATCATAGCTGAAAATTTTGGAGGAATTGGAGTGTGCCTTTGGTGTTAGTGGAAAGATCTTGAGCAGGATTTAATGGAATCTATTTGGTAAGATTTGGATTCAGAATGTGGGAGATTTGATTTTGAAGTGATTTCTGCCATTGAAAATTCAATTAAATTCCAAAACACCAGGTTTTGGAAGGAAAAATCAGTTGAGGACGAGTTCACACTTGGGCCAACAGCACAGACCACACTAGTATACTATGAATATTACATAAGTCTTCACCACATTAATTGGACATGGACATGTGAACAATATTAATGATTATAAATTTTTATATATGTGGTTCACATTTCTATTGGGACCACTACAAGTCTTTGCATGTCACACAAACAAGATGTTTCTAGAACATGAGGAACACATCAATTAAACAAGTGATCAAAAAAAGGGTTGAAATTTAACTTTGCACGGCTGTTGCTAGTGACAATTTAAAGTTGCATATTATTTGGATATGGATGATCAATTCTCAAACATTTCAACAATCTTTAAATCTTTTGCACACATATTTGTCCTCACTTTGCAACTCCTTGTCCATGTTTGCATAAGTATTTTTAGTGTTTGAATGGGTCCTTTCCACCATATTTAGAAAAATGACTCCTAATCTCACAATGACATGTGCTTTCTATCTCTTCATTTCTTAGGTCTTTCATAATTTTACCCAATTTTGCATGTTCAATTTTCAGCTTTCATTGTGATTAGCCAACCAATCACAATTTATCATAACTTCATAAAAAGCCTTAAACTCCACAAAAATTAAATAACATTTAAGGCTACTAACATCACTCCAACCACCAAGTTTGAAACATTAATATGGACATGAAATTTGAAGTCCCAATCAGGTGCATCAATGTATTGAAATTTGATTGTCTCCCATACAATTTGAAATTTGGTAGTCCACTTAAAAACTTCATATTTTTGCATCAACTTTGTGATTGGCTTCAAAATGAAAGCATATGAACGGGGTTTTCATCCCCACCCAGCACGTGTACGAGGGGAGGTTTCAGCAGGGATGTACCAGTTATTTTGGTGTATAGTGTCCTCCCAAATCAAGGCCAACAGTACTTACAACCTCCATGTTTTTGGGCCAGAATGAACCAGCACTCATTAGTGCACCATGTTGGATGGATGAATGTGGACAGAAAACATTTTTTCATTGTCCTTCTGTCCTGTAGATAAACAGAGTGATAGCTAATCATTCACATGTATCTATCTACCTAGTGTACCCATTGAATGCCTTACACACTTACCTGCAATACATAGTAACCAGTCTCCTTCTATTTTGGGTGAAAAATCGCCAAAAGGTGAGTAGAAAATCCTGGCTGTGACACCCCCATTGTAAAGTTAGGGTCCTAATCTACTTTAGTACACCTAAACCGGCAGCCACCAAGTAGCAACATCCCTCTCAACCCTAAACCTAGTCATTGCCAAGTTTTGAAGATAATTGAAAAGCACCTAGCAAACAAAGCATAAATTTGTTAGCACTTCTATGTGCATAAAAGATTCTATATGCAACAACGATGTTTGGCATGGGGACTGTATTAGTTTGTTAGGGCCATTATTTCTAGAATTAGATTCAAATTTGTTGTTCATGTTTGCAAATTGTAACATTGTTTTCAGAAGTTGAATCAATTTTGAGAACTTATGGTTTAGGGTTGGAACTTAGAAGTTTGGGGGGGCAGGGGAGGAGTTGGAAATGTGAGGAGATACAATGTACAAGGTGGGGATTCATCTTGAGATCTCATGTGGCCAAGTTGCCTATGGAAATGCTTAGGATTGAAGGTTGATGTTGCTCAATTCAAATTTAGCATTTCAAAAATCATTGTTGGTTGGGTTCAACTTCTTTATTAAGCATAGGCCCAGTACAAGGTTGCAACTCCAAAGTTCATACTCACATGTACTTTTGCATTTTTCAACTCAAAGCCTAGAAATCTTTCCCCACTGTATAACTCCCTAGGGAGCTTCTGCTGGGGGAGATCCCTCAAAATACAAAGAGAAATAAAAAGAAAGGTTTTCACGTTCAAGTAAGTAGCCTGAAAATTAGAAGGAAGATCAAAATTTTGTACTTCATATTTCAAATTTGACTAAATATCCTCAGGGATGATCATCACTTTTCTATGCATTTCCAAGTTCCTATGGATGCACACATAAAACAGTTCCAGAAAAAAACACTGGTTCGCTTGCTTTTGGACTTTTGATTTGTTGCGTACAGGTTCTGTGGATGAATATCATTACAATTTTCACTCAGCTAACTCTCTCTCACCTTTGCCTGCCTCTCACATCCAATTCACTGGGCCCTTGCCACAACTTATGGCAAAGAAACCCCTCATCTGTAGCCACAGTGAACCAGCAAGTTTTTGTCCTATGAGGTACTGCTTGCATGGATCGAATGTCACAGACCAATTGAATGGATTTGCTATGTAGTCTAGCTTGTCCAATGTCCAGCCTTAAAGCATCTCCAGCAGTGCTTACTATGTGACCCTGCATAGTAAAATTGGATGAAGAAAAGTCAAAACATGCTGGTTTGGCTCAGGAAAATGGTTCAACATCATCATAAACGCTGGTTCGCTGTATTTCAAAAGCTTCAAAGAATACCCAGGTTTCATGAAAGAACATAAAAAGACCCAGCAGTTTTAGGAAATCTTTTTATTTTAATTTTAAAAATTGAGAACCATGGTTATAAATAATAATCAGACCCATTTGATTTTTGTATAAACACAGTTATATACCAAAACCAGGTATTTGACCTTTTTATAACCATGGGCATCAACTTTGATACCCACCTTAATACCCAGCAAGGGTTTGGGTGAAATTTCTAATACCCACCCCACTCTTGACCATCGGTTCTCAAAAATCAAAGAATCAGTGCTGACCATTGACTGAGAGTTCTTATAAGAACTAGGTTCTGAACCGAGTTTCTAAATTATCAAAGAACCAGGTTAAAGAACCAACCCTAAACCACTGGTTCATTGTCGGTTCTTCCGTGAAATCCACCAGTTGTTTCAAAATCTTCAAAAACCCAGAACTGGAGGTTGTTCTATTTTTGAAGATATTCAAAAGGCTGGAACCTGAGGTTCTGTGATTCTGAAAATTTTCAAAAACCCGGAACCAGAAGTTTCTTGATTTGCAAAAATCTGAAAGTGCTGAACCAGAGTTTATTAACAAAAGAGACCTGCACAACACTGGTAGCCTATTTTCCTTGAACTAGTCCTCATAATTTATGTTTGGACGTTCATGAGTGCAAGTGTGATTTCTTTCCTAAACGAAACGGAGAAAGGCAAATTGGAAACTTTGATTCAAGTACAAGCAAAAATGCCTTCTCTGTGTAGTTGTTCTATATTGTAAATTTGTCTGAATACAGAAAGGTACACATTATGGATCAGCCACGGTAGGTATTGTTGTGTGCTTGGCAAAAAAACCAATTGCTGTTTTTTAATGCATATCATAGTAGGAAATATTCATGCCTAACTCTTGTGTTTCAACAACATTGCTTCCAAACAAAGCAACTGCACCCACAGCTGAGCAAATTCACATGACTGGAACAGCTTCTTCAAGCTCTGGTGCTGAGACAGCTACAACCTCTGCAAATGTGGCCATTCATTCTTCATAGTAGTGATGTGCTTGAAGTGCTTGTACAATCCCCTCGTCCAAATTCAACTGATGAGATGGCGACAAGCTCTACAAGCTCTGTTTTGAATGCAACAAATGCTGTGGCATCTGAAGTGTCTCCATCTGCCCCTAGCCGGGGTGTACTGCCCAACACCAGGGCCTTCGCTTCGCCAATGTGAAGCGCCTCTCGGTTCATTACATCATTTTTCAACAGTCCAATAATGGGCGTCGGTTTTCACTGGCCAAAACCTTCAAGATCTGACGGCCGGAGTTACGGAAGGGTAAAGAGGGTTCTTTTCCCTGTAATGTGTGGAGGGTGTTTTTACATAATGCCCTCTGTATGGGCAGAAGAACCTGCTCTCTGGAATGGGGTCTGATTACCACAAATAAAGGGTACCTTCCCTTACACTAAAAAAGTGAGGAGTGCTTTACAAAAATGGAAGAGCTTGCCCAGAAACTCCAAGAGCCTTGCTGCATGTTCTTTCTTAAATGGAATTTTTTGGTGATACCCCTTTGGTACCTGGGTAGGAACTTTTATAACCGAAAAAGCAAAGGAACTTTTCAACAACGGAAAGATGTTCTCTCTTTTTAGGTACCTAGTAACATTACAATGCTGTCAAAATAAACAATGAAAATTCTGACAGATCCTTACCAGGTCTACCAAGGCATGTTCTAAAGAGTAACCGATTATCCCTTGCCCACCGGCATTCACATTTCAAGCACGTTCTCCTCGTCAATTCATGTTACGAGTTAAACTAACTGCACCAGCCTCAATGTCCCACTTACGACAAGGCTCAATTCGGCGACGTTGAAATACCCCTCATGGACCACCAGGTGTCAGTGTTGCAACTTCTCTGGCGGTGACAAAGGTCGGACCAAGGGTTTGGATTCCTGTCAATCCAAAGTTTAGGTAAGGTAATGAATGTGTCACTTCTCTTGAGAGGTTGTGAGTTCAAAGTCAGTGAGGAGCGATAGTCCATGCACCACATAAGTTTTTGTCCTGTGCTTCCCAAGAAAAGTGTTGAACACTAAATAGGAACAAAGAATTAAATGCAGCATCAGGTTTGATATTCTTGAAGGACAATGTTCAAGAGGAATTTTTAATTTTTTTTCTTTTTATTATTAATCTGATTTATGCGTTAATTATTTTTCTTGCACCACCATTTCAAAAAAGAAAATTATGGTGCAATGGTTAGAATCATCATGTTTAAGCACAAAGGTTTGATTTTTTTCTCTCAAATTTTCATTTTTTTTCACAGACATCTTTGAAAACAAATATAGCTCTTGAGCGATTTCTTCAAGCAAGTTTTCCTCAAAAGTCAAGGGCTTGCAGTTTCCTCGGGGAGAAGAGGATTTAATCAAGTTTCCCCCAGTCCCCTGGGGGGAAATGGACTTGCAACTTTTCAAAGGCAAATGGGCTCAAGTTTCCTAAGTATATGCGATTCCTTAGGGCAAATGCACTCAAATCCTCTTGGAAACATTGTTGCTTGAGACAAATTGGCCCAAAACATGGTTCTTTCAAGTAATGAGCCTAAGCTTCTTGAAGAAACCTGTAAACATGAAGCAACTAGGCCCAAATTCCCCATGGAAACATAAAACATGGTTTCCCAACACATGGGCTCAAATTCCTTAGGGAAACTTGATTCCTTGAAGCAAATGGGCCCCATTTCCTCAAGAAACTTCCTCAGGAGCTTGTGCCCAATTGCCCTGAGGAAGTTGGAAGAAAAGGACTTGCAACTTTGTTGAGAAAAGGGGACTTAACCAAGTTCCCCCAACTTCCCTAGGGGAAAGGAAAGTTTTGCAGGGTTTTCTCTCTTCTCTTGTCGGGGAAACTTGCTTGAGAACTTGTCAATGGACTAGCCTACAATTTTTTTTCATCCATGCATGAAGAAAATGAGAATTTGAGAAAAATAGTCAAACCTTGGACTTTTGGATTAGAGGCAGTGATTCTTTCCTTTACACTGCAATTTTTTCCCTTAAAATGATGGTGCAAGAATGATAATTAACACATTTATCATAGTTTGGGTACAATAAAAAAAATCAATTTTTTTTTTTGATTTGAGGGAACACTAAATGTTAAAATTTTACATTATCTATGTCAAATAAGATATTGTTTAGGATATTAAATGAGGGATCCTTTTTTTCCCACCATATTATTATTATTACTAAAATGCACATATTTAAACCACTGTAAATATAATAATAATAATTTTTTTGTATTAAATTGAGATATCCTATATTTATTTGAAATTTAGGTTTTAATACGATTAAGAAGAAGGGGCACATTGTGGCTCTCATTTTGCAAGGGTTTAAAAAATGTAGTGAAATGAATACAACCATTGAAATGAATATAATGATTTGTTTCCTTGGATGGACAAATTATAAATCTTACCAAACAAATAGCATATAAATATGATGTTTTAAAGCATCAATTGTTCATTCCAAACAAACCAAGGTAGAACACGAATGATGAACACCTGATGGACTTTTCTTTTTTTTAAAGTCATGTTTGCACTTGTGCTCAAGATTTTCACATAAATGACACATAAATGAGTTCACTTCTGGCAACAATTTGGTGTACCTCTGCACCCACTTTCACACCACTGTGGTGTATTGCTTCATCCAAAAGTGGCCTGCAGGCCGGGTTCCAGTGGACTGGTGGAGATGCTCTCTCCACCGGTGCTCAGTATGTGACTCCAGACAGTAAAATGTATTGTGAAAAAGTCAAAATGTGCCGGTTTAGCTCAGGAAATTGGTTTTTCTGCACCAAATTCATGCAGCTTGCCGTGGCTGGTACAAGGCGCAACACAGCTGTACACCTCAAAAAAGAGTGTAATAAATTGGACCTTACTACGGCTCAGTATTTCTGATTGGTCGGTCATAATGATTGGTCCAGGTGGTTTGCTATTAGTAATTCCCACGTATGTGCAGTTCCAGTTACAGTTGCCAAAAAAAATACAGCTAAACTTAGACATTTAATTTTATTATCCAGAGTGACATACTGAGCACTGGTGGAGATGTTCTTAGGGTTCTAAGTTCTCACCTGTAGCCAAATTCGGCTACGCTCTTTTGTACAGGATTACCAACCCACCTACCTCACAAAATTGAAAAAAAACCATCCACCTAATGAACTCTACATCATTCCCAAAAAAGTTCCAAGATTTTTCTTAGCGTAGTTGGAGGTATGCTTTACAGAGTGTTAAATCCCATAGGGCCTTTTAGAAAACAAAAGACCCATAGACAAGAATATTACAAGTATTTGTAATGTCCCCATGTCATTTTTTTCCTGTGATACATGGTGGGTACCCTCCAAATACTTGCTGGGTATCATGGGAATTTTTTTGCTTTAAAAACCATTTTGATTTTTACAGATAGTTCGTCTGAAAGTAAGTTCCCATAAACCATTGCAAACTTTGCAATGAGTGATGTTCTGGAAGCAACATATAGCTCCATGGGAAATGCAATTTCCAGTATTGTTACAAATTCAATCTTCTCAAGATTCTCCTCTTGAGTCCAATCCAATGGAATGAAAAATAGCTAATGGGTGTACCGTGTGAAGTTCTTGGAACATGATGAATTGGGTATCATCATTTGGGGGGACCTTGTTTGGCCCAAAAAACTCCAAGAATAGCGGAAGAGTTGTTGGGAATGTACACATATCAATGTTCAACCTATTTAGTATTCATGTGTGGGGTTATTTGATGGCTTAGAATTCGATTGCTGCCACACCAAAGTATGTATGTCTTGTTCAAATTGACATGTTGAAGACTCTCAAAGGATGTGGAAACACCTTGTAGTCAAAAGCTTCAAGTGTATTTTAGTTTTTTGGCAAGTTTGAACTATCTCATGCTACGTCCAATGATTTATCTGTAAATTAACAGAATAGACTTTGTACTTATAACTTGTAAAATACTGAACACCATATGCAAATGATGTTGGGAAGCATGCATATTCGGAAATTTAGTATTTACTTCTATAAAATATCACTGTAAGATTTGTATTTAGCTTAATATATTTATTTATTTTTGTTTGTTCATTTTATATCATTGACATGTTCACAAAACAAATTATGTATTAATGATCTTCAAAGTTGATAAAAAAAAAAACTATGGGATATCATCACAAACTATAACAATAGTGTGGCCAATATATCCAAGTAATGTAGTCATTTGGCTAATTGAAACTTTCATAGTTTAATCCAGATCATTTTTACCACATACACAAAGTTTTCTTGAGGTTCCAATTACCACCATCTTTGTGAACAACGAACTATTGCCATCTTCAACCATCATGACCTACACAAATTTCTGAAATGGAGCTTAACATCACCATGTTGACCCATGTCCCATGTGAAATCAAATGGGAGTATATGTGGTCCATTGCAAGTTTGATCATGTGTCAACATGTAATCAAAATGCATGTCATGTTAAAAAAGACCTTCGAATTACACTATTCATATTCACTTGTAAACATATATTACACCGTAAATGTCAATAGTGTTCACTTGATTATGGTCTTCAAAAAACTAGTTTATGACAAATACAATGTTTGGTTTTGCCAATTAAGAGCACCTTTTAAGAACAATTATTACCATAGCCAATTTGAAGTGCAATAATGCTTCCATGCCCTACAATTCCCAATTATAAACTTGCACCAAGACATAAAAATTCACCATGGTGCATAAGTGTGGCTTTTAACTTGCAAGACTGGAACCACACCTTAATTGATTGATAATAATAACATTTGCATCTGATGCTAGTATTCATCCAAGGCTAGGGCAAGGCGTACACAAATTATGTCTGCATCCAGTATTAGGAAAATGCAAGTCATGGATTTCCAATTGTTAATTTTGAAAGGTTGCAATTTTTTTGCTGAAACACACATTTTACACTGAAGTGAACAAATGTTCCCCAGTTTTTCTCAAAATAATGTGAGGAAAAATCAAAGTTTGCAATGATGTGAGAAATTCATAACCTCAAGTGTGAGTTTCCAATTTTCTTCATTTAATTTCATCACAGTTATTAAGCGGTGTGATTTGAAACTCACCCAATTTACTGACATATTTGTTTCTGTTCCAGTATCCATTGACCACCAAGCTTGGCCTTATGACCCCAGCTTAGGGATATTCAAAACTTGAACAATGGGATACTAGAAGTCAAGACTAGATTACTTGCACCAAGTTCATTAGAATTTCAATCCTGCTTTCAGATTCATTTCATGCAAGGGATACCCTGGATCACCTGACATCTTTAGGATCATTGACATGCAGATGCTCCAAACTTTGAAAGTTGGGGATTTAAATCTGTTTAACATTAAGCATGCACATGACCAATAACATCAATTTGAGCGCTTTTGGTGAACAAAAAAAATTCAAATTACCAGACAGGACTATAACAGAATTCAACTAGCACATTTATATTACGTTTGATAATGTATGATGCTCACATTTTGCATTCGACAGGTCTCATTAAGTCCTTCATTGATTCCTTGTTGTAAAAATTCATCTGCAATTGAAATCAGCACCCTCTGTGTGAGAGATCATCATTGATCAATCATTTCAGCAGTTGATCAATATTGGAAGTACCAAAGACAATAGCTACAATCACTTGCAAGCTGAGAAAATTTCACACATTTTCAGGGTGCCAGTAGATCTTGTAGCTTGTCCAAACAAATTCAACATTGATTTTGGATTGTTGGCAATGATAATTCAAAACAAGATTCGTACTTGACATCCAAGCATGTTTTCCACTTTGGTGTATATCAAGACTTCTTGTCAGAAAAGCATTGATGTTGGGAGTTCAATTTTGTGTTTGGATCCATTTCACCCATAGATGTATGGATGTCCTTTTGTTGCATCACACTTTTTCACATGATGGGAATTGCAATGAATCCATGCCGGGTGATGTTTTCAAAGCCTCTAGTTGATGCTGAGTCAAGGGTGAAAAATAATCCATTGTTGCAAGCACTAACTCTTGCAATGTTTATTTGGGTGCATTAGCAACCCATGACCCATCATCGCTCCTTTGTCAAGCTCAAGATCCAAACAGGAATTTCTCCATTAAGAGTTATCCAGTTATCAATGTGCATCCAAGGAAATGCACCGCACTATTTAATCTTCATCCCATGGGATCATAGTATCCTGGATCTTACTTGCGTATGAAAGTGGAGAATTCTTACATATGTTTGTCTGTTTATGCACACAGGAACTCAAAAATCAACAAAAAAATTGCATCTCAGATGTCCTCCCCGAACTCTCTACCAAATTCTATAAGAAAAATGCAAACTATGAAAAACATCCAAGACAATGAAAATAGAGAAACAGAACCTTATGTATACAACAGACTCTCACCCAATCTCAACAAGTCTAGAACCTCTGTGGAAATGGCAATCTCTGAGAGGTGTAAAGTCGTTCAAAGGTTCCACATACGGTCTCACATTGCAATGCAGCATCTGAAAAAAAATTGGTTAGCGCAAGCTGGTTTCAGGATGAAGCATCAACAACACATGAATGATAATACCTCATTGATCAACGACTTTTAATAAATTTTCAATAATTTCAGGACAATGCAAAACTTGTTGCATAGCATTAACAAAATCAAAATTCATTAAACCATCATTCTTTAAATGCAATTTCTTAAATAAATTGCACCCACTGTGTTTATCATGTTTTATAACAACAAACTCAGCAAGTAAAAAACCCATAGAAAATACTCTTGAAAATTATGCTTCCAATATTCATGTTGACAATTCTACTTTTACATTTTGTAAAACATGGATGAGCATGTCTAAGTTTTGAGAACCCATTTGTGGTTTGCACTTTGCACTCAAATTTGTTGCCTATGTTACTCTTCGGAAACCACAAATTGTCTCACAAATCATAAAATTATGTCATTGCATGCAACCAGACTTTGGTATCAATTGAGAACAGATTTTTTTCCACTAATTTTGGGAAGTCTTGCAAATTAGTGTATCATGGATGTGAGCTTAATACCTTTCAATAATGTGTGAAATATTGAATGTTACCTTACCCTTTGAAGTTGTGGTTGCACATGGATGGCTTCAAAAATGGCATTCTTGAGGTCACCAACTGTGCCATCAAGATTGACCACTATGGTGTAATATCTGCCTACCCACTTGATTTCCATCATCAATTCCTGATCACAACCAAAGAGGCAAAACAATGAGACCTTTTGTAAAAAAAAATTCAAAGAAGTTGCATTCTGGCCAATATTCACATGGGGAGATTGACATTCAAACATACTTGCAACTTCTGTTCTTTGATTAGGTTTTGTCAAAAGACACCATTGAATCAACATTTTTGAATTGTGCTTGTAAATGGCCTTGAGTTTGAGGAGCTGAATACTAGCTGAAAGGGTTCAAATTGTGAGTTTTGTTCAGGGATTTGGGCTGGAAATTTACCTCCACAAAAATGGGTCTTGATCTGCATAAAGTCTTGGCTAGGTTTACTTCTCTAATTAGATGAGAAGTGGAAATTTTGATATCACAAAGCATCTCACAAAGCTTTGATAGTCTTTCACTTGACATGCTAATTGGCACAACAAAAACTCTTCAGGCAAGATTATGATATTGTTGTAGCACTTTAGGATTCAAAGCCAAGCTCTAACTACTAACATCATGGAGGAATTTTTGAGACCAGAAGACAAGCACTTGAAGAATCCTAAGCCTTAAACCCACCACCCATTGCAAAATGTGAAAAGAGAAAATGATAATGGCATGAAACAAGGGGGGTGTTCCTTGGAATGCCAAATCATGCAACTCTTCAACCTTGCACCCCCCTACTACTCTTATCATGTGCTTGATATCATGTATGATGCTAGTCAAAGCTACCATGTCCTCAATAAATATCAACTACTTTCATAGCCAACACCATCAACCATGCCACTTCATCCCTGTTGGTTATAACTAGAAATTTTGCAAATTTTCCTTTTATCCAAATGCTTCTTGTAACATTTAGCACCAAACCCACCTAATTATAACTAGTTGGCAAATGGGTTGTCTCACTTCTAACTTGCCAATTACCAAACATTTTTTGAATATCTCCATTGTTAATGCCCTCTTTTCCTATGATGGGTTTTAATATGTCACACACATGCCAATGTCAATTTGGGTTTATATTCCTCAAATATGGAAAGAATGTGGTTAATGCTTGTTCCCGGCTTTGTCCCCTTTGAGTATCCTTCTATATATTCATACACAACAATCACATTATTTGGTCATGAGTGCCTATTAATCCTACACCAACAATCTCTTTCCTTCTAATACCATAGGATCAATAGGATCAAAAGTGATGGGTATGTAGGGAACTTCCCCATCAATAGGGGAACATTAGAAAACACAAGTAGAAACATACCCATGTGCACCACATACATGAAATGGTGCCCCAACTTTCAATGGGGACTTCCATATGAACAAAGAGTATCCATTATTGTTGTGTCAAGTAAATGTGCATTAGCGTTGTTATGTTTTTTTAACACATTTTCAACACAAGTAAACAATAATGCATCAATAATATGTGGGACTTGTGAAGAAAAACAAAACAAAATGAGTTTATTGTTGATTTTTAAGGTCATTTGCAATGAACATAATTTGTGACAACAACAATGTACAAGAATATCATCATAAGTTGTTTGTTGAGTGATTTGTTTGGTGTGATTAGTTCGTTCCCTCTTGAGCGAACTTTAAATTAAAAAAAAGAAGAAAAATTCAGTGTCAATGGGCTTTGAGGCTTATGGTCTGGGTTGAAGACTGGCTTTCAACCCACCCTAAATTGTGCAAAGTTTTTTTTTTTCAATTTTTGTGAGGTATGTGGTCTTATCAATAATCCCGAATAAGATTGAGCCAATTTTGGCTACAGGTCAGAGAGGAGAGTAAAAAAATTATAGAAATCCCACCACATTTTGGCTATATGCCAGACCCTATTGTCTAAATCTTTTGATTTCAGAATTTTTTCCTCTGGTAACCTTGGGCCCTTTTTTTCCAAAAACATCATGAGTCCTGTTGGCTTGGCTTTTTCTTTTGTTGCCAAGATGCAAATTTTTCCCTCAAAAACTAATACTGAAACTGACTCTCTAGTGTTTAAAGTCCATTAAAATTTGGCCAATAAGAAATTTTTTAAATGAAGTTTTTTTGGGACATTTCAACTGCCGGAAGTCAGAAATAAGGGAAAAGTTGCAAAATGAGGAGCAGTTTTTTTTTTTTTTTTTTTCGGGGTGAAATTTTGCAACTTGGCCAAAAACAAATCAGAAAATGAAAAAATTCAAAATAAATATAATTAAATTTAACCACATCTAGACTTAGGCACTTCCTAGGTCGCAACTTGTAGTGGCACTTTCGTAAAAATGCTAAAGCCCACAAGGACGGTCACCAATTAATGCTGGGGATCCTCACCAGTGGAGCTACTTGAGGAATTTGAGAAAAAACCCCACATTAGGAACCTTACATATAAAGTGCCTCATCCATTGAGCCCTCCACAAACACTAGAAACGTTTTACCAATTCCTTGTATAAGAACTCACAAGCAGCATGATTCATGACCAGCAACATATATTATTGTAGTACCTTTTCAGGTTTGGTGATAATTTATTTATTTTTAAATTTTGACATTTTAAACAAACAATTGCTAAAATGTCAAAATTTTAAGAAATTATAAGGGAAAAAAACACAAAAATTAGTCAAAATATTGGAGGTTCTTGCTTTAGGCCAGTCCACCATTGCAGAGCAGATTCAACAATTGACCGAAAAATTAATAACACTATAATTTGGTGAAACGGTAGAGAAATCCATAACGTCATCCTGTCTTCACCCTGTCTTTGGGCCTCTTTTCACCCCCTATCCCCTCTTTGAGTGAGCTCTGCAAAGTAAGGAAGTTTTATTAAACCTGGGTATGAAATGTTGAAACTCAGCATTTAATGCACAAGGTTCGAGGTAATTATAGAAGTCCTACATGTAGGAGCAGTGAAAATATCATGTCAATTGTTATAAAATGCCTTAGGGTAAACTGGCCGGTCATAGTACACTTAAAAGCACAGAGGAACTTTGTGATCTGGGCAGACCTCGGTTGCCTCTGGGGTCCAAAGATGAGTTATAGAGGAGCTCTGGGCACACCTAGTGCGCTTTAGATCGTTGGATTTGGATTAGAGATGCAAAAGATGGCCTCTGGAAGTTCTGGGTCTCATTGTCCAAAACAAAAAGAAGTCATCAAACATTTTTTTTATCTATGTTCAAGCAATGGAAATCCTATTAACGAACACCTTTGCATTGACACATGTCACAAATCCACCCTATCACTAAACAATCTCATGCTCAAACTAATCATGTTTGTTGAAAAAACTAAACACCTTTATTCAAGGGTTGAGATTAAAACCCTAAAAAAGGCAAAACAATGTTTGGTTATCAAACCCTAAAGGTTTGTTAAACCCTAAATTAGTTGCCACTCTCCCATGCAGCACCAACCCAAAAACCCTTACCCCTTTCCCCCTTCCATCTCCTTTCTGCATGCGGGTCAGATTCTTGCGATTACATCCACTTTTCAAGTTTTCTTCCTGTTCGTCTCCTTTATGCGCATGACCTTCACACCTCAACTCTTGCTCAATCTCCTTTTTACTTGAGTTGGTTCCGTTGACTCAACATTCGCTCCCCCTTTTGTCTCCTCTTTGCACACAAGTTGAGCTCCTCTCGACTCAATTCTTGTTGCATTGTCCATCTCCTCTCCATGTGTGAATAAGATTCCCCCTAATTCGACTTTCACTCCACTGTCCATCTTTTCTTTGTGCATGGGTTGGGCTCCTCCCAACTTGATTATCATTCACCTTTTTATGTTGCAAATACCTAACCGTGAAGCTTTAGCATGTGCACGAATTTCATGCAAGTAGGTAGGGCCCAGTTTCAAAGATTGAAAGGAGCTCAAACCTCCTTAATTCAAACTTCTTGCTCAAGTTTTTTTACAATAAAGGGAATGCGCAACTTGGTTATTTGGTTCTTTTATTTTGATGTCCCTTTGCCAATTAAGAGATCAATGAGGTGGAGCAAAATCAAAACACATTGTAGCAATAAACATTTTTGTCAAAACTTTTACATTTGTAATCATGGATCAAGCAACATGAAATTGTTTTTCAATTTAGATGGCGTGCTTTCTGATAAGTAATTCAACAATGGATGATTTTGGTTGTGACTTGTTGAAGGTTTGGTTTTTCACATTTCATTTGTTATAGCTTGGTGCATTGCTTGAAGTAAGTTTTTCTGCATCTTCCAAACTAGTGGTAGTTGAACTTCAACTTGCCTTTCATTGATCTTAGTTAAAATGTTACTTTTCAATTCAAAGTTCATCTTCACTAGCTAAAAATGTTTACTTTCTGTTGTAATGTACTTACATTTGGGTTGAAAATGAGCATAGATGTAATGGAGAAAATATGTTTTTATAACGGGGATTGTTGTGATGATTTGGATTGTACATAATGCTAATGGTTTAGCTTTCAAGTAAATGACTAGAATGATTTCCACGAATGTATAAATAAGTTTTTTTACTATTGAATCAAACTGTTATGGCTATCAGTGGTGCTACTTTGATTACTTCAATGTAAAAAAATGCATGTAAATTCATTTGACATTTTGGAGTTACAAGATTGGTGATCCTTCAATCTTGACATCACCAAAAAATATACAATTGTTAATCCAATCTACTATGTTTATAATGAAAAATTTGTAAAACAATCATTTCTATATGGAAAATTGCATGTAAATTTGCATCACATCTATCGTTATTAAATCATTGGAAATCCTTCAATCTTAACATCACCAAAAAAATTGTTCATCATCAACAATAGTTACTACTACTCCTAATTATTCTATCTTAGTAGCAACTATTCCTCCTAACTTCTTGTTCATCCTCAAGTACACCTTTTCTTCCAGCCTAGCAAAAGTTCCTCCTCCTTTTAGTTTTTCCACCTTAATAACTATTGTTCCTTCTCTTAGCTATTCCACCCCAATAGCTCAATTGTCCATTTGTGGTTGTTGCAAGGATGTTGCAACTTCCCTTATGGCTCAAATTCGAGCCAAGGCTCGTTGTTGAGCTTGTTTCTACACTTGTGTTATTTCACCAAGATCACACCCTTGTATCCAATAAGGTGAGCTCGCACACTTGCCTTGAAATGGGAATGAAATTTGTATCCTACCTTTCTAATTGCTGAGGATGACCAAGCTATAATGAAATTAGCTCATTGTTGTTTTGTAAGTTCTCTTTTAGCCAGTTTTTCAACTACAGTCAACAATGTAAATGTTTTTCTTACTTTCTTTTTTTGTCTTTCTTTCCTTTTGCTTTCTCAGATATGTTTTGTTGCTCCCCTATCCATTGCCTTTTATCACATAATCCTCAAATATTTTTTTGAAGTTACAACATGGCTTTGATCATCATGATCTAAATCCCCATGGTTCCAACACCTAACACATTGGGGGTGTGTTATTTGGCCCTATAAGAGGTACAAACTTGAATCTTTTGTATTTTGCCCAACTTTCAAATAAGTATGACAAGTCAGGGTATGTCTGAAATGCATATGTCTCTAGTTGTTGGGAAGAAGTTATCAATGCATAAAACTATTCAAAGTCATCCCAAACTAAATCCTGGTTTGTTATTTTTTTATTGGTAATAGGGGTGTACAACAAATTATGATTTCTTGGAGCTAGATAAAATCTACCTTTCTTGGGAATACCTAAATTATATCTATGAATTATGGAACTTTGCACCCAATGGTAACATAAAAACTTCTTGAACTTTTGTTTGTAAAACTGATCTACTCAAGTTTTCAAGTTTTCGTAGTTGTCCCTTTACATCCATGTCTAAATCTTGAGTTCCTATCTCTTTCTTTGATAGCACTAGGATCTAATCCTTGATGTTCAAGTTGTTGTCGATCTTCAATGGTTTCTTTACTATTCAAATTCTACTAATCTACTTCTAGTTCTTGTAGTTTTTTTAGGCTACCCTAAAATGGCCTCCTTGTTTTAATTGATATGTTAAGACTTTTGTTTTTGATTTAAAACTCTTTACAACTTCCATGTTACTTTCCCTTTATTGGTCTAACCCATATGCTCTCAAAATGTTGGTGAAAGATTTTAAATTATCTCTTTCACAATTTGGAAACTTTGACATGCGCAAAGAACTTTGCTTGTGAATTTGAAAGATAGGATTGTGAATCCAAACCTTGCCTTGTGAATTTGGCAAATTAATTTTGGTGGGAATTGGATGTGCTTGAATTTGGGGGGAAATTGGAATCCTAATTAATGTGTACCTACTATTCTTGCATTAGATTCTTATAAACCCTAATCCTTGTTTATGGTTAGTTGTGTGCTATGTAACATGACCTTTGCACCCCATCACCATGATGATACTCATTTTAGTGTGCACTCCAATTGCTTATGACCAAACACTCATTCCTGCTCCAAACTTTGGGTTGGTGTAAAATTGGACCATCTTTTTCCCATAACCAAACATTAAAAGTACCCCTCATGTTGCCCCCCTTGCATAATGAAAATCAACGCATGACCCATCACTAAACTAGTTCTTTGTAATATTATTCAATTTTTTTACCATTGTGCCCACCTAAACCCCTTACACAAAAATTTGATGGCTGGTCATCAATATGAAAAATTTAGAACAATTTTTTTTTAACCAAGTGTTTGGTAGTGGGTTAAAAAGACAATGCCTATAAGCAATTTTTTGTCCTAACATAGGTTAATTCTTGCACTACATGGGTGCTTGGTGACCAGCCTCTATTTGATGATGGGCCAGTTTACCATATTATATTAAGAGTTCAGAGAACCAATGAAGGAAATTGAAATATATTTATTGCTGAAATGCCAGAAATGATGAAACCTTGCCAAACTTTATTTTTAAGAAAGCACTCAAGAAAGGGAGAGAAAAAGAAACAATGGGCAAGGACCAAAAGAGGGCAGGCCACAAGGAGGTAAGGGAATCACTAAGTACTGAAACCTCCACAAGTCACATGAAGCATATCAACTAAAGAAAGGGGAGATAAACCCCATCAAACTCCAAGCCAAGCCTACAAGAACCCTCCTTTCTTAGAATAATAATAAATTATTATATTTTATTATTGAAGTGGATTTTGAAAAATAAAATGATTATGGACCACTGATTGATGCCTTCTTCAACTTTTTGCACAAGCTGCTTTCCGCTATGAATAAATAGGTTAACTATATGGGAAGCATATATTTCTAGAATGTTTCAACCAGTGTTGGTCGGTTATTATTTCTTGGCAATAATTGATTGGGTGGATTTCATTGTCAAATTAATATCCTCAATCATCAATTTATTTGATTATTTTCAGGTAATAACTATAACTGCCAATTATCTGTCAATTATATATATTTTTTCATTTTTCATTTTTTTCCCCTGTTTTTTCTATTTTCTATCATATACATGTTTAGTTATACATGTTTAGGGTTTTAGGATTAGATGGAGAATTAACTGAGTTGGGGTCAGTTGCCATGTTGCTCATCCAGTCACTCCACTTGACACCAACAATTAGGCTAAGGAATAAGTAATTGAAAATATAGTCACAAAAGGGTTTTGCATGTCATTCTAACTAGTTTTTAGGGAATGCCCTTAACCCTAATAAACCCAAGGGCACTAACCTGGTGTAAAGTATGAGGTAAACCATTGGATTTAATATCCATAGCTCATGAGGCTATGGTGATGAATCACAAGGCCAACCACCCCTCTAGGTGCAGAGCAACCTTTTAACGCCTACTCTTTTGGTGTTTCATCAATACCAACGAGGAAGTGTACAAAGTCTTGGGAAAATGAATGGCAAAGTGAATGTTGTTTTCATATCATAAAAAGGATTTTTTGAATCTTCACCATTGTGGGAATTTTTGGAAAATCTACTTCTTGAAGTGCAAATATGTTAGTATCAAAATCTTGAATTTCCAACAGATTTGATAACTTTTCATAACTTGCAATGGTAGATTGTTCTGAAGCTTTAATACTGTAGTCAAGATTGAGATCAGTGGCAATTTTCATTGACAGGATTTTCCAAACATAAAAAAATTGGTGACTAGAAAAAGAAAAACAAGCACAATTTTAGGCGCTTTGAAGAACAATTTAGCCAAAAACCCAGATGGAAAAAGAACAATTAAAACTAGCCAAAATTACAACAATTATCCCATAAGGGGAGGGGTGCGGAGGGGGGCAAGAATAAAACCCTTCACAACAACCAAAATAGAATACATTTGGTTTGGTCCCAAAAAGCAAAAGAACAAGCCCAAAAAAAAAAGGAAAAAGAAAAGAGAAATAAGTATTTTTTTAAAAATTATGAATTTGTAGAGTTTTGATCCACAAGCAATAATTATGATAGGCTCAAATTATCATAACCTTTGATCCACATTTAACTTTCATTATATTCCTACCACACCAAGATTGGAATACTACCAAAGACCCTTTCACTCATCCACACACTAATATGTAAATCTTATGTCACATTTGATGCAACACGGTTAAATAGGTACAACAACATCTTCCTCCTTACATAGAATTGAGCTTGGAATACCTTTCTCCTTGTTTAAGCTCACCAACTCTTCACCATCCCACCATCCTTCTTTAAACCACCAACCCTTCACCTTCCCACAATCGTATGAAACAAATTGACCATATTTATCACAAGCACAAAAACTATCATGACAAAAAGAGTTTCAAAGTACACAAATACTACGACAATTTGTGAAAAGAACAAACCTAAATCTAAGTCCAATTAAGAAACAAAATATTCAAAAATAAAAATATAAAGTGTGCAAAAAAAAAAGTTTAAATGAAATTTTATTCTAATAATGTATGAAAATATAAACATGAAATGAAAGAAACAATGTTATGATGCAAGATCATATTTTAAACCGATGTTGAACAAATAGAACATAATGAGAGGATTTATTTATATCTATATTCATTTAAGGACCTAACTAAAGAAAGCTTACATGGAGGCTCTCATGTGACTCATCATCCAAGGAAATTTTTTGAACATTTTTTTAATTACATATTATGGATGAAAAATGAACATTCGTGAATGAACTTGAAAATTTATGCTTGATAATGATGTTAAACAATGATGATCTTGATGATGATATTGTGACCATCTTCACGAACTATCATTATATCTATTATTTTCATTTGAATTATCCTAAATGACCAACCTTTGATCAAAGACTATGCATTTACTTTCAAACCCACCTATTAGTTTATAACACAAGTCCTCCATTTTCAAAATGCTCATTCCATGCACAACATTTCTTTTTCCCTACCTTTTCCCCAATCCCCAATGTGTAAACTGAGTGCGGGATTTCACATCCATGTAGATACATTGCCAGACCTTTTATTTCTCTTGTGAACATTTGATACTTCATGGTTTATACCATTGTTGGCTAGTTGTATTGTTTTTGACCCAATTATTAAATAAGTTATTAATAATCTACTGGTCAGTTATTTGATTTTTTGATAATTAATTAATAACCTAACCGTCTGATATTGGATTTTCAAAAGCTAATAACCTATATATATGGATGACATGGTAATCATGTAGGTAAGTTCATCTTACAACATAAAAAACAAATTCGATAAAGAACCAAGCAAAATAATACTATTTTTTGAATTAAAAAATCTTATAACCAATTAATAATCGATAGGATAAAGAATGATTATCAACTGATTATTTGATAACCTACATTTATGCATAATCGTCGGTTATTATTCAAAAAGTGTTAGCAACTTAACCAACACTGATTTTTTTATTATTATTGATAATTTAATTGAAATCCCAATTTTTTTGGAATAATAACCTACCCAATGGTTATGAAAAATAATCAATAATTGGCCAACATTGTTTTATATATAAATCATCATAACAAAGTCCTATATCACATACCAAAATTCCTCTTCACCCACGACTCTACTACATGGAAAGGTTTCATTAATGATTTTTCTTTATAAGGTTTTTTCTTAACAAAGCCCATTGTGCCCCCCTTGGCTATTTCCATGCTCTTGTTCGTACCCAATATGCTTTTGCCAAACCTAATTACATGTACTCTAGATATCCTCTTAATTGATAGCCTTCTCACACATTTCCACCTTCCTACAAGCCCCACCCTTTCAATTCACATCTAGTGCATATAATACACATATTTCCATGATTGATTTCCATAAGCTGCTATCTCTTGAAAACTTATAAGTAGAACACTGTATTGAGTACCATTTGCTCATGAGGACGACTAGTTGACCCTCTCTTAGTCACCACTAGTAAAATAGAGAAGTGCACTTGCTCCCTTCCTCTTGTTATAAGCATGATTCCATGTTGTGCCCTCCCATATCAATAGTTTACAAACCCATGTACACATCAATTTGATCCGATCACCATCTAGCATTTTCCTCAATAAACATAAACTTGAATCTAAGAATTTTCTTAAACACCAATTCACATGACCATTGCCCCCTCAAAACCTTATTGTTTTCCTTTTCCCCCCCATTGCACAACCCCACTTTCAACTACCTTGCACTACCCTAAAATTAAATTGAAACAATTGAAAGAAATGACCAATGTTTTCGTTTTTGGCAAGATTTCACCAAATTTTGATTTGAAATATAATTTTGACCATGTAAACAATGGGTCAATTTACCATGTTTGGAAGAAAAAAAAATTCAAATTGTCATATTTTTATCATAAGTTTTAGCAGGTAGCCAAGAATATAAAAGGATTATGTTTTTTTCTCCTTTCATATCTAGTATGCATCCAAATTAGTTAAATAATTTTGTGGATGATTGCTAATTTAGCTACATCACAAAATTGGAAAAAAACCCATGACAAAGGGGAAATATCCTTTTGGTGAAAAGGATCTTATTCATGAATGCAAAATAAGGCATTCGCCTTCCTTGTGTAATAAAAAAGGATCATTTTTCTTTCCAATGACTAGAGTGGCATGTTGGTTGTTCATATAATGATCCTTTCCAACTCCTACTCCTCAACAATATTTGAAGAATTTTTTTAATTCTTATAATATAGTGGCTCAAATTTGTAAGCAATTGAGTTGGAATCCATCCTCACCATGTGTCAACCCTTCTTGTCCTAAAGTTTCTATAACTTGAAATTAAGGTAAAAGATAAATAGCCACAAAAGAGTGAAAATTGAAAATACACAACAATGAAAACAATCTAAAACACAAGACTAAACTAATTTTTATCACCAAATTTATTGCAAATTTTAACTTGGTACCTTGTTGTATGCTTGTGTATATTTTTTTACTCAAAATTTGAATCATATCCTAAGTTTAGGTAACTTTCCAAATAATTTCAATATGTTGATTATTTCCCAATCCCCACCCATAAACATAAATAATAAGTTAACATAAGATGAAAGATTAATTAAATAACACCATTTGGGGCAATTGTTATAGCTAAACCAATCAAAGGCCATCATTTTGTGAGCCTTTTACAAGCATTGGATCTTGTGCAAATGTAAGGGTGTTACTATTCTTCTTTGTCATAAAACAATTCATATAATTGCATAAGTTAATTTGTCGCTAGCAATGGACCTATTCTCACCATGTAGTGGGAAAAAGCCATAGACAAATTCTAAAAAGGAAGGAAGGTTAGGGAAACTTTAGGGTTAGACCTTTCCTAGTGAGCTAGTTGCTTGGATTGTTGCATTCCCAAGTACCCCATGTGTTCATGCATTAATCTAAAATTTCTTTTGGCAAAAGTAAATATGTGATCAAGTTTTTAAAAATGCTCTACTAAAGTGGCAGCTTCAGCACATGTTTGCCGAATAATTAATTTTTTTTTGAAGATTTCATTTCAAAAAATAATATAATTTGTGCCGAAGCCACCAAGGAGAGGGTGGTTTGTGCAAGGTCTGAGATTTTCTTTGGATTTGGGTTGTTCCAAGTGTGTTCCCATCAGATTCCCAATTATGTTCCTAGTGTGTTCTCAAGTTCCCATGTGTTCACCAAGCTCTACCAATAGCACCACACTTTATGCCATATCCTTTGCCCAAAATTCTACTCAATGGAAAAGGTTACTACATAATCTTTTGTTTTTGGGAGTACCCATAGTGTGGGTGCCTTTTTTTAAACATGCCAATCAAAGAGGAGCATCACCCCCCAAAAAAAAATCTTTGTTAACCACCCTCACAATTAATTAGTAGGACTAACAAATACGTAACCACACTCAGTTACGATACCTAGTAGAGTTTGAACCTGAGTTACCTTTAGAACAAAAAAAAAAAAAAAACATTCGAACTTGCAACATTACAACCAATTTTGTCATTCAAAAGTCCATAGCATCAAAACTATTTTTTAAGGGAAGTTTTTTAAAGTTCTCTTGGTAGAGTATTGGAAAGCCCTTGATGAGTAAAAGCTTTATGAAGGTATTTTTTTTCATAATTTCTAGACATAAAAGTGCCAAAGATATTAAAATTTGAGTGATATTTTTCATTTTAAAAAATCACAAAATCAAATTTCAATAGAAATTGGAATTTCATCATCCTTAGGCTATTTCAATAGTCTGGGAGAGTTTATTACACACTGGAATGGGTGTGAGCATCGGGCCATAATATACATGAACCATACAACTAGGCACATTATTAATACTAGAACCACTTAGTGGTTGGTAATTGGGTGCCAATATGATGGAATTGACATCAATCATTCAATTGAATAAACCATCTAAAGTTTACTAGACCTCGGAATGGGCATGAGCATTTGGTTTCTAACACCATAGTATTTTGGCGAGTTCCACAACCAAGTGTTGAATATTTAATTAAAATTTTAAAAACTCAATTTGACACCCATTCCTTAATTATTTTGCATATTCAACAAAATTTTAAGTATTAATTTACAAATCAACAAAGGTTGAGTATCAATTCAATAGATATTGAGATCATCCATTGCACTTTCATGAAGTCAAAGGAGTTGAATCATCTTTTTTCTTCTTTTAGAGCAATGAAAAAGCCATTATTATTCTATCTCATACTTTTTTCATGTGCATGTACTAGGTAGAGAATCACCTTTTTATTTTGTGAAAATAGTAAACAAGACCCATTGGATGGGAGAAAAAGAACATAATGAATATATATATATATATACATATATATATATATATATACGTATTTGTACAATTCTAAATTTTTTGACATATTTATCAAATTTTTGAAAAAATAAAAAATAATTTAATTAATGTTGAGTTTGGCCCACATATTGTCGTACACGCCAATTTTACAAGTAGGAAATTAGAATGAGCATGAGCATTCGTTTTCTAATACACACAAACCTTACAAATGTATGTTCATGAGTACCAAACCCATGAAATAGGTTCACATTCATTCTTGGCTAGCAAAAATATTAACAATGACATCATTTGCTTGAAAAAAACCCATTTAATAATAATAATTTTTAAAAAAAAACCCATAAAGTGGATTACACAATAGAATGGCGGTGAGCATTTCTTTCTAATGTACATGCACACCTTACAACAACAAGACTATAAAAGTGCATATACCTAGTTGTAAGAATAGGTTTACTTTGTATAGGTATACAGTTGGATGGCCAAATATCATCAATATGACATCATCAAACCCTAAAAGTTGATTCCACACTAGAAGAGTGGTCATGATTCTACCCATAATCTAAACTAGGGTTAAATAGGGTCCTTCTCTAATTCCACACTAGTAGAGTGGTCATGATTCTACCCATAATCTAAACTAGGGTTAAATAGGGTCCTTC
>Ga0116231_10004423_pt1 | contig 28432 bp, 23 predicted proteins | sample S1TSphgellanicum_2_FD_89695 | JGI IMG/M metagenome (GOLD analysis project Ga0116231, IMG submission 89695) | Host-associated microbial communities from peat moss isolated from Minnesota, USA - S1T2_Fd - Sphagnum magellanicum MG | ecosystem: Host-associated > Plants > Peat moss > Unclassified...
CTCCCTTTTGTTGGGTTATTTGTTTTATTGATAATTGGTAGGTTTTCATCATTTTTGAATTCTTTCACATGATGTAATAGTGATCGTAGACATGCAACCTATTTAAAATTTCTATAGTCTTTTATGTCTTGCAATCACGCATATGTTAATTTCAAGTTTCAATCCAAAAAAGATGGAGCCGTTATTATTATTTTCTCAAGAATTTTGCTTGGAAAGCAAGGATATTGTGAATCTAAAGTAGAGACAACGTTTATTGTGACATATTTATCACGTCTTTAAAAAAACAAGGCTATTATGAATCCAGAAAGATATTCAATTATGAAATGTCATTGTTGTATGGAAAGTCACTAGGATGATCATCAATTAAGATGCAAGATAGAAAATCATCAATTAAAATCCAATATAATGATCATCAATCTAAAATTGCATCAAATGTTACGAGTTAAAAACATATTAACAAATTCAATTTTGCATTAATAACGACTATGTATGACATGGAAAAACCTTTTCTTATGCATTGTAACAAAGGGATTTGAGGCCATTGGAAAGGTTAATAACATTCTATGATTGTGACCTTTGGATGCAAGAAGATCATCATAAGAAGGAATAGATATGTTGACCTTCAGTTGCACCAAAAAATCATCAATTAAGTTTTCTTACTTTCACAAAGAAAAAAATTCATCACCATTTTCAGCCTTCATCCTTGAGGGACCAACTTTCTAATCCACTTGATATGGCATCTACCAACAATCATATAACTCGAATTTAATAACAGAATTCAAGTAACATTGTGGGCAAGTGTGGATGTTTTTGGCCCTTGAAAGTTTCTATGACAACCATTCGATGAATGCACTACCTAATGTATTAACTCACAATGGGAATATTTCATTGCAAGTCATGGTTACAATGGTTGCTTGCAATATTACTCTATTGATGGTTATAATAATAAACAACTAATGTTATCTTCTTTTTGGTAAGCTAATCGATGAAGGTCCCTTGTGAATATCATTAGACGTCTTGAAAACCATGGTTTTTTGTACTGGCTTACAGGTCCTATTCGATGGCATCGAAATTCCCAAATAAGTGGATCGAGCTCTACTCGAGCTCTGATACCATGTGAGGCACCCCCAGACTCCTCAACCGACACAATTGTGGGTCCAAAGGTAAAATAGCGAAAGAAGAAAGAATTGAAGTACGTTCCCTAACTCACAACACTTCGAAGTTAGAAGGGTGTGCTAGAGCTTTGAGATGGGGACTAGAATGAATGACAAGCGAATCAATTATTCACATGGACCTACACAAACCAACAACAAGTTAGTTAATGTGTAATTAGAACACTTTTGGCGCATGGATAAGCCATGAGCATACACGGACTCACAAGATTCACCACGACCTGAACTTGGGGGAAGCCACCACCTTCCCCCTTATAGTATTCTTTGTGATTAGCCATGGGGGCTACATCCAAATGCCATTTTTTCCTAAGACTTTTAGGTTGGGAGTCCTGAAAGTCTCAAAATTGGGACTCATGGCATTTTGAAGGGCCATAACTTCTTGTGCAAACCTCTGATTGAGGTGAGATTTGAAGCAAAGTTGTAACCTTTGTCCAAAGCTTTTTGAATATATGCAACATTTCACCTACACACACCTATTTCAGTGTAATTCCTGACTTTTAGTGGTCGGGATTCAAATTGGCTCTTTGACTCCTGACCCTTCTTTTGGCCATAACTTGTTTTTTGAGTATTCAAATGGGCCATGCAAGCCCATTTTAGACATTTTTGTTTGAAGAGCTTTCCAATGGTAAAAAAACTATTTAATCCAATGAATTTTGACCCCTGAAATACCTTTCTAAAAATTCAAGAGTCCATTGGGACTCCAACTTTCAAAGTGGGAGCCCACTTGGGAATGTGTGGGTTCATTCCCTCACATTCTCCTACACTCCCGAAAGCATGAAATGTGACTTTTAGGCTTCATTTTTGGCCCGCACCTTTGCAAACCCTTGCTTTGGTCGTTAGCCCATGGTTAAGGTTGCGACACCCACGGCCCAAGCTCATTTTCGCCAACATAGAATTCCTCATGCACTTGTAGGGATTCTAAAATCAAAGGCAAAAGTCTTCATGATAGGATGGATGCTCCTGCATGAATTGTTGATTTTTTACTTGTTGAGGAATCAACTTGTCAAAATTAGGAAGTGTTGAACTTGTCCTTTTTTGAATCTATAAGGAAAAATCAAACTTTTCATAAGCATTGGGCATTTGATCATAGTCCAAACCTTGGTATCAAAATATACTTGGCACCTTCTTGATTCGAGATATGTTCCAAATCTATATTGCAAAACAGTAGTTGCATCATAAACTAGAATGTGTGATTTTAATTTTGAAGGAAGTGATGAAGTTGGTTATACTATATAATTGAACATGTTTTCAATTGTAATTAGTTGATGTGGCATGGGTGGATAAACTTCAACTGCTTATGTGTCATATCATCCATCCTTGTGTTATAACATCAAATTGTCTAGATTAAAACAACCTAATGGATCATTTTTTGCCATGTCATCAAATCATGGAAAAATGAAATGGTTTCTTGTCCAAAAATATTTTAAACTTGTTGAGTTCGATGATGCCACATAACCAAGACGTATGCATCCATGTGTTACAAATGTCTACATCGTTACCATTAAAGTTGAAGGGTCAACTCAAATGTGGTCAACATTAGTTGAAATAAAATATATTATAGTTGAGTTAAAGTCAAAATATTTCATCCCTAAAACCAAACATTGGATTGTACAAATGAATATGTTATAATCATGTGCAACCGTGTGAATATAAAATTGCGACTAAAGAATTTGAAAACAATTTGATTACAAAAGTTGAAAATAAATATTATTTGATTACAGAATTGGGTGGTACATTTTGAAGTACAATTGAGTTGGTGAATGTTTAATCATAACATAATTTTAAAAAACATAACACATAATAATAAATTATATTTTGACTTTAGGCTCCTTGAACACATCCACCACTAAAACTAACACTTAACATTCTACCTAATAATAATGTACTCATGGTTGCATAATTTGATGGTGCCTAATACATCTTAAAGGCACTTTTCGACCAAAACACCCATTTCATTTACAACAAACAAACGTACATTCCCACTTAAGACCTCTTAAAAAAATTATTGAATTTAATTTTTCTTCAATCGAAGCACCATTTGGAAGATATCAACATTTGGGACCCCACAAATTGTCCCTATTGCCACCATTTGTGTCTTATCATTAAGACCCAATAATAATATTTCCTTGCATTTGCCAGACTAGGCCCCCACCAAATTTCAATGCTCATATTTAATGAACATTGGGAATTACAAAATGAACCTTGACCTTTTTAAATTTCCACCCAATGTGATTCACTTTGACAAAACACCAATAACCACAATACAGACCTTTGTCAAAGTTGGTGTTTCAATAATCACATCAAATTTCTTTGGGCACTGTGTTGTTACTTTTTTGAACTAAATCTCTTGCCTCTACCGTAATTACACAAGGAGATACTTTCATTAGTTTGCTAGTCTTACCTAGACATGCACCTTGAAAAATCATACTTGAAATTTCAAAAATCAGATTTGAAATTTGAAAAATAGATTTAGAACTTGAAAAAAAAAATTGACACTTGAAAACAAAAACCTAAAATGGAACCAAGAAATTAAACCATGCTTAAGAAATGAGAAAAATAAAATTCAAAAGGAAAGTAATTGAACATGGCCCATTTATAGCCATGACTTGTATGTGTTAAATGTGATGAAACTGGATATACCTTTTCATCATTACTTTTGATCACTTGCATAGAAACCAAAAACTTAGATAATATTTAAATGTTTGAAAAAATGTTAAAACATGAACAACAAGGAAGCTTGGGGAATGGACTCTACTCAAAGAAGATTTTGCTAAAATAAAAGGGAAAATAGAAACTTGAATGCATTGAAAGAGAAATGAACATGAAGAAAATGAATTCAAATTTATCAAAGGTTTGTTTAGTTTTAAGATGGATTTACCACCTATCCAAGGTCATTAGTCTAGTTGAAAAGTGAACAAATTTGCAACTATGTAAGCTCAAAAAATTATGACTTGATTTCAACTCCAATGAGTGTAATCCAAAATTTCAATTTTCCATCAACACATTTCCACCAATATTGCATTCATTCAATTTGGAAATCACATCTTTGAAGATGGATGAGTGTTACCATAGTAATCATTTTTTAATTTACTTACCTAAGTGATATTGACCCACCTAAATAGCCTACTTTAACTACCTATTGATTAAGCTATTGACCTACATAGGTAGCTTATCATTGCAACTTAACATACTTGACTAATCTATTTATCCTACCTATGTAACATTAGTTAATAGGTAGCTAGGTAGGCTACCTATTAGGTAAGTTCCTATTAGGTATCTAGGTGCAATCATAGTCAAACGAACCAAAAACCATATCAGACAACCAAAAAACTATCAAAATTTTCAAACATATTTATTTAATGCCACTTCAATGTCATGTTGATCAAAGAAATTCGTGCTAAATGATTTATATGAATGTTGAAAGGTTCAAAATAAAATTATTTAATTTAATAAATTGAGTTTTGGTTGTAGTAAAGGACTATTGAACTTTAACACCCCAAAATCAGTTTTATAAAACATTAGGCCAAAAATTATTTTAACAAAAAAAATTTGATGGGAATTTTTTTGAAATGATGATAACCTACCGCCCACATATGAAAAGGGTTCATAATTTAAAAATTGCAGTACTTGAAAATTTTTAAAACTCAAAATATAATTTCAGAAATTTCCAATTCCAAGAATCATTTTTAAAATGTAAATGGGGGCATAATGTGTATGACATATGAAAAATATTTTGGCTTATGAGACAAAAAAAAATAAAGTTTAAATTTGTTATCATATTTTAGCATGATTTGAAATTATGATCATTTTTCAAAACAAAACATAAAATTTGGTAGAATTTGTACAATTAAAAACATATATATTTATTCCAAAAAAATTAACACAAGTAATGTAATTAATTGGGGGAATTTTTAATATTTAAAAAAACATGTTGCAAAAAAATTCCTTCAATCATTCCTTTTTATGAAAAAACCAAAATATTTTAAAAGGGCCCATTTGTGGTTAAGTCCTTTGTCACCATTGGTTCATTTGATTATGATTGCACCCACCTAGAAATATATATTAGGGTTAAATACTTGATAGATAGCCCACCTAACCATCATTTAAAATCCACATGCCTAGTCAAGTAGCCTTCTTCATAGATTAAGTTGGTTACCTATTAAGGCTATTAGGACTAGGTAACTAATAGGTAGCCATTAGGTAGTTATATGTAGCTTACCTAGTTATTTATTATTGTTACCTATATAATTAGGCTACAAATTATCCCAATCAAAATTAAGTGGTAAGAAAGTTGAACATAAACCCATCCAATGAACATTGTTAAACATAAATGTAAGCATTTTTATCCATGTATTTATTTTGAAGTCAATTGCATTATTTAATGCATTCCTTTTGATTCCATATAAATATATTCCAATTAAAAAAATTGACATAGTTATTTTAAAAGACTAAAAATGACATTTAATAGTATTACAAATGTTCTTAAACATCTTTATTTGCTCAATATGACATTCTTTTAATTGTAAGCATACAAATTATGATTGTAATGCGATAATTATTATAAAAAACCAAATTTGTCTTGAGTAATCCTTTGCTTATTAAAGAATCCTTTTGTGTGCCCCAATCATGAATGGAGCCTAATGTTAATTGCATCTTCATGTTTCAAGCTCTATATTTAAAATGTTGAACTACTACATAAGTTGTTTGGTTTCTTGATGCTTTCAAAACATGTGCAAAGATCTAGAGGGGTAGGTTTAGTTCAAACACTATAACACATCAAGGTTGTATGGATTAGACACAGGACTTATATTTAGTCTATGAAAATATGTTGAACTTTTGATTAGTGAATCAAGTTGAACAAGTTGCTTGTAACATAATCAAATGTGACACCAATTTGAAAAACCATATGTTTTAAGAATATCCCCTCAAGCTTGCAAAATTCATCTTTAAAATAATGGATTCTAGATTGAATAATTGACTAATGACATTTGTTTAATAAACATTTGATAGTTTAGGAGTAATTTTCAATTTTATTATTTAAAATCATAAAAACAACCAATAGAAACCTTACACATGTATGTAATGACATGTATTATTAATATTATTATTTTGGACTAATATGTGTATGTGATGACATGCATTGTGCATATATTTAATAAAAATTATTAATTTATTAAAAATGACTGATTTTTTGACCAATATGTGTCAACAATTTCAACATCAATACTTTTAAATGCTTGTTTCTCATAGTTTACATGGTCTACCATGATCAATGTAATTTTGGTTATAATGAACATTATACATTGATAAGTCTCAAAGCAACTTTTTAAATGTCTTTTACACGATCTTTATTTCTAAAAGCATTATGTCATTTTCCCTTTGAAACTAGTGTTACTTTTAATTGTTTGGTGCACATTAGACTATACATGATTTATAATATTAGTTTTCACATGGTTATATAGGATTGTACTACAATGTTGCATTATTCACACAAGCCTAATCATGGTAGCTTATTTACATTTTGCATAAACAAGTATTAATGTACATTGAGCTTTGTAGAACTTACAAATGAGCCCTAAGTTAATAGTACCACAAAAATTGATCCCATTGAAAATAATGCATGCACAAATGTAATCATCACTAAATCAAGATTATAAGAAATCACTACAACAAATTCCTATTTTAAACAACAACATTGTCCAAGTCCAAAAGTGGAATACAATCCAATTACTATACACTACTAGAAATTTTGTCTTTTGCAACTTGTCTTATGCAACTAAAAAATCTCACATGCAACTATTTTGGAGTTGCATGCAACATGTGCAGTTGCATGCCACATTTTTTAGTTGCATAAAACAAGTTGCAAAAGACAAAATTTCTAGTAGTGATATAACCTATACACATATGTACCACCTATGATCGTGACCCAAAGAACATGCAAAATTTAAACAAGTTTCATATCTTCCTTTCTTTACATAGAGGATGGCTTGTGCGTGAACATGAAACCTAAGCTTGGAACTTAAAGTTTAATGTGATTTTAATTCACCTACATGGACGAATATGTTCATAGATGAATGATTTCACATGAATGAATTTTATTTATGATTTGGATTAAATAAATAAATCATTGGATGAAATTCATCCATGGTTGGAATATAAATAAATTAAAAATTATTTATTTCCATCCTCATTTGTTGTCCAAATATTGATATTTCAACTTGAATGTCATTTAATAATGATGGATAAATAATGAAATTGTAATATTAGGGGGGGAAATAATGGTGGGACCAAAATGATGTTTAAAATTTTGTTTAAAAAATTATTTTCATGAACAATGTTAAGTAATTCAAGAAATATTATCATGGAATGAATGTCAAATTCCTCCCCCCCCCCGGCCCAATTGTTGTCAACAACATTATATATTTATTTTCATGGAAAAATGGGGTGCCTTGAAAACGAATCATTATTAAAAAAACCCCATTGTCATCAATGATAATAGATTGTTTGAAATTTTTTGATTAAGATGCCTAGAACTGTATTTCAATTTATATAAAAATCCATTATTACTAATGACATTACATATTTTTTAAATATTTAAAACATTCAAAACTAATTGTTGTCAACAACATTGGTTAAATTTGAAAAATGTCATGGCGCCCTTGACAAAGAATGAAAAAAAACCCCCATTGTTGCCAATGATAATTATATGTAGGTTTGAAAGAAATTGTGGCACCTTTAGAGGAGGGGGAGGAAAAAACCCAATTTTGTCGACAACACTAAATTAGTTTCCCTGAAAAATAAAATAAAATAAATAAAACATAACTTTTTTTAAAATTAATTTAAAAAACAAAAATGACCATGGGGTGGATGTTAGCATAGTAATGGTAACATAGTTAAAACATTTTTAAAATAATGACATTTAAAACCATAGCCATGAATTAATACATCTATAATGGAATTTACATTATATTTTTCAACAAATGTCATATCATATATAATTAGATTGTGTTTCATGAACTTCTACTTTATTAAAATTATGGAGAAAAAATTATCCATAAAAATTTAATGATAAAATAAAACATTCATTTATAGTTTTGATGGAAGTTTTATTTATAAAAAACATGTACTAAATGTAATTAATTTTTTAAATCCATACATTAGATGAATGATAAAAAATAATCATCCATAATGAAAATGAATGCTTACATTTAGCCCCATGTTTGCTTCTAGGTTTATTAGTACAACATTCATTTTGCGGTTCAATTCTTGGGTTTTACTTGTGTGTGTATAAAAGAAAAAACATTTTATCATCCCAGGTTCCAACTTTAAGATCTAGGCTCATGAAGTAGCTTGCCTCTCTTTACATACTAGGGAGTTTTTGCATTATTCACTTATACTTGAAGGGGTTCCTCATTGTGGTTTGGATATTGCAATTTAATTCTTCCTTGGAATACCTTACTTAACATGGTAGAATGGATTTTAATTTGGTATAAAATCCCCATGGAATTTCTTTTTTAGATTTTCAAAAACAACTTCAAAACCCACATTCACATATTATATATATTATCCTAAAGGTGAACATTTAAGCCCATTTCAATTTGACACAACTAAAAAATTATGTTACATGTCATCAAGTTATGTGTATCATTTATGTTATTCCCAAAAGCCCTTTGAAACTTCAAAAACCAACATGAATGATGAAGTAATTATGTGGGAGAAACCTTTTCAAAATAGGTCAAAGATTGAAAATGTCATATTCTTTCACTTCCTTTTGTATTTTAATCTTCTTGTTAGGAGATGTGGATACTTCCATTTCAAGCTTCTAACCATCAAATTACATTTCCAACCATTTAAAAAAATAACCATGGGTTTTCTTGGTTGGTCTTCCACTATCAACACACATGTGAATGGACTTTGCAGATAACATATTAACTTCCATCGCATCCTCCCATTATTACAAAATGTGTGTGTAGTTCATTAGTCCCCATTCACTATACCAGTGAATTCACTAGTTAATTTCCAACTAGTCCCCATTTAACAAGACTAGTGAATTCACTCAAAATCTAATGAAATCACTTGATGTTCAAGGACACCTTTTGTTATATTATTTTCCCTTGTCAGCCTTAGATCCTTTTTTCTTCCCATCACCTTCGATTCTAGAATTGTTAATTAATAGCCCATTTGTTATAGCAATAGTCAAAGATGGATCGATTCCCTACAACATGTACATTTATAAAGTGTTGCATCAAATGTTAGATGCATTAATCAAATATGTATGTAAGTACAAGTTGTGAAAACAAACTTTAAAGTGTGTTTACTTCAACATTGTTCACATGGTTGTGTTGCGGATGGCAACATTTGCCATGGGGTTCATTCATTTGAATGTTCATCCATGACTTATAATGAATTTGTAACTAATTCCTAATTTAGTGTCAGTTCATTTTTCGTTAGTTTATAATTAAGTTGTAATTCATTTTTAGTTCACTCTTGGTTCATTTTTAATTCACTTCAAATTAACTTTTAGTTAACTGTCAGTTAAGTCTGAGTTAACTCTCAGTTAAGTCTGAGTTAACTCTCAGTTAAGTCTAAATAAACTCTTAGTTAAGTCATAGTTAAGCCCCAGTTAAATCATAGTTAAGTCCCGGTTAAGTCCTAGTTAAGTCCTAGTTAAGTCTTGGTTAAATCCCAGTTAAATCATAGTTAAGTCCTAGTTAAGTCCTAGTTTAAGTCTTAGTCAACTTTGAGTTAAATCCCAATTAATTTTCACTTAAGTTTTAGTTAACTCATAGTTGACTCTCAGTTAGGAAGGTTCTTAAAAAATTTCTTTACTTGATGCAAACATAAAAAGCCTCCTTGGAAGTGTCCTTCAGTTAGGTCCCCAAAGGGGTATAAATAGAAGTAGGACCCCTCATTTCCTTTAGATTTTTCAACATTAGTTTTAGACACAATTTTGCACCATAACCTTGTTATGATCTTTTTATGTTCATGTTTGCATATGTTGACATAATAAATATCCATTTTCATGTTTGTTTTGCACATCTCATTTTCTTGTTTTTAATTATTGTGTTCTTGTTTTTCAATTGCATAATCTTGTCTTGTTCCTTGTTTGAAAGTTAAACTTAGGCCTTTTCTTTAGCCTTTGTTCTTGTGAATTTTTGTGTCTTCGACGAATTGACATTTGAATGGTTATGCCTATATGTGACTATTTTGCTACAACTATGATCTTTGCACCTTTGTGTTGTGTAGGTGGATTATGTTTAGACCTATTAATGCACTTGAATTTTTTTGTTTCACTTCTAATAAGCTCAACTCCTTTGTTTGACGCACTTAGGTGTTTGATTTCCTAACTATGTAATCAACTATGTTTGACTTTTTTAGGAGTTGCATTATAATTGCATGTGATAACTACTTTAAAACTATTATAAATGTGTCATTAAAGTAACAACTATGTTGCAATTAGGTACAATGTACATACATGCAATCATGCCACGTGTTCACATTTCCACCACCCATTATGGAATACATTTGTAATTATTTTTTTATTATGATTCCCATTGATACAATTAGCCCAGTCAATAATCCACCATTATTAAAGTACTACTATTCAACTATGTTATGACCATAATACAACTACTTATAACTTAATAAAAATACATATTCATTAATTATTTATATTTTCATCATATGTGTTTCATTTTGAATGATTTAAAATGTTATGGGAATGTTACCTCAAGATTTGAAAATCATCTTTGAAATGTAAAAGAAAGGGAATAATGAAAAAATAACAAGAAAAATAAATTTTCCAGCTTACGAAACTTTTTTTTTTCTTTGGACCCCTCTTACTTTCAAACTTCATAACTTTCTTATTTCTTATTCATTTTAAATGATTTAAAGTGTTATAAGAGCGTCACTTGAGGTTTTACAAATCATCTTGGAACTTTAATAGCAATAGAACAACATACAAGGACCTTTTTTAAGCGTTTGGGAATTGGCCTTTGTAACATTTAGTGGTTTGTTTTTTTAAATTTTTGATCCCCTCTCTTTTGGGGGGCCATAACTTTCCTAGTTTTATTCTATTTTTTATGATTTTTAGTGCCCCATAAGTGCTAATAAGAAGGGTTCAATTTTTGTTTAAACACCAAAAATAATGGAACCCTCCCCTTGGATGTGGCTTGCATGGAATGCTTACATGTTATAGTTGCAACTTAATTTGCATCTAAGGAATAACTAAAAGATTTAACCCATATGTTTTGTCTTTGAATCCCATGTTACAAACTATATAAAAAAGGCTTGCTATTTCATATTCTAACATTAAAATCCAAATGCCATTTTGGGATGAGCTCAAAAAAAAATTATCTAAATTTCATGGCTATTTAAAAAAATTTCTACCTACCTATGTAGGTAGGTTGTAAGTATATACATTGGTATGGAAGTCTTAAGACCTACCTACCTACCTATGGTTATGTACCTAGCTACTAAAGTAAATATTTATATTCATTTTAAAATTCCAAAATATAATTAATATGCCATGTGGAAAAAAGTTATTGTGTCATGTGTCACAATTTTGGACCATCATTAACAATAATAATGAACGATGGAAATCAATATTTCGAAAAAATAAATTTTATGTCAAAAAAACTTCATGGTGTCACATGTCAAATTATATTAAATGGATGACAATCAATGACATCATCATGACAACATGGGCGCAATTATAATGGACTTGCATAGTAGTTGAAAATGAATTGTTTTGATAGAGTTACAATGTGTTGCACAATATATATGATGAATTGCAACTCTATAGTTCATGTAACTTGTCCATTAACACTCGTGGCATATAAATACAATGAGTTACAAATGTCCTCTACAACTCAAAAATTGAGTTGCAAGGCTAGTTGCAAAACACCCCTTTTTCTCATAGTATATGTAGTCATAGGGTCATATAGTATAAGGTTTTGATCTCTTTGACAAAATTCTCAATGTGGTCAATGTGTTTATTCATATGAAAACATGACTTGGGTTCATATGAGTTTATTTTCTCTAAAACCACCTTAAATGGCCCTTCATAAACATTTTCCCTTAACTAACTTCCTACACATCAAGGCACATTAATGTGATTAGATAATAATAATTCTCCTTATTTATTATAACATAATTTAAAAGTTGGAAATTCACCACTACATTGAAATAGCAAAAACCCCACCCACCTTTAGTTTATTTGACTTACCTTCCACAATACCTTTTTGTAAGGGCGGGTGTTCTACCAAGGTTTTCCTCCTTTGTAATCACAAGAGATTCAAATTAGTTTTGATGGTTCTAATACATACATTGTAAAAACCTAATCCATATTATAAAAACCATTACCAATGATGTTCAAATGTCATCTTCAACATGTTATGAACAAGATAGATTTTGGTGACAAAATTTAATTGCCTTCAATTAAATTGCCTCCTCCATTTTGAAGGGGTCACAACTCAACACCTTCATGTTCTCCCAATGTGCAACAAGTTTTAGTGCAATCTCTTCTATATTATATTTGAGCATTCAAATTGTGCCTTTTGTTCTTCATGTCTATTTTTAGGTATATTTTGAAAACCTTGTCTGACAAAGGATATATAATCAACATATTCCCAACATTTTGCCAATCTATCCCATATTACAATGACAATTGTAAATAGATGTTCATCCATTTGTATAATGTTTGGATCCAATCCATGAAAATATCTTCTAAGATAAAACTCCCGCATATGCCTCCTTGTGCCAATGGATTTCCCCTTTGCATCACATTATGTGCCCAATAAAAAATTTGCCCATTCAACTTTCATTCAAAAGCTTTAAATCTTGTTGTTGTCTCAATCTTTTGTCAATGAACTTGGAATTGATATGCACGAACTATTGAAGATTCACCCTAGTAGTCAAGCCATAAAATTTTCATCGTTAACAATAGTTGTTACTACACATGGGGTTACAATAGCTAATGCATGACTAGTTCTTGCATTGAATTAGGTTAACAAACTTTGTAAGGCAAGTAAATTTTGGAAGGCTTCAAATTGACTTCCTAGCTAGCATATTTGACTTAACTAACCACCCAAACCACCAAGTCCAACTACCTACCCTAGTCATCCTTGCTTCAAACTTGATAATTGTTGCTTAAATGTTTGCTTCCCTAATGTAAGTAACAAAACGTTGATAAAATTGGATTAAGCAATAGATCCAAAGGCCAAATTAGTAGGTTGTAGATGTGTAATAGGTAGAGAACTAGCTACTAAATTTGTCCCATCAACATCATCATCAAATTCAACCAAAGCATCATTTTTGTCTAAAGAGGAATCATCTAAGTCAAGGCCCAAATTAACAACCAATTTCATTGTTTATCTAGTACTTTTCTTGGCGGTTAATGTTTTTCTTGCCCTTTTTGTCCATCGCATTACATGAACCTACACACTCCACATAAAATGTTAGAATTCAATGTTGGTGGTATTCCTTTGGGGTTGCCAGCAAGAGTGTGGTCCATGAGTTCAATAATTGGTTGAACTTTTAACATTTTGTGTCATACAATGGGGAGGCTTCATGTTACATGTAATTTTTTTCCCCAACAATGTTGAAATTTATGCATATTTCGCCTAACATGCGTTTTATTAATCTTATTTCACATGCTTGCATAAGATTTCAATTGCAAAGCTCATGCACTAGTAGAAAAGAACCTTTTTTTAATTAATTTTTGTGATTAATTTTTAGTTTCAAGTGACAATTATAATTCAAATCCATCTATTCACATTGGACAAGTCACATAAGAAAATAATTGTAGGCGACATGGATTGTGGATGCAAAAAAATTCAAAGAAATATGATTTCATCCTTTAACTTATGGTATACATATTGTTAGTTGTGACCTACCATGCAACTAATTTGGTCACTTTAACAACAAATGATGTGTTGCCACATGGCAACATATTTTAATATTCAAAATTATTCTAATTTCATCTTGAAAAAATTCACATCATCCACTTTGTATGGTTTTAGTATATTACACATGGCAAAATAAAATTTTGTCATGTGGCAAACTAATTGTGTCCATTTATTTTTAATGTTAATTATTTGGTGCCACACGGCACATAAATTATGTCCATTTATCTTTTGAATGCCAACTATTTGGTGAAGTGTGGCATGTTTAAACCGTATTTAATATTTAGTATGTTTGGTTAATTAATTAATTTTGGATTTTTTAATTTAAGGTCAATAAGATGTCAACATGTAGATAATTAAGGAAGGTCTATGCTTAAGGAGGTAAGTAAGTAGGCTTAAACAAATCAATTAAGTTTAAAATAATCCTATTTTATTTTGGGTTATAGCCTTTAAGGTTGAGCTTCTTTCATTAGCTCATCCAGTGAATGACACTTGCATTTTGAAGACTTCTAATGCATTTATTTATATAATATACATGAAAAAAATGGAAGGCAAAGGATATGGGTTAAACATTTTAGTTACAAATGTCACCAACCTAGTCGCAATTTATTTGTAACTACTTCATGTACCCATGTTATATCAACCTAATTTACCTATAAATTATTATATCAATTATTATAAATAATAAAATTTCATAGGTAGTAATAAAATAAAAATATAATTAATTATTTAAGGTGGTATTAATAATATAAATAATAAATTTAGTAGCTATGGTATTCTTTTCATAGTAAGATTAATAAAAATATTTATTAAATTATTATTGTGGGCATTGGCTTTCTAATTTGTCATTATAATTATTTTTATGATCTCACTTGTTATATATAATTATTAGTAATAATAATAATAATAATTTTAGTAGACATAATATAAATTCATTAATAATTAATGTAATAATGCCAATTTTAATATTTAAATATAAATTTTCAAAATTCAAATATACCTGTAAGTCACCCTATAATACTTCTAGGGGTGTGACCAACCTGGTGATTATTATGACTAATGGGACATATTAGCCTTTTCATGGATGGAAATAGTTTTTAAAACTGTTCAACCCATGGGATGAAATTTTCAATAGTCACAACATAGTTGCAAAAATGACCAAAATAGTTGAAATTTGATCTTTTAGTTGGAAACACTTTTAAAGTCAATTGTAAACATTTACAAGTCGCATATAGCCACAAATGGAATGGTTACATTTTGGTTAAATTTTAATAGTGGTGGACATGTTGACTTGTAATTTGTCAGAAGTAGTTCACAAAATTTGGTTGTAACAATTTGAAAAAAAAGGTTCCTACTTATACAGTACCACTTTTGATGACTATGTGCAATTTTTTAAACAAAGCTCCTAGTATAAGGAGTATTTGAGGGGTGGTAAATCCAAACAATGAATGGCATCACAAACTTACCATGATTAGGTTCATACAAATTTTATGCGAAAACCATTTTCATAAGTTCATACAAAAATTGTATGAATTTTGTGTTTTTATAATGTGAACAATATTTGTATGTATACAATATCTTAAACATTCAAATATATGAGACATTTTTTTTTAATGACATATGTGAATGTTCTTGTTTAATACACAAAAAATGCATAGTTTTATGCAAAATTACATCATGATAGTTGCACGGATTTAGTTAAAATCTAAATTGTACATATTTCACATCAAGACATCACAAGTAGAAAAGACACATCATTTATATAAAAGTTATGTTGATGGGTGGTTCATCCACTGTGGACTTGATAACCATGCTTCAAACTTTCCTACAAAATGTGGTATAGGTATCTTGACAATTGGACCAATTTGTTTTATGTTAAACAAATGTAGTTGATATATGAGAAGTTGGTGCAAGCGAAAAGTAATTTTTTTGAAGACATGGCAACATTTTTCCATTGATGGGATCGGCAATTGGAAAGCCATAGTTGGCTAGATTAACTGACCTACACCTTCTACATGCAAAGCTTATGGATGCGGAGAACGTTGCAGGGATTGCACAACTAATTTGCTACTTTCAACACCCATTCAAAACAAAAATGTTGATGATGAATAACATGTTGTATGCATTAGCTAATAAATATTTATTGGGTTACCATGTGTTGTTATAGGATCAAACCCATTTACTTGCTTGACTTTTGATGGATGGCTTTAGCACGATAGGAAACCTTTCTTTTATGTTTGACCACCCCACGTGTGGGTCTTAGGTCCATGTTACTCTTGTCATGAAATTTGATTGGCTCTACTAATTATGCCAATTTAAAGTTCTACTATTCAACACCAATGTTAATGATTATTTGGTGGAAGTATAAATTGAAGGTGCAAGCCATGCATTTCCACCTAACAATGTAGTAGTTCATACAATAGGGTTCTCCATTGTACCCCATAAACTCATAAACCCTAGTCAATTCTCTAAGTAGTTAATCACATTATTGGGTTAACTAGTCATCATTTAACAAGGTTTTTGTAATTGGTACATCTAGTCATTTGTGTTGGTAAAAGTCTAATACGTCTTAAATCTTCTAGATGTTACACAACATAATGGTTTTTATTACCAATTATTTCCTTTAGAACATTAATTATTTGTTTTTGGGAAAACCCTAAATTTTATGTCTATTGGATGGTATGCACACAAAATGGTTGTGAAATCCCATTGCATCCAAAAGAATGCAAGGGATATAATTGTTTGAAAGCCTAGGATTTCCCTAAAGATTAGATGGATTCTTATATTTTTATACATGAGGTCAAAGTAAACTCACAGTAGCTTGTAACTACCAATTTCGAGGAATTGGTTGTGTTTCTCTCTTGAAATTGGAAACGACGTTGTCTAGACTAGAATATCTTACAATCCAATTTGCCATCTTTGGTTATAGATAACATAGGCCACATGGCATGGACTATTGTTGGGATGTGCATGGTGTTTGACGAGTTGTTGATCAAATTTGGATATTGCATGTGGTGTGTGGCAATGGGATTGGGAAATATTGTTACTTGGTGTGTTAGCCAATGGTGCAAATTAAGATGCAATTTTTTGTTGTGTTGTTTCAGCAAGTTTTGTTGTTCACCCATCCACAAAATTTGCAAGCCTAGAAAGAAATGGAGTTTGTTGCATGTTGAAGACAATGTGACTGGCCTATGGAAAGTGTAGGAAAAGGCAATGGAGCACCTTAGTGTGGTTGCAACTTACTACTAAAATAGTTTCCTAGAATTGGTGGAATTAACTAGAGTTTCTTAAACCTATGTTGTTACATGGTTGTGGGTAGTTATATTCTTAGACCATTATTCATTGCAAATTCAAAGACCATGTGGAATTTTTCAACAAGCTATTAAGTGATTCATTGAATGACATGGGTTGTTACAATATTTGTGTTTATAATTATTCATCAAGTGTTTATGATCTACCCTAAATCTATCTAGGAAAGGCAATTGAAAAACATGACTTTGGTAGGACATTTGCATATAAACAACTTGGGTACCACTTGTAAAAGAATATACTAGTGGCAACATGCTTGAACACATACAATGGTAGGTGAAGGACCAATTGAAGCAAACAATTTTTTGTCTACATCAAAAGCACTAAACCTAAATCCACATACCAACACTAATAAGATTTGTTTGGAATGAATTGGAAGTTTGCATCCAATTCATGTAGTCATTATTATGACCATTTTGTAGATTCTAAAACAATTTATTACAACAATAAACAAAGTGGAAGACCATACCCTTAAGCACCATGTGGAACTAGGTTTAGAAGCCTTAGGCTTATTCAAATTTATGGACATATGTACAAGTTAGGGCCTATTTGTGTGCTTAATTTTGGTATAAATGCATTGGAAGTTTTCAAGTTGTCCCATAAACCCAATTAAATGTAAATTCTAAATACAATGAAACCCAAGTGGCCACCTCACCATAGTTGTACCATCTTGGTTGCATGTGCAACTATGAGTATATACAAGTTGTATGTGCAAAGCTTAATATTGTAGAAATCATCCATTTGTTTAGATGAAAGTGACTTTAATCACAACATAGTTGCAAAGATAATTAACATTTGTTCAAAAGTTAGTTGTAGTTGCATGAAACACCATGGATAGTTGCATGTGACATATAATTGCATCTAGTTACAAATATAATGGTTGTAAAACCCATTATTTCTTTTATTGCTGGTCATACTAGAAGCAAAATTGTTTTCTCACCCACAATGGTGGGGAAATGTGTGAAAGCCCTTACAATTGTGGTGTTTGGTGGATTGAACAATGTCGCCCCAAGTTGATGACTAAATGTTTTGCTTCAAAAAATAACATCAAACAATACTACAAGGTGAAAATCACACCAATGAAAGAAACTATTGGCATTCATGTTCTATGTTATGATGGTTGGTTAGATCAAGTTTCAAAGGTGGTGTTCATGAGTCTCACAAATTTTGGTAACAATTGTTGCAACAACTTGAACCATTGCGTGGAAGGTTTGGGAAGGAAGCAAATGGATGATAGGCCCCTTGTGCTTATAGTATGGCTTGCCTAAGAAGGCACAAATCTCACTCAAGATGAGGTAATAACACTGGAAGAAGTTGATTTTGTGTCAAATTGTAAACAACTTAAATGTCCTCCTCACAATCTTTTTGGCGATGAAAATTTTATCCATTTACACCAACCATTGGATGTAGATTCTTGGGTCAAAACCTCGCAACACTTAAAATATCCAACACCATGGAACATTCAAGCTTTTGAAGGAAAATCCAAATAGGTGGGAGATCATTCACACTTTGACAACAATTGTTTTACCACCCGTGTAGGTCCTTTTCCAAGGTATGAACCCATCTACAACATCACCTCCAACACATCCAATAGCATTATACAATATGAAATGGTAATTGGAAATTTCACCAACATAAACTTGCATGGAATTCATCACAATGATGGCAAGTTCATTGGGTGGGCAAAGGAAGTGGGTGCATTGTAGACACATATATTACATTTTGCAACATGTTATGTGTGGTGGGTAGATAAAGGAATTCATTCGTCATCTAACTTAACTTGAGTGCAAAACAATCCAATTGACTTATATTGTTTAATTTTGAAATATAATATATCCAACCTAAACTATGGAACGAGTGATTACAATCAACCTTTCATCCATTTTCAAGCTTTGTCCATGTTCAAAAAGTTGCCATGTGGCAAAATATATCCGAAAAATTATGTGTGTATATATATAATGTGACAATGGATATTCTACAAATATTCTTCTAGGTTCACGTGCTTGCTACTCATGTTCACTTGTTCACAAGCTAGCATCATTGCTTCTTTTATTGTTTCGATGGGTTTTTGTAGTTTTTTCATTTTTTTACTTCCTTTTCTCCTTTTTTTCTTTTTTTTCTTTTATAAGGTTGCTATTTTTAAGCAATGAATGGTTAAATTTTTTCATTATTTCCAATAATTTTATGAGAGAAATTAAATTTGTTGGTTAAACTTTGAGTTTGATCTTCTTGATCATTATTGGAAACTAATGAGATCAATAGGGATGCTATGGTAAATGGTTAACATTTAACACTAGGCGTGGTATTGTTGAAGATTTTATGACATGGACATTTAAACTTTTAATTCATTCTTAAAATTTGGTTTTCTTTGGCTTGTTTTTTTATTTTGGGGTTGGGTTCCCTCTTTTTCATTTTTGTTGAGATCTTTTGAAAAAAAAAAAAAAAAACTCAAAGAAAATTTCCAAGTACATTTGGAAGGCATCTTATATTTATGAATATTCTTTTTAGATCTAAAAAGATACATCTTACACCTATTATTTAAGAATAGGACAAATTTTACACGTACTTCTAAGGCATAAGAATCTTTGCCCTCTTATGCCTCATGATTTACAAATGTCCATGTTCATGATAAGTTCACCTCATGCTAATCTTACACCTACTATTTAGAAATGGGACAAATTTAACACCTACTTCCAAGGCATAAGAACCCTTGCCCTCCTATGCCTCATGATTTACAAATGTCTATGTTCATGATAAATTCACTTCATGATTTACATTGAAGTTAATAGGTGGGGACATTCCCAAAATGCAAGGTTGAACTCAATTACCACTTCGTATTATGGCCCTTGTTTTGAAAATGTTGCCATTTACATAAGGATGTGCCTTACATTCCAATATCTACAACATTGATACCAATTTATTTTTCAATTTAATAAGTATAATAGTTGATTTATATTTACATGAAAATCCTTTAAGGTGTACCACACAAGATGAAAAGGGCCTAGTCATTTTTTATGTCCTTTTTTACCCTGTATTTTGATCTTCATAAAAAAATAATGAGTCAAAAGTTGTCAAATATTTCAAAAGGACTATATTTTAGACCATTATAATTCTGGATTCCATCATAATCATCCATAAATGTGGTTTTAAGGACTAGGTAAAATAGACAAAAAAAGGGTGACACTGTGATAAGATTTTGGTACACCTTAAAGAATATGGACCCATCTTAAGTGTCAAAAAAACTTTTCAAGTATTATATGGGAGACAACAAAATTTGAATATCCAAGTTCATTACACCTACATATGTTAAAGGGAATATTTTTTTTAAAAACCAATGAAACTTTTAAAAATGATGCCAAAGGAAGGAAGTGGACCCATTTAATACATAACCAACTTTTTCATTTGCAATATTTTACAAGCATAAATGTGTTGTGGTTTCGTGGGAGGTTTTTTGACACATGCGTGTTGGTCAATGAGAACTACATTTGCACACATCCTCCTCTTTATGAGCACAATTCCAAGTTTCACCCTCCCACATTTTATTTTTTTACAAATTCACCTACACCTAAACTCCATCCGATCATTATCCACCATCATTTTCAATAAATGTAAATTCAAATCTAGGATTCTCTTTAACACCGATATGCATGCCCATCTCCTTCCCATACCCCAAAGGGGCCAAAGGGGAAAACCTTTTTGGTAGATGTGGATTAAATTCCTGTATAATTATTCCACATTTATTATAACAACAAATTTGCATTACAATATTCACACATTCACAATTTCTGCTTTGATTTTAAACACACTTATGTCTACAATTCATTACGACATCATATTCATGGTTATTTCAAATAACCAAAATTTGTACTTCAAAATACAATGTAAAAAACCAAAATAATAATAATAATTCATCTCATGATATTTTTGATACTACAAATAATTCACACAACAATATGAATATGGAAATTATTGCAAAAGTTTGTACTTCCCTTGTTTACTAAAAAAAAAAATCAAAATACAATAAAAATTTCCATGTTCTATTGAAATGTAATCAAACAACAAGATTAAATATGTGGTATACAAAAAACGTAACATGTAGTTTTTGCTACAAAGTACTTACATCTATTTCTTTACTACAAAACTATGTGTCTAAGAATGAATTTCATTTCCCCATAACTCCCACCTTTGGGTAGTCCCCAAATCACCATTAACGTGTATCAAAACTAAACAAGAATTCAATATTTTAACCTCCAATGTCAAATGATCAATCCCTATCCGTAATGCCTTGTACATCCAAAAACAATGTAATCTACCTACTCCCTTAACACCTTTCCCTCTCCCCCCACCCGCCCCCTTTACCCAATCCCCCTTGTAGTGACCTTACATTTACACTACAACAATTGACATAATGCCCACCCTAACAAGGGGTAGTAGTCTTTTGGTGAAAAGGCTCTTATTTATGAATGTCAATTAGTGCATTTGTCTTTTTTTTCTTCAAATAAGGTTACATGATATGCATTTTATTTCTTCACTATTAAAAAAACTTGATTGTTGCTAAAGAATTCAATCTAAATGATGTTTAACACATAGGATAGAAGAAACCAAAGTCCAAAGCAAAATGTAATTAATCTAATTCTCAAATAAACATAAATTTGAAGAGAAGCTTCAATGCATGGAAGATAATTAACAACTAACACCGCATAATGTTGGATCTAGTCCAATAATCTCATGTAGAAAAGGATCAACATGAACCCACAAAAAATGAAAATATGGAGGCCAAAATAAGTGACCACACTACTTCAATTGTGGGTGTGTGGTTCTGGTGACCCATCAAACCTTTGAGGAATGGGTATAAATGAACAAGCACCCAAAATGAAAAGAAAAGTTTTTCAAAGAAAGGGCCCCAAGCTTGATAACCATTATAAATTACTTTTGCAGTTGCCGCAACAATATCCACAATGTTGATGAGCATAAGTGTGGTTGGGAAAATGAGAGGAGTAGTCCACTTGAATGCATACAGTTCTCCAAAGTCCTTGTCCTCGGAAGCTTTGGATGTCATAGTGAAATTTGTGTTGATACCCGCCAACATTTTGAACAACCTTTGAAAGATTACAAACAATTGAACATAAACACCACCTATCACCCAAAATTGCTCATTTTTCCGCCATTCATCAATACCCATTCCTGACCATTGCATTTCCAAAATACTTGTTGCAAAATTTGATAGAAATAGAGAAAGAAACCAGAAACTTGCAGAAATATTACTCATCCACACACGGAAAAAAAACCACTCTAAACTCAATATTTTTGGTCAACAATGTCTTGCCCAATAATTCATGGTTGTGTAATTAAAACCTTTACACATTATGCCACATGGTATGTTGAACCAATAGAAATGGTAATTTCAAAATAGAATTCAAGGAGGAAGGGGGGAGGATAAATTATTGTAACATACCGTGGGAATGATAAATTTTCCTGAAAGAAGGCAAATAGTTGGCAATGTACAATATGCAACAAGAGGCAAAATGGTGAATGGGTCAATGGAAGTGTTAATATATGTTAGCCTTTGAAGGCATTTCAAATGGCCGCCTTTGTACCCATACCAAATACAGCAATGTTGGCTCAGACAAATTTCTACATATCCAAGTGCCCATCGTAACACTTGGTTAAGTTGATCAGATAGATTAATTCGGGCTAATCCTTTGAATGCATATTGTTTGTACATGTAGTAAATTGAACACCACCCATGACAATGCATTTTGAAGCTTGTCAAAATGTCTTCCGTGACTAATCCATAGATCCATCCAAGCTACCATCACAACACACTAAAAAATCATTATTTTAAAAACATTTTAAGAAATGTAACAAGTTGAAGAAAAGACATAATAACTTCAAAATTAAAGAATATTGACATAGCCTTAAAGATTTAAAAATTCCAAATCAACTTTTGTGAAAATTTGAATTGAACTCTATGTATTATAGGGCTTGTGATGTCCACTAAATTGTAGTAAACATAATTTTGTCTAAAACTTCCTTTCCTGAATCAAATTTGTCTTCATAATCACAACTAATGACATGAATGGCTTCCTTCAACAGAGCATTAACATTTGCTGGTTGTCGAACACCACCACTTTCAAGAAAAGTTGATGCAACAAATGCAAAAGATGAACCAAATCTTTCTTCCAAATTATCTGATGATATTGTTAACACCTTGTCATGTTCTAGCCCTAAAAATTTCCATGCAATGATCTTGTGTAAGAACATGTTGTCCCTTGGGAAAACAACCATGAAATTAATGGCATAAAAAATAAGTACTAGATGAAACTTTTGATACCACTTGAAAGTAATTAATTTACTTACCCTTGAAGCTTTCTTCAATGTCTTCAACACCAAAGATAGAAGACTTGGAATTGGGCATCTTTTTTTTATTTGAAGCATGTGTAAGCTCATTCTTCTTTGTGGGTTTGTGAGCACCACAACAAATATTCTAAATTGCCTTCTTATTTCTTTCTTTGGTTGGTGGATCATACCCATATAAAGTTCACCTTCTAAACACACATCCAGTTCCCACAAACATTAGACCTTGGATTCCATCCATACCTTTCAAGTTGATCTACAAACCACTAGTGATGGCATCAAAAAAATGTGTGATAATCTCATAGAAACATACCACGTTGTGCTATTTGCAACATGTGATGCCACAACCCAATTTCTAAAAAAATATTTCCTGTTTATGAAGATTATTCAAGAATAGAGTTTATCAAAGATATTTCTTTTACTAAAGACATTCTTTTCAAAGGCACTTGTGGGTGATATAGAAATGGTGTAATTATCACATCAAAGAAAATAATGTTGTGATTTTCATATTGATCGTTCTTATCGATGCCATCTTTGGGGGAAATTGCACATAGCATACTCGCTTGCCAATTGATGGGTCCATCATGAAACACATTGCTTCTTGCAAATCTTTACTATTATTGATCTAATGATCACAATTTAAATTGAAAATGAATGGTGAATTCGTGAGCATTGTAGACACTCACACTTGCCAAAACAAAAATTATATTAACATTTTGCACATTTTCAATTTGTTACTTAGTGTTTTTGACATCGAGTTTGTCATAGATGAAATCCATGGCAAAAATATTAATAAAACATTCAAATTACTATGTATGGGAAAAGAATTACACTCACCAAAGCATTCACGACTCTAGCTTTTTTGTGATGATTAAAACTAGGATGCTTTTCTCTAGACACATACACTAGTTGTGGGAGCTCATTCCCATCAATGTCATGCCCACTATTGTGGCCCAAAAACACCTACATAATGAACAAACACCTTGAACATTAATGATAATTGTGAAATCACGTGTACAAAATCTATGGGCTAGTAATGAGAAGATCAAACATTTTTATGTGGATGAAAAATGCCATCCAATATCTTGCAATTTCAAATTCTTGAATCATTTTCTCATGTGCAAGTTTAAAATTTGAAAGACATGCAATACAAGTACTTGGATCATTGCAGGATGGTTTTGTGTGTTGTTCTCAGGCCATGGTGTACCATCTTGCATTATCCATCCTTCCTCTGACATTTCATCTGCCTTTGTGACCAAAACATTCACACGTACTTTAAACTTTTTGTATTCCCTCTGTCCACAGGCAAATTAATTCAAACAAACATCCATACCTTTAAGTTTAATCACATTCAAACACTACAAATATATGTGTACTTAATTAGCATTTCAATGGAATGTTTTTGGAAGATGATGCACTTATAAGCTCTTTTCTTTATGCATATAATTCTTTTTGTCTACTAGTTCATTCATTATGAAAATGATGCATTTTTTTCACATGTCCAGCCCCCAATTGATCAAAACATAATCAAAAGATGATAGTTTGAATAACTAACCTTCATTATATGATACTCCTTCACAAAAACATGTTGCATATTATCCTTCAAATAGTCAATCTTTTGGGTGAAATACATTCTAGGAGCACAAAGTTCAATACAAACTTCTTGCAAAATGGCACCCATTTTCATGCAAATTCTGAAACTTCTACGATAGCATCAAAAAGTGAGCATGGATGCTCCATCATATGATAAATAACATGACATTTTGTCAACAAGGTAATCAACCCCAAGAATTGAAAGGATCACATTGGTAGTCACCAATGGAGGTTCTTTTGTAGGATCCAATGTATTGACAAAAACATCAACATGTGCTAGTTGAGATGGTTCACCATCCTTTTCATACTTGCAAAGAATTTCAACTTGGGTTATGCATTTAGGATTATTAAAGATAAACAAAAGAAAAAAAATCTAGTGTTGTTTAAAACATTATAAAAGAATAGATAATTTTTGAATGCAAAAACATTTCCAAAGAAATAAATAAGAACAATTGGATCTTTTTAATACCTAAGAGATAGCCTATCAAAGTATGTTTATCGATTGATTGGAAACCACTTGGGAAATTGATTAAGGATCCAAGATATTGTAAACTAGATCTTGTAGATCACAGATGTGAGCCACATGCCAAAAGCATTGGGAACAAGGTTCAAAATTCAATAGTGGAAAAAGAATGCAACAATCACAAGCCTGATTGTGATGAACATGATATAAGGATTGATTTTGTTGGATGCAAGAAAAATTTTCCTTGATAATGCTCGCCTTGACTCATCAACTCTGAAAGGAACAAAAAAATCCCCCACAACCAAGAAACTACCAAAAGATTATTACTAGGAAAACAATTCACCAATACATGATCTAATTAATCATCTTTAAAGTTGTAAAACAACCAAAATCAAAGAAATTAAGAAAGCTTACATGAGGAAATTTGGACCTTGTCTAACAACACCATTATCAAAATCAACTTTCTTCTCAATAAGATGATGACTTTTTTTAGTACTTTTAGTCATTATCATGTTTGTCTTCTTTTTCTCTTGCCAAAGCTTCCAATTTTCCACACGTTCCTTCCAAGCCACACTTCCATATAATCTTGAATCTTTGATTGGGTCCGTTGATGTCAATGGCACTACAATCAATCAATCCATCAATTAACCAAACAACCAATATTTTTTTTACATGAGCTAGACAAGAAAAGAAAAGATGATGATCTACATCAAAATTATGCAAACTACATTTGAACAACTAGAATTATGCAATTTAAAATACCACAATTTTGCAAGAACTTCTAAATTTTTTGAAAAACAATTTAACATGAAGTTCTAAAAAATTGTTGATGATTAGATCATCACACCTAAGTTTATTTCATCATAGATAATGGAAGGGACCTGTGTTTTCCCATTGCTTAATGTATCATGTCCTTGTAACATTGTAGCCTTTATGACGATGGTTTGTTGTTTGTCATGTTTGTTAGTTTCAATGTAATCGTTTGTTTGTTTCTTCAAATTGTCGAGGATCTTTATTAGGTCTTTCTTTGTCTTTGAAGGCTCTAGCTTTTGTTGATCACCACCCATAAAAGGTGGAGGACTTTGTCATGGATCCCCAAATCATCAACAAATATAGGGTTATATAAAAGAATCATGGAATTTGAATATAAAAGTTTAAACTAATGATCTTGATTCATTATACAAAAAATCTCATATAAAACATTGCCAGTTGTAATTGTTGAACACATATTCTTTAAATGGAAATTGATGAAGTGTGCACAAGTTAATAACTTTTCAATCATCATGCTTGTGATTATATCCAACAAGGAATTTATGAGAAAACCAACCCAATGATGACCTTGATGATGATAATATAAATGGGTTTTATCCATGTTTTGAGTCTTGTGTTCATAACATGGTTGACAAATAAAAAATAAACATTCATTACAAATCATAAAAAACTTACTAGTTTCCAAAGTCACCCCAACATCATTGTCCCCACGAATTTGGGCAAATGTTGACACCATCAAGTTGCTTAAGAGGTGGCTTCAGTTACAAATTCTAAACATTTGACAAAAAAAAATAGAAAAAAATGAATTAGTCATGGATTTTAAAGAGAATTTGTCTAGGCCACAATTGAACATGCTCACAACCATGACTAGTAATGAAGAAAAGCTCTGCAACTATAAAAGTTCAACAAACCATGCCCATGCTTTATTCTTCCTTGAACTCTCGTTTTAACCTTTTTTCAATAGAAACAAACATCAATAAAAAGAAAGAAGCTCACCACAAGTTGGTTTTCTTGTGGAATCATTAGCCCCATGATTCCTTGATTACCTTCAAAATTGCTTGCTACTTGTAAACTCTTTGTTTCAAAAAGAAAAAAATGGATTAAAAAATCCAAATATCTAAATTTCATTGCATTGTTTCCTCTTTCACCTACCCACCACCATTACCACCACCATCACCCAAAAGAATCCCTTGAAATTCAACCCCAGAAGAATGAAGGTTTAATACCATCTTTAGTAGCTACAACAAATCCTTCATCAAGTATTGCACCTCAAATTTACAAATCCCTATTCAAAATAACAACAACAATAATCTCAAGTTTACCAAGAAGCTAACAAGTGAAAATTTAACAAACTCCAATTCATAAGTTGTCTTCCACGTCTATCTCCCAATGCACAATTCGGGACTTGTTTTTCTTAGAATTCTCAACTTGGGCACACCTTCAACTCACCATCATTGCTATAAATAATAATAACAAAAGACTAGGTCTACATTCTTCAAACTTGTCCAAATTTTTTTGGTCAAAATCTAATTAAAAAATTTAACAACAAACTAAATAGTTGAATTCACAAAACTTCAATTGAGCTTCCACATATTCATTCCATATTTTCACAATCTCACCAAATCACAATTTTTATATTGTAGATGCAAACACATGGAGGAAAAGAAAATGAGAGAATGAGAAAGAGAGAAATGAGAAAATGAGAAAAAGAGGAAAAGAAAATGAGAGAATGAGAAAGAGAGAAAGACAAATTCCTTCATGTGTTCATTCATTTTCTATAAAGCTACATTAACCATGGGCACTACTAAGTTCTAAGAAAACCAAGGAGTTAAACAATAATTTTTTGGATTGTGGTGAGAATA
>Ga0116231_10004424_pt1 | contig 28432 bp, 23 predicted proteins | sample S1TSphgellanicum_2_FD_89695 | JGI IMG/M metagenome (GOLD analysis project Ga0116231, IMG submission 89695) | Host-associated microbial communities from peat moss isolated from Minnesota, USA - S1T2_Fd - Sphagnum magellanicum MG | ecosystem: Host-associated > Plants > Peat moss > Unclassified...
AATCCTGAATAACTACAGTGCCAAAAAAGATAGAAAAAATGCACACAACCAATGCAACAGAAAAGACCACAAGAGTGAATATGTGGGAAAAGAAAAAAAAACAGGACCCGGAAAAACCGCCCAAAAAAAAAAAAAAAAAAGTAGTCGAGTGTTGGCAGCGGCGGAGGAGTGCACAGCGTCGACTTCTTCTTTTTATTGGCTCTGCTCGCTCGAGGCGAAACCTAGGGAGAGACTTAAGGAACAATGTTTTTTTTTTCCGGGCAATTTGCTTTCCCTTAGTACCTACGGTGTAGATTGATGAGGGTTTAGGGTTTGGGGTTTTGCCTTTTTCTTTTTTCTTTTTTTTTTTTTTCAATTTTGTGGGTACATAAAATGAAAACCAAAAGTATAAATTTGGCGATTTTTATTCCCCTGTTTTTTTCTCACTTTTTGGCGACCGAAAACCTCCCAAAACAACACTTCCTTTTGGAAATTTTAGTTTTAAATTTCGCTACTAAAGAAATACCCTACCATGGTATTGGGGTTTAGGGTTCACCAGGGTGCTACCTATTGTGAACTAGGGTAGCTGACCCTCTTAATGTCAGCTCACTATGAAATTATTTTTTCTTAGGTCAGCTCACTATGAAATTATTTTTTCTTAGGTCAGCTCACTATGAAATTATTTTTTCTTAGGTCAGCTCACTAGGAAATCATTTTCTCTTTAGTCAGCTCACTATAAAATCACTTTTTGGGAATTTCATGGGACATTCCCTATTTTAACTATAGTTAGTGGGTCCGGTGTTTTTTTAAAGGGGGCAAATTTTTCCCTTTGTAAGAAAAATATTTTACAAAAAGAATATTCTGTTGCAACCTTTTAAACAGGGAAAGAAAACTTCGCCAATTTTATTTTATTTTATTTAAAATTTTTAAAAATCACCACAATTGCCAATACAATATGAAAGGATGCTTAAGATTTTCTACTTCCATATTTTTGAATACCACCAAATTCGTGATCATTCAAAAAAATTATTTAGCCGAATACCACGAAATTCGTGGTATTCAAAATTGAAAAAGAAAAAAACTCTTTGTGAGTTGCGACTTGGCAATCTTTTGATTTCCCACAATTTTTTCTATTTCAACAAAAACAATTGGGAAACTTTTGTATTTTAAAAAAAAAACTGTAAATTTGACTAATTTTTCTAATTTTGCTAATTTTTGGGGAAAAATTCACCAAATTGTCGATATAAAAAAACTGGAGAAAGAGAAAGAAAAAAACAAACCTTGGTTGTGAATTTCATTTTTTGGGAGCTTCATGGAACATTTCCTATTTTAAATTTTAAATATTGTTTCAAGTCAGTGTTTTTCCCTCAAGAAACTTGTATGGTTTCTTTTTCTTTTTTTTTGACAAACACAATAATTGGGATTTTTCTTTTTCTTCTAGATTAAATTCAACTACTTTTCCTAATTTTTTGGAAATTTTTTGCCAATTTCTCAATATTGCAAAATTGGGTGAAAAAAAACCTCGGTTGTGAGTTCATTTTTTAGGAAACACTATGCAACATATCCTATTTTAACTATTAAAAAAACACTATTACTAATGCAGCCCAATGTCCTTGGACCAAGTTACCCAACAACAATAAAAACTAGTTAGGTCTAACAAATTATTTTAAATCACCTTCGTCATCAAATCCCACTCGCTAAGGGCTTTCCAAGAATTCCAATAGTGCACCCAAATTCCCCTATAATTTTTTGTTTTGATTTAAGCAAATTGTGGGGTGCCAGCTTTGACCCTAAATTGACCTGATCTGATGGGTCTTCGATGCATCTTTGTCCTCAACTTTTTTGTGCACAAATCCTCGTCAGAACCATTTCTGACTTTAATACGATGCTTTCTTTGCTTGCTTTGTCGGCTTGGGGTGTGTCCGACATTATATGGGCTTATACATTTATACATTTATAAGGAGAATGGAATAGGCACTTTCTGGGCAGCCTTTGTGATGGGGAAGAGGGGGTGCAAGAGCATTTTTGGGCTTCCCGGGAAGAAAGGGGGTCCCATTTGTTCCCTGGCTGGCTTTATGTAAAAAAACCTCATAAAATAAAGAAAGCCGAATGAGAAATTGAAACCCTAAACCCTACATATCAAAGGGTTGGGGGTGATTGGCAAAAAAAAATTATTTTGCCAAAAAAATCATGAACTTTCAAAAATTAAAAAGCTTATGAAATAATGAAGTGTTGGAGGGGGGGGTTCCTTTCTTGCTTTTAAATCCCCTTCCGTCTGCCTTTACAATCCACAACTGAATTTCAAGTACCTACTACAGAGAGGAACATTTATTACATAAGGGGGTTCCAATTGTAGTATGGAATACGGTCCTGCCATGCAGAAGGCAAAATGCGAGCCTGATTTCCGGCAAAGCCCACGGTCAAGGGCTTTACCACGCGTAAAGATTTCAGGCTGCACAGTGATGCGCCAGAGAGAAGACCAAGACAGGGGGGCTTTACAAAGATCGTGACATGGGCGTATGGTTGGCATGGGCATATGGTTGGCTTTACAAAAATTGTGACGCCCACACACGAAGCAGATGAAAAATTGCGTCTCATAACTCTTAATGTGGTGTCCAAATTCAATTTTTAAAATTTTAAAGCTATGTCTTTATGGAAATTTAAAATTTTCATGTCTTTGGGAGGGTGGGGCCAAAGCGACCGAGGGGGGGAAGATGAACGGTGGAACAACCTTCCAAGAGTTGAAAGGGATAAATAATAAGATTTGTCTTTCACATGCTTGCAAATTAATTAATTACATACAACATGGTCATGGCTTCGAATGCAACGAATTGCCAACAAAAAAATGAAGTTGCAAACGACATTGTAATCCCACTTAGAACTACTCTCATTTCACTTGACATATATGAAGCAAGAAGAACACCATATCTTCATCCAAATCAAGATGAAAATTTTCACAAGGTTACATTTTACACATTCTACACTATCAGAATACAAACATCAAGTAAGGCCAAGATTCACAATTGGGCTCTAATTTATCAAATTTTCGATGATTCATCAAACATACAATCACAATAATAATTAGATATTCTACCTTTGGTTATTTTATTTTTTGAAATATATATACGAGTAGGCTAGGTGTAGTTGCATTATAGTTGGGTCATGCAATTCCTTTTGTCTGTTGTGTTATTAAGCTCACTAGCATTAGTAGTTGATTTGAAACCAACAAACCACTTTGGAAGTGGTCTTGAAGCTTAGCCACTAGGTTGGATATGTGAATATTAAAAATGGGCAAATTCTGAAATCAATGGCAAAGTACTTGAGCACTAAATTAGCTTATTAGCAACTTAACAACTTTCAAGTTGGCACTAATGAATAGGAACAAAATGGGGAGAGTGGAGGTGGTGGGAAGAAATAGCCCTTTTTATAGTGTTAATGAGGGTACATGTTCATTATTGTGCCCACTACTCGAGCATATATGGCTTATATTACTCACATTGCTGGCCACCTTACAAGGTTATTCTATGGTGGATGCTTTGGATGCTTTGGATGCTTTGTTCTTCTTGGTCATGGAAGCCATCAAAACAAATTTATTTTTCTTTGTTAAATCATTTAAAGTTTTATTATGTTAATTTTCCTTTTATTTACTATTTTATAAAGGAGTCATTGAGTGGTAGGTATACCCAATGATCTAGATGGTGAGTTGAAGAACCCTTGCAGACTTTCAATTCCTTGTTTCGAAGAATTCAAGGCATTTTGAGCTTTTTCTTTTGTTTTCCCCAATTTTTAAAAAGTCGGCATGAATGAATCCGTGCTTGCATGCTTTACAAGTGTTATTGGCTTGAGTGTGAGATTGCCAAAGAATAGAATTACATTGCCTAAACTTGTGTGCATGACTACTAGTGAGAATTTTCATCATTTTTCATGACATCACATAGTGGGTACCTATTTGGGAAGTTAGAGGTCACCCCCACATATGAGCAATACCATGGTGCCTTAGGCTTTCAATGGTCACTTAAGTTGGACCTTGCAATTGATTTCTTTCTATCTTTCTTCATTTTGGGTTGTCTAAAATGACAAGCAAAAAACTGCATAGGATTTTGGTTTTGATGCAAAGGATAGATACTCGTTAACTTTGTAATGGGATATATATATATATATATATATGGCTTTGGTGTTTTTAACCATGTTGAGTAATTCCAAAATGAAGGTCAAGAATATTTTTAGAACTACCAAAATTAGCCACCATAAACTAAACTGTGATCCTTTCTTAGGTTCCGACATGTTTGATAATTGAAGAGAGGTGGTCTTGGGTGTTAGACTTAGGTCACTAATTCATCATTTTTGGGCTTTATGCTTGTCCTCTTAATCTCTAGCACTTACTCTCAAGTTAATATCATGCTTTAAATTGACAAAAGCATTTCAAGTTCTCCCTAACATTATGGGTGTTAGGTACTTCATTTGGTAGTGGCTCTTTATATGATTGAAGTAGGTGGGGTCAATATGGTTGTGCTCCCTTTGGGCTTCTTAGTTGGCCATCTACCACACTATATCTTTTAATTCAAGGTGTTTTATGTTTTGAATTCACTACATGGAATTCAGTTTATGTACATTCTTTTAACCCATACATGCAAGTTGAGTTAATTGCATGATACAAACAGATGGCAATCAGAAGATATTGAAATTTGGTTACTAATTGGAACTTTCGGGGATGGTATACTTCGAGCATTGCGAGTTGCTAACGTTGACATGGTAATAATTATTGGTTTTGTTTCTGGCAAAATTTTGGCATTTTTCAACAAAGAAATTGGGAAATTTCTGAATTTTTTTTCCTAGTGTAAACTTGATTAAATTTTCCTCTTCTTTGGTTAATTTTCGCCAAAATTTTGATATTAAAGAAAAATGAAAGAAAAATACTTCTACCAATATGGATCCAATGTCAAAAGGAGCATACTATGCTACCACGGCAAGTTCAAACATTTCAGTGTTGGATAATTACTTTATTTTGAAGATTCCATGTCGAAAATTAGAGTATTCTAGAGTGTTCTAAAAAAATTCTTCATTTTTTTTCACAAATTTCTGTTCTTCAAAAAATTATTTATTTATTTATTTATATATAATTTTATAATTTTATTTATTGAAAATTTCAACATTTCTGAAAATAGTATAATCAGTGTCAAAGCTGCCAAGGTACTGTGGCATAATGAATTGTGAGGTGTTCTTTGTGGGTAACCTCGTGAGCTCGCACCCAAAACCAGTTTAGTTATGATTCAACTTCCAACAAACCATCCCATCTAGTTTCTTATAACAATGAACCAAATGCATGAATTAGAGTAATTTCAAATGCATTGATTTATGTTTGAAGTTAATGATTAAAGCAATTTGGTAGGTAATTCTTCAGATACACAATTAGGTTTGATAATTTTGTTTCACACTATTCCTAAGTATAGCCACCTTTAGCCTTGGGCAATTTCAAGTATTGGTTTTTAAACATTTGTGCATTATGTTTAATGCTATCTACGGTTTCACATTCATGTGCCCATGGTTGCACATCCCACATGGTTTGTGTAACAAGGTGCATCAACTAGTTTAGATGCATACTAGTGACAAGGATACAACTTCTATCTTCCTTGGTTTTGTTCACAAAAATCAATGTACTTCATATGCACCAAAGCTGCTCTCTCTTGGTTGAAAACCTTTAAAATCCTTTAGTGTCAAAAGGCATTAAATTTTTAGGGTTTAATTTTTCTTTTCAATTTTTAAAAAAGTACTTGAGACATTAGTTCTTTGGCATAGTTTTTTTGGGGGAAAGTTTTATCCAAATTCAACTTCAAAGCAAATCTAGCAATTCTTATTCCATAGCTAAACCTTGGTATTAGAGGACTACTTCAACTTGTGGCTCAAAGGTGAGCACGTTGGTTACTATACATTGCAAGTAATATGGATTTATCGAAGTCATTATCTCCCACACAATAAGTGCATTGCATGAAGTTCATTCTACCAAAGCAACAACTACTACGTTGCACACAATCTTCATGAGATCAAAGAATGTCAAAGAATGTGAAACTTGCATCCATAACAATTTTGCATAGGTTGCTATGTGTTTTTAAGCAACTTCTGGTTGGTTGCAAAGTATGCAAGATGTTAAGAAATTATATTCATTTGTGATATTCTATGTCAATATCATTTCTTACAAAAACAAGTATTCAATTCAAGTTGCATATTTAATTGTTTTTATCTAGGCAAAGGTGTGATCCGTTATTAAGGAAGGTAGTTTGTTGGCTTTGTTTTGTTTTGTCAAATTTACATCTCCCAAACCACAATATCCTTGTTGCACTCTCGGTATCAGTAAAAAAGCCCTCCATGAGTAGGGGTACATCAAGGTTTAAACCTATGGTGTAAGAATTGTTGAATAATGAGCAATTTTCTCATTTAAAATCCAATAAAATTAAAATTAAAATTTCAAGGAAATTTGATTGTTTTCTTGGTATTGTTGGAAAGTCCTTGATGAATAAGGTCTTGTGGAGGTGATTTTTAATTTCTACACCCAATGTGTTAGAGATATTGAATTTTTAGTAATTTTTGTAATTAAAAATATGATTAAAAAAACAGTGAATTCTTGACAAAAATTGAATTTCACACTTAGGCTAAGGAAAGGTGTATTACTTTCCCCTTTCCAAATTCATTCAATATTAGAATATGTGCTCAAAGAACACAAGCCAAGTAGTGTCCTAATGAAGCCACCCTTCAATAAGGAAACTTCTGAAATATTATTTTTCCATGTGATTGAGTAATTCAACCTATTTTTCCTTTTGTATTGGAAAGCAATTTTTTTGTTTTTATAAGTAATATGATCACTTTAGTATTTTTGGTTTCTACTTTTTCATTTGGATTTCCTTAAATTTTCATGCATCCAAAGGTAAATGCAATTTATGTTGCATCCTTGTAACATAATATTATTGCTTGTTGTCTATCTCCTATTATATGCACATGGGTTTGACATCAATTAAGGTATGTTTGCAAACGGGGTATAATGGGTATGTGGGGGAGTAGTCACCATAGGTGCTTATGGGAACAATCCATATCTTACAAATGACTAAAAATGATTAAATTGCTAATGCTTATATGTTAATAGTCAGCAATTATGATGGCAATTTCATGATACATTTGAGAAATTTGACACAAAACATCAACAAGTATGCAATAGGCAAAAGACCAACATTGGATGTGGTATATTGGGACATTGATTTTTTCCCCTTTTGCAAGATGGATGGTGTGTGGATGAAGAAGCCACTTTTTCATTGCAAATTTGTCTCATAGCTGGCCATGGTATTTAGATATGTACTAACTACTAACCATCCACATGCATACATATCAAGTACCCACCAAGTGTTTTATCCACTTACCTACCATAGATAATAACCATGTACATTTTAGTGTTGTGCAAGTATGTATTTTCTGATTTATCTGAGTCTAGTATCATTTCTTGTCAATGGGTTTACCCATCAAATAAGTGTATATTAGCACTAAAAAGTTTTCCATTTGGATAAGTTCTAAGTATATAAAAATAATAATTTTTGATAGATGATTAGAGTCTAAGTAACCCTTATCATATGCCCCTATTTGGTGTTAAAAATGGGTATGTATTTTTATTGTTATTTTATTGAAAATAAATATAAATGTCCACATTTTGGAAGTATTGAGACAATTTTTGAAGGCCAAACCCAATGGGATAGTGTACAAATCTCATCCCAAAATGAAAAAATCGAAGTGTTTAAACTCATCTTTGACTTCAAATATGCACAAAAGTTCACAGAAAGAAACTTTGATTTGCTGAATGAAACATGGAGCTCAACAACCTAACATTAAACATGCCCACTTATAAAATATTACAATCAAGGAAATTTGTGAGACTTTTGTGAACTAGACATTCATTCTGTGTTTGGAACTAATTGTCATGCTTGATGTTTATTGGCCTTGCCTACCAAGGCAAGGATATTGTGCTTAGATTCATTATAGAGTATAGTTGCTTAATGGATTTTGGCCCCTAGGTAATAGGTCTGTTTTTAATATGAGGGTTTTTGAAAGATGATATTTTTGGCTTGTGTTGAAACTTGAGATTAGTTATAGAGTTATAATATGTTGAAGGATTTTGGTTTCTTTTACAGGATTTTTTTGAAGATTATATTTTTGCATGGTGAAATAGGTATTTGAGTTTCCATAATTCTTCTTTTGCCTTAAGATACTTTTTAATGTAAATGGCAAGGCCATGGTGTGACACACCCCTTGTTAACTGTAGATTGCAAAAAAATTGGTGGAATTGGAAACATATACAAGAATATTTATAGATTATGTATTTAAAATTTACATGCCCTAAGCATGCATAGCATATTTATATATTGATTTTAAAAATGTAAGTTCGAATAAATAATATACCATATCCATATCCAGTGGGTATATCCGGGTAAAATATCTACCTCCACAACAGCAGTGCATTCCCTACCTATTTGCCAAGTTACATGGCTTTTACATACCTAGTTACCTAGGCAAGGGAAGGGGGTAAGGAATAGGGTTTACAAGATCCTAGGTTACCAAGGTAGAAAAAATAACTGAGTAAAAACTGTTTTCCAATTTATGGTCCATTAGTAGACAATTTATAGACTTTCTATTTTTTAATTTCATCAATGTGGCAAATTTTTTTGCTGCCTACATAAATTTTATATTGGAAAAAAGAAAAAAATTCAATTTTTTTCTAAAACCATTTTATAAAATAGCAAAAATTCACCACCAAAAAATGAAACACTATTGGTCCCCGAACAAATTTAGCAAGTGTTTGCCAAATCATTAAGATATTTAGAATCTTACGCTTCAGCACTTGATTTTTGAACTTATGAAAATTTCAAAATATACCATATTATTAACAAAAGAGACTAAAATCATAATAAGCATACATTAGTTCTAGTATGTCTAAAACGTGTATTTTACAAGGCCACCTAGCCTTGTAAAACTGGGCTCAAATCTCAAATCTGATGGAGTTTAATATTATTGATTTTTGGCATTCTAGGTAATTATTTTATTTCAAAAAATCAGCAATTTTGAAACCAATTTAATTAATGCTGAATGTGTTCAAGGAGTACAATATTTATTTTCAATCTACCTGATTAAAATAAAAATGAGTGTACCCATGAATATTCGTAAGAGGAATGTGCTCTAAATTATCATAGGTGTATTTCTGGTTAATTGTGTTATATGAGAATCTATCTCAATAAAAAAATAGGGCAAGAGTTAGTTGGCTAAACATGGCAAATTTCATTGGAAATTGACATTTTGTCATGGGTTTAGAAGGTTGTGTTAAAGCTAATTAGTAATAGTATCAAGGTTTAGTAAATGGATGGAGTGAATCAAGATGACATGTATATTGCAAATGATGGATGATTTGTTTATTTCAATGGTGCTGAACATGTGAATTTTGGCAATAAACTAGATATGAAGTACAAATCTTTAATCATCTTTCTCTATTTTTCTGGAGCACACTACAAACCAAATTTAGAAATTTGGCAATTTTTACCTTTTAAATTTTTATTTTTTCACAACTGAAACCTTTTGAAATCAATTAATTTTTTGATTTTGTGTTTTGGTGAAATTTTGCCAAGTAGAAAAAAGGTTGACTCAATGTGAAACAAAGGGGGTCTTTTGTGGCTTTGTTGAAACTATTTTGAGAGGTAAGAAACTTTACTTACATGTATGAGGTCATGCCAAGAAAAAAAGAACTCTATAAGGTGTTTTAGAATCTATGATAGAAATTTCTCTTTGAACACCTCAAAAAATAACAAGAGGATGGGTTAATTGATGCCACAATAATAATAATAATAATAATATACTCAGCTATCTTTACTCAATTCCACATTGATTACTACTATGCTAAACAAATATGCAAACAAGATTAGCAATGTCAGATTGAATTGGTCACTCACTTTTGTGCTTTAAAGCACTAATTATGATTCTTAAAATGTGTTTTGAATATTTCATAGTCATTAGATTCATTTCAAATTTATGTAAATGTTACAATAATACATTCAAAACATTATCATATAAACTCATCACACATTTTCAACACTAACATAATTTACCATTAAAACCCATGTAAAATAAGCATCGGTTACAAATTTGTAATATATTATGCTATGAATGTATCCACCAAAACATTAAACATTCATGTAAATGTGAAAATTATGGGCATGGACATAAAAAGGAATTGTGTGATATGAATGACAATATTATTAATGGAGCACCTAAAAATGGATTGCTACAAGACAAAATAATTTATCCCAAAAACATCCATGAGATGGAAATGACATTAAATAGTTGAGTCTATTGTTTGGATAAACATCAGTAATAAAACTTGGAAAAAAAATGCTTTCCCACAAAGTAAATGATAGATATGCAAACATTAGCAAACAAAATTTTTAATTTTGATTTGCCAATATGAGAGGCCAATCAAGCAAGAATCATAAAATAACAAATTTTGCAGTTCGTCACAAATCACTCTTATCACTTAAAGAACAATTGTTAGGATCCCTTGTGCTTGATAAGTTTGTGCAAGTTCAATCACTTGCTTTGGCCTTACTTTGATGCTACAAGGATAGCCCACCAAGGTATGGGTCTAGCCTATGTCCTTCCCTCAACCGTTGCAATCTACAATTGGATACCAAATCTTGTATTCGAAGAGTTGTAAGTAGCTTAAGCTACCAAGCATGGCCACTTTTGATCTAAACCAATTTACTTGGAATCCTAATGCTATGCAATATTTGCTTAGTATGTGAAAAGTTAGCTCCAAATTGCTGAGTCATTGCCCTTAAGCAATATGCAAGCATTGTCCACATATATCTAACCTTCTAGGTAACAAGTTTTTCCCATCTCTATAGTATATGCAAGCATTTTGTACAACTTTTGTTTTAGCGAAATGGAGTGGTTTTTTGTGTTCAGATTTTTTATTCCTTTTCTTCACCCTTTTTGAAGAACTATATTCATGATGGCTCATATTCCACTAAAGGTAGGCATGAATACTTCTTTTTTTGAATCGTTTTTGAAAGTGGACTCCTTGTCAGCTATATCATTCTAATACGCCCTAGCAGTGAACTGAATTGAACCAACAACCTCTTGCATGGTGGTGCAAGAGTTTCAACTACTTGGGGCTATTGGCAAGTCATATTCAACTCCTACATCGGACAACAGTATATATTCTTCTCTCTCAAAGCTCTTCTATCTGCTTTATTGTTATACAGTCCACATATGACTGAATGTTCCTAGTCCCTTGATGCCTGAACTTCATGAAATTCCTACAATGGATTGTGTCAGACAAAACACTATTCTTACATGTCTTCTGAATGGTGACTGATTCACAGGTCAAATCGGTTGAGGTTTTGTGGGAAGATAACAGAACCCAAATCAGGTGCACTTGTCTAGCTTATGATCATGAAAAAGCAATTGAGTATACTTTGAAGCTTTTGGTACTTCAATGGCATTTTTAAATCTAAATTTTTGCCAAAAGTACCTTGAGTTTAAGATACAGTGAGTGAGATCATTATTTCTAGCTTAGTATCTCTCACCCTGACTGTTGAGGTGATCCTTTGGATACCTCTTTCTGTTTTTTAAAACAAAAACTGTTGATTTTTTAATGGAACTTTTTCTCAGAATCGACCTATGTTTCTTTTGTGGCAGGCACTCTTCTTTGTTTGGCAAGAATGTTACAGCAGTCAAGAAAGAGAATGATAGGATGTTGGATACCTCTTAAAGGAGCAGGAAGATTGATGCCTGCCCATCTCCAAAGGCAGAACCATAAACCATTGACACCATTTGGTGATTGAAACTCAATATGGAATGAGAATATCAAAATCACTCACGGTCCACTCAGCCGCCTGGAAATTTGCATCATTGAAAATCTCAGTCCCAACATCGATTGATGGCCACAATCGTAATGCAGGTTCTGTCCCAGGATCCTGTTTACAGTACAAAATTTGGCAGGTGAAATAACTAATGAGCTCTTGAACCATAGGGCAAATCAAATCAATTCAATTAGTCATGAGTGAGAAGATGAGGATATCAAAATGAGTGAAAAAATGAGATAAATTATGACAATGGAAAAAAACGAAGATCATGGTTCAGGCTGCCATTTACAATTGTGCAATGACCATGAGAGTAGAAGAAGAAACCTGATAAAAGTAGAGGCGATTCGAGAGTGCACCCACATCAAGTGTCCATGTGCGAGAGTCACCAACCCAGCCATCTCCTTTGTTGGCAGGGTAACCGTGAACAGCCCATTCAGGGTGGGGAAGTAATTGAACAATCTCTTGTGCTTGGGGATTGCTATAAGGATCACACATCAAGTCAGGGGTCTCTGCATACGCTGCATTTGGTGGGGAGCAATAGATATGGTATGCAGAGTATGGGAAATAGCTTGTATTCTCACGATAGATCCTTGTTCCATCAGCAGCTGAGACATGGTAAGGTGGACACAGACTGAGGCTGTTAGGGCTGCCAACAATACAGCAAAGACAATATACAGAAATTGAGTTACATAGAGACTTCAGGCTTCCAAACTTCTGGAAAATTGTATTGCAACTCTGCTCACCATAACCATTTGACTAAAGTCATATGATGTGTGTCTGAGAGAGATAGATAGATAATTAGATATCAAAAGAGAAAAAGAGTTGCAACCTGCACCATGATGCTGTTTGTGGATTGATGATCATTTCTGAATACCGTGTGACATCAGTAGTAACATCCCCATCACATGGTAGGCCATTGTTCTTCCAGCAACCACCAATGTCAATCAAGTAGAACTGACTCTCAGCTCCTCCACCTTGTATCACATTCAGCGTGATCACAACTATGAAATTTGGAGTGACTGGCACCTGCAGCACATCATGCAAATTAGGAGCAAAAATATGGTTTCATCATAAATTTCTCTAGTCATTGAGTTCAGGTTACATAAATCTCCATCACTCTAAATAGAAATGACTCCTTGAAAGGATCTTAAGAAACTCCGTTGAGAAAAATCGGTTGATTACATTATATGCTTCACAGAAAGGAATTTATTTGCAAAAGAAAAACAGAAGTTCTCTCTGCTCTTGTCTGCCAATAATTCCACTCTCCCAAAAAATGATTGCAACCTTCATAACTCATGAACTCTGGACACCTTGTCTGAAGAGCTGAGTCTCACTCTTGAATATTTGCATGTGGGGAATGAAATCAGAAAACAAGGACCATGAGAAACAATTTCCCGTACCTGTTGAATCATGCCACGTGTATCCCATGGGTATCCACCAGATTCACCAGATGTTGTATCAGCTCTCAAGTAGAGCATGAGCCATGGATAGTTCGGGGAAGCCTTGAGGAGATGGTGGAAAATCCAACTCCCAGAAGTGGCATTCTTTTCCCATGTCACAGAGAAGTAGGAGACATTGGTTGCTAAATTATCTGAATTGATTTGTTGTGCATCAACAAGATCATAAGTCCCGTAGAAGCTTCCAGTTAGTGAAGAAGAAGAGCTTTGAGGATCAATGAGTGTATCGGAGGAGGACCAATTGTGGTATACTAGAGGTGGGTTCATACAACCCTTACCAAAGCATGGAAAACCTCCTGATAACGATGATGATAATGATGATTCTTGTGCTGCTGCTGAGCTTCCTGTTCTTCTTGTTGTAGTGAAGAAATTCGACTTCATGGCAGGCTTTGCTGTAGCAAATGATTCACAGAGTCCTAAATTCTCATCAAAATTGCCATTCTTCAACATAATCGTCCAGAAATACCAAGGGAGTAGATTCTCTGAATCTGTCACTGCACACAGAGATCCTAAGTACTTCTCTTTCTCAACCGCATACAGATCTGCATTTGCAAGGTTTGTGAAGGAGGAGCTGCCTGCTGAAGAGGTCATTGGAAATGGATCTCCTGTTTGCAGGTCATTGTCTGCTTCTGTCACTTGGTTGCTCACATTGCATGTGCTCAAACCAGCCACTGCAGAGTTCAAGGCAATGCAAACCACCAAAACAGAGCTTAGAGAAGATGAAGAGAAAAAACGAGTCAGCCCTTGAATATAGCCGCACTTCACTCCCTTCATCTTCTGAGACAGAAAGACTTGCTCAAGAATCTTATGCTCAAAGAAACTTTTGTCATGAAAAGCTTGTTAAGAACTCTGCAATGATGTGTCGATCTTGTTAGGCAAATGTGTTGGCCTGCAAGAGTACAGGGATTTGAGAGCTTTTTCTTGCCTTCGCTGCATTGCAGATCGGCACAGTCGGCCCATCTGGGGCTAGGAGATCCTGAGGAAAAATTCCCGACTCTGTTGCAGAAATCCCAAGCTTCGACTTCGACGCGCACCTGCGGACTCTTCATTCCCGGATCTCCTAATACACTGAATGCAAGCTTGTCGTTGACGGTGATGAGCTTCCGATCAACCAGCTGCAACTGCGGATCTAAAGCATGGTTCTGCAAAGCTCTCTTTCCTTGGACAACACAAGGAGGCTGCAAGCCTAAGAGGCCAAGAAGTGATAGAAGCAGAGTCCACCTGCAGAGGAGACATAGTAGTCTCTCGCTTGAGTGCGTCTTCTCCATGCGCACTTCGAGGCAATGCTGGCTCCAGTTGCAATGTTCAATGTTTCTAAGATCGTCTTCGCTCCTCAGTTTCCGCGGGAGAAGAGAATTCTCTGAAGAAGAAGTCGATGCGCTCTGCTAATCCCTGCACTGACAATAGAGCAATTTCACCTTCGATTTTGTCGATTCCATGAGCCATGGAAAAGCTTGAAATCCGGCAAAAACTTCCATGAATCGCGTCTCTGAAATCGACGGTGAAAAAGAGCATTGAAGATGGCACAATGAGAAGATGGCACGACTTGCTCGTTAGTAGCTGCTCAATGATTCGTCGACAGAGGACTGCAATTTGCAACAATGATCTCTTTAGAGCAACAGCTTCAGTAATGTCACGCTTGCGAACGTCGGGTGGACCTATCTTACACTCGTACTGGATTCCTTGCCCGACATCACTGCGAGCTCCAAAGTACAAAGATCGCCCGGAACTTGCTGGATTTTCTGCATCTCTTTTCACGACGAGGCTTCAGTCAAGAATCGATCAATGAAGCCAATACAATCGAAGAGACTGAGGAGAAGATGACGAGAGAACTGAACCCGATTGCTAACTTCGGATTTGTAGCTTCATAGATGCTTCTGCAATGGTAATCGCTTATCATCGTCTCCAAACCAAACAGATCTTCATAGCTAACTACGGCACACAAAGGAGGAGGAGCAGGAGAAGAAACGAAACCTCGATGATTCAGAGTTAGAAACAAGTCGAGAGTGAGAGAGCTGAATCTGGCACAAGCTGCTCAATTCTCGTTCCGATTTGTCCCTTGTTGCTCCAGATGCAATGTTGATCCAACAGCTCGCGAAAGCAGGAGTTACAGAGAACTTAGAAGCTAGCACAATTTACTCAATTCTCGCTCTATAAATTTGCTGCGATTTCTCCCGCGCTGCAGTCTAGGCAATTCATGTACCATGAGCAGCTCACAAAAGCAATAACAGAGCGAGAATCTGCCACAACTTGCTCGAAGTCTCTCGCTCGATTTCGCTCCGATGTGTCCTGTGCGGCAGATGGAATGTTGTAGCTACTACAAAGCTACAAGATTGTTGTCGTGAGCTACAACAGAAGAACAACAACTACTACTACTACAACGAAACATGCCAGTTTGGCTCAGGAAAATGGTTTTGGCCCCAGCAGTTTTGCACATTTTGCTCGAGGCTGGTATAAGGCACAGCAAAGCCTAACACCCGACAGAGGAGTGTACTTAAAATGATCTGACTGGTGCTCCCTGTTTCTGATACGTCCGCGTGGTTTGGTATTAGTAGTATGTCACCTATTTGCAGTCCCAGTTTTAGTTTTATGGGTGGGGTTGAAAAAATAAATAAACAAATAAATAAAGCTGGGATTTGAGAAATATTTTTGCAGGGTCACATACTGAGCACCGCTCACCTGTGTGCAGTCCCAGCTTTAGTTTTATGGGTGGGGTTGAAAAAATACATAAATAAATAAACCAATAGATGTGAGAAATATTTTTGCAAGGTCACATATTGAGCATTGCTGGAGATGCTCTTACTTCATATGTGGCGCAGTTGTGTTCTAATAAATTACAAACCGTTAACATTCTGGCTTTTTTTGTATTGGGGAAATTTTGTCAAAAAATGAAATTAAAATTTTGAAAATGAAGTGATTTTGAAGGTTTTCAATGCCAAGAAGTGAGGGGAAAACATTATAGTAATCACAACAAAATTATATTTGGTTTTGATTATAGAAGTATGGCTAAAGTTTTGTCCGTCACATGGGTTAGTAGCCAAATTTGACTGAATCTTCCCAAGGATGTCATCACCTTTTCTCTACATCTTCCTATGGATGATCCAATGATGCTACAAACAAAAATTCTAAAAACAAACACTGCAAACCCCAAAGCACCAACTTCCAACGTTTGATGAGCAGGTCCTGTGCTTGACCACAACCCTTGTGGGCGTTATAGAGCATAAAGACTTGCTTCACTTTTTTCCTTATTTCCGGAGATACCTGGTGGGTATCATTGGAAAAACATTAAAAAGGACGAGAATTTTGGAAGCTCCTCTTCCCAAAATACAAGAAAATAATAGAAAGGAAGGGGGTGCATTTTGAAAAACAAAAACTGAGTAACATGCCCTCTGATTAAACTACAAAAATTGGAGCTAGTCTTTTGCAACTGTAAATAATGACGCTGATTCCACACCTTTCGGCCATCAGCCTACAAGTTTGCATGTGGTTCGGCAATAGGTTTGCATGTGGATGGTAAGTAATCAGAGCAGCTTTAGATGCAGGTCCCAGGTTTAGGGACCAATGAATTCAAGCAATCTTATTGGTGGAAAGCTTTAAATTGGTCCCAAGACCAAAAGGTGGCAAATTGAGGCTAAACCTACATGGCACCTGTTTTGGAGGGAAAATCAATTGATTGAGACCAAAAAAAACAGTGCTAAAAGGAGAGCTCCTGATTTGGAGAGCCAAGAATCAGGCTAGGGACCAAGGTATAGTCCAACTAAAGGATTCAATTTGCTTCAAATCAGTCCAAATTGGTTCCTAAGAAATTGGACTGGGGACCCTCTTCTAAAGTGGGCCTTATTAGTACATATACCAAATCTAACGTCGGTCTTTTGCCTGTTTCATAGTTGTTGGTGTTTTGTGTTAAAATTTTAAAATTTATTTCAAAGACTCGAATGTAATATTTTAAATTTTGTATTTGGACTATAAATTTAAATGCAATGTCTTTGATGATATGTACTTTTCCTTTTCCGAATTTCATAAATATATTTAATTTCTGAAAATTTTCAAATTTCATGTGTCAAAACATTACATATTAATTTTAAATGTTTTGAAATTCACTAAAAATTTTAATATAATTATAAACGTTTAATTTCGTAATTACATATAATTTCGTATTTTTAAAATTTTCAAATGTCAATACATTTCATATTGAAGTTGATTGAAATGTTTTTAGTGTCATTATGATTACGATAATTATTTTATATTTAGGTTTTAAATTTTTCATTTGTTACTAAATTTCCAATGAAACTCAATATCTTTTACATCATAAGCCTAAAAATGATAAAATTGTCTCCATTAAATCCTATTCGTTGAGGTGCCCCAACTTTTTTAGACTAAATCTGAAATTCAACTTTCTTTCTCACTTAAAATTGAAATTTCATTTGTCAATCAATTTTCAATGACAAACATAATTTATTCAGAATTCAATTTTTGTACATTTCAGGTCTAAAAATTACAGAACCACTTCCATTAAATCCTACTCATTTTAGAGATCTTCAAAAACACCAAGATTTTACCCCAACTCTTTTAGCCTAAGTCTTCACTTTCATTAAAATTTCATCTTTCATTTGTTGCTGAATTTACAAATATAAACATCATTCAATTTTAGTATTTCTTCAGCCTAGGTCTAAAAAAATTATGAAACTAACACCATTAAATTCTAGTCATTGAAGGCTTTCCAACAACACCAAGAGAATATTCAAACTTCTTTAACTTAAGGTTGATCTTCAATTTTCATTTTTACTATAGTACTATAATACCAAGGTTTAGATATGGAATAGATTTGCTTCGAAGTTGAAATTGGATAATTTAACTTTCCAGGAAAAAAAAAAGCTATGCCAAATGACTATTGCCTCAAATACTCTCTTTTTTAAATTGAAAAGAAAAATTTAATGCCCTTTAGCACTAAAGGAATTTAAGGCTTTAAACAAAAAGGGAGATCCTTTGATGCATAGGAAGGATGTTGAATTTTGTGAACAAAATCAAGGTATATAATAGTTGTATCCTTGTCATTATAATGCATTTAAACTAGGTGATGCAATTGTTACATGAACCATGTGGGACGTGATGTGCAACCATGAGCACATGAATGTGAAACCATAGATAGCATTAAACATAATGCACAAATATTTAAAAACCAATACTTGAGATTGCGCAAGAACATGGAAAAACACAAAACTACCAACCAAATGACCCCAAAAAACAGTGAGGCTCAAGCATTTGTCTGAGTCTCTTTTATATTTGTGGAGTGTGAAAATTAGAGAGACACCTCCACACACATAATGGTTATGCGGTGTGATCTTTAAACCTAATCTCATTTTCTTTGTATTTCTTAACCTAAATCATAACTTAATAGGCCTTACTAACCACCCTAGACTTTAGATGCTAACTTTAGACCCCTATTATTGAGAATTGTAATCATGTATGTCTTAATATTCATGAAGGTTTTCATATTTTAATATTAAGATATTATAATTTATTGCATTTCTTATTTAACAAAAATAAATCCCGGGATTCACGTTCTTGGTGTCTTTGGAAAGCTCTCGAGGAGGAGGGGTGCATGGCTTGGTTCCATGACGTTTGGACTTGCAGTGCAAAAGTTCTTGAATATTGAATGATTTTTTCACTGAAAATTAAATTAAATCGTAGCTGAAAATTTTGTAGTAGTTGGAATGTGCCTTTGATGTTGATGGAAAGATCTTGATGAGCAGGATTTAATGGAATTCATTTGGTAAGATTGAATGTGGGAGATATTGATTTTTAAATGATTTCTAATGCTGAAAATTCAAATAAATTCCAAAAAACCAGGTTTTGGAAGGGAAAGTCAGTTGAGGACATGGTAACACTTGGGCCAATGGCGTAGGCTACATTAGTGATGGTGAAAATAGGATATGTTTCATGAAGTTTCCAAAACCTGAACTCACAACCAAGGATTTTTTTTCCTAAATTTTCCGATATTGACAAATTGACAAATGTTTCCAAAAAATTCCAAAAAGTGGTCAAATTTACACTAGAAGAAAAAAATCCAAAAATTTCCCAATTATTGTGTTTGTGAAAACAACCATAAAAGTGTTTGGAGGAAAAAACACTGAATCGAAAGATAGTTAATATTTTTAATTAGGAAATGTTCCATGAAGTTCCCAAAAATCATAACCGTAGTTCTCTGAAGTTCCCTAAATCAAAACCATGCTTTGTTTTTTCTTTTCTTTTTCCCAATTTTGTGATATTGAGAATTTGGTCGATTTTTCCCGAACATTGGCAAATTTAATGAAATTTACCATAAAAGAACAAAACTTTCCCAATTTGTTTCTTTCATTTTGCTCAAGTGATGATCATTCAAGAAATTATTTAGCCAAATTTGGTGATATTGAAAAATCTGAAAGTAGAAAATCTTAAGCACCCTTTCGTATTGAAGGCAATTGTGGTGATTTTCAGAAGTTAAAAAAATCCTTTATTAGGTTAATAATTTTCCAAAAAGACGAGAAATTGGCAACCAATTGTTCATTTTATAAAATAACTTTTTTCTCGAAATGGAGAAAATTCAGCCCCCAAAAAAACACTGGACCCACAACCATAGTTAAAGAAATGTTCCATGAAGTTCCCACAAAAAGATTTCATAGTGAGCTGACTTGAAAGGGTCAGCTACCCTAGTTCACAAGAGGAGGCACATGGTGAACATTCCCCAATACTATGGTAGGGTTTTATTTCGCCAAAACGTGAAATTAAAAATTTGAAAAGCAAGTGTTTTTGGAGGTCTTCAGTTGCCAGAATGTGAGGGGGTGGAAAAAAACAAAAGGAATAAAATTTGCCAGATTTGTAAAAGAAACCAAAATCCTTCAACATATTATAACTCTATAACTAATCTCAAGTTTCAACACAAGCCTAAATATCATCTTTCAAAAATCCTCATATAAAAATAAATAGATCTATTACCTAGGGGCCATAATCCCTTAAGCTACTATACTCTATAATGAATCTAAACCCAATATTCTTGCCTACCAAGGCAAGGCCAAAAAAAAAAAAACAGCACAAGAAACAAAACAGAAGGGAAATTATCAAGCCCTCCTCAATCCACACCTATCCGTTAAGTGGTGCCCAGTCCTATGCACCTTTTTATCCTCACTTGGCCATCTCATCCTCACTTTGTAGGTATCCTTAAAGTCCCCTAAACTCAGACCCAAAACTCAACAATAGAGATGAGCTTTGTAAAATTCCAAAATTTTTATTTTTCTAAACTGCACCTAGACACTTTTGTGCCTACCTAAGGAGTCTAGCTACCTTGGTTAGGAACCTAACTAAGCTCCCAACCTAGTGTACCTACCCATCTACCTATGTAAGCAATGTACTTACCTACTTAACTTACCTATTGCCCTACTTGGAATACTTACCTACCTACCTAGGCTACTTACCCAAGTACCTAAATCATCAACCTACTAGCCTACACACCCAACTTGGTACATTGCTGCATGACAATCTTTTGGACACATGAATTTTTGTGTTTTTGACACTTATGAATTTTCGTTGACCTAAAAGGAATTGAGGGATGACCTTATGATATAATCATTGGTATCTCAAATCTCCCAACAAACTATCTTACACATTAGCCAAGGCCAAAAATGGTGACTAATAGTTTTTGAAATAAAAGTTTCATGCAACCAATGAGAATGCTCAACATGCCCTCATGAGGTGCCCAGTTCTTTTCTTTGAAAGAGAGGGGGGGTGGGAGGACTTTTCAATTTCCCAATGTGTTCCCATCAGGTTCCCAAAGCATTTCACAAGTTCTCAACTTATTCCCCAAGATGTTCCCAATACCAACTCAATTTTATCCCATATGATTTGCCCAAAGTTCAACTCCCATGTATATAAACTGAAAAGGGGAGCACATGTGTTTTTATTTTGCCACTTGGGGTCCAAAGACATGATCCTTCTATTGGGAAGTGCCCAACATTCCCAAAAAAATGGTGATGGGCTAATAATTACGGCCCCTTCCCCAAAAAAAAACAAAAAAAGTATAAAATGTGAGCCACACCCAACAAATTAATAGCATAGCATGCATGAAAAAGAGAAAGCCCCACTCTAAAGAAGGGGGAAAACAAGACCACAAAATGGGGTTGAAGAGTGATTTAGACAACAACAAAAACTCGTACACATGTTAAAGCGTGTTGAAGGACCTCCAACAACATGACCACCTACCATAACATAGTTGTAACTTCATCAATGGAAACACGTATGCATTGTTATTGTTGAACAAAACCGATCTTGGTTATCTATTCAGGCACTTTTTCAAGCTTTTTTTGGGGTGTGATAGGCAGCCCTCCCTCTATGGGTTCCACTTTTATGCTCTAATTGTCCATTTCAATGGAAATGGATGACCGACAATGCAATCACAATGTCAAGCAATGACGAGAAAACTGGTTATACTACGGAAAAAGCCCTTGAAGACCTCATTACCATCTAATACAAGGGGTGTTTCACACTGTGCAGTGTGACCTTGCCATTTACATTAAAAAGTATCTTGAGGAAAAAGAAGAATTATGGAAATTCAAATATTTCAACGTGCAAAAATAATTATTTAGTCCATGGGTGTGCTCACACTTTTTTTTTTCTTTTTTTTTGGGGGAAGGGGATATATTGATTGACCCATCACCAATTTTTTTGGAACATTGGGCACTCCCCTATAAGAACCCCAAGTGGCAAAATAGAAACACATTTGCACTCCCCTATGGCCTATCTTTTTAGTTTACATAAATGGGAGTTGAACTTTGGACAAACAATATGCGATAGAACTGAGGTGCTATTGGGAATATCTTGTGGGGGACAACTTAAGAACTTGGGGGAACCCCATGGGAACACATTGGGAACAAGGGGAAAAAACAAAATACAACACCCCCCCTTCCACGCTCCCCTCCATTTTCAAAAGCAAAATACTGGACCCCTTCATGAGTGCATGCTCAGAAATTGTGGGAAATAGTGTCTCAATAGGACACTTAAAAGGCCATCTTCCAATGGCAGAAGAAAAATGGCTTGTACAAAGAACTTGGATACAAGCTATAAACAATGCAAACATGATGTCACACATGCAAATATGCACAAGATGCAACAACTTTAAAAAGGCAAGTAAAAAGAAAATGACTTTGATTTGCCAGCCACATAGTTTGACCCAAGTGGTGAGCATCTAAATAATCTCTCCTGTAAACAACTCCCTTTTTACTTCTATGTATATTATGAGGGATCTCCCTCAGCAGAAGAACCCTAGGGCATTATGCTGGTGGAGCTTCCCCAATTTTCCACGTTCCCAAGTTCCCATGGAAATATTTCATTTTTTTTACAAAATGAAAAGAAACAAGGAAACAAAAAGAGAGTTGTTTCCGTCAGTGTTGGGCGGTTCTCACTTTTTTGAGAGAACCGTCAGTTTCGGTTCTTCAGGGCAGGTTCTGAGAACTGCCTCGGTTCTTTCTCTTTTTTTTTAAGTTTTCCCATTCTGCGACCAGCCCCCCTGTTTTCAGAATTTTTCTAAAAATTCGGTCAGGCGGTTTTCAGGGTCAGCGGTTCTCACATCATTATGAACCGTCGGTTTTCAGGGACGGTTCTCACAAGTCGGTTCTCACAAATCATGATTTGCGGGAAAAAAAGTACACTGGGCTTCAACTGGGCATGAAACTCAGTTTTGCAGCAAAATTTGGTGCTATACTGAGTTTGCCCTGTCCTTTCTTTTCGTGAACGCTTTCAACCAATCACTGCTGCTGCTATGTGTGCTGTAGCTATACCTGTTCTCGAGCCTAGTGCATTTAATCCTGAGTCTCAGCATTTCATACCCTTATTTAATAAAATTTCACTACTTTGCGGACAACAGTCAGGAGGGGATGAAGCATCAAATGGGGGGGGGGGGTGCAACTCAGGCCCAACAGGGCATGACTTTCCACCTAACTCTAATCTTTACTTTTTGTTTTTTACCATGAGAACCAGACCCTTCTCAAAATGTGAGAACCCTCATTTCAATTCTCATGGCGGTTCTCATTTTCGGTTCTCATTGAGAACCGGGATGAAAACCCAATCCGGTTATCATCAAGTGAGTGAGAACCGCCCAACACTGGTTTTTGTAAGGGGAGGTTCTAGTGCTTGTGCATTCTCCTGAGGTTTGGGAATACCTTCGGGCTCATGTCCTCAGGTGCCCCTCCCTAGGGAGACCGCACTTGTGCTGGAACCTCCCCTACAACTTTATATTGTCCAATTTTTCATGTTTATGAGCAGGAATGGGAAAGAAATTCACACTTTGTATTATAGACCTCATAAACAAAGATAGAGGCCCAAATAGGGGGCCACAGTGAAGTCGCACCCACCAGTGCACTATACACTGGATGTGTTATTAATCAGTTGTGGATGAACCTTAACTGAGTTAATATTTGGGTTCATCAGCATAACCAATTCTGTAAGAAGTAGGTCTTGTAAATATAGATAGATGGGTCAGAAAATAGGGAACTCCTAGGTAAGTAGATGGTTCATACATAGGTAAGGGCTGTTTTTATTACTTACTAACAACCTGCTTGTGGGTGGTTAGTAGGTAGGTTTTTAAAGAAAGCAACTGAGCTAACCACCATGGTTAGCTAGGGAACTCAACCCTAACAGAAAACCGTTTTCTGACCCACTTACCATCCATCCTTCATGGTGCCCCGGTTCACTATAGCTCAAATAGGGGATGTAACATTAGTTATTTGAATCATATGAATACTTGGGTGTTGTTTTGGCTGAGAACACTTGTCAAAAAATATCATAGCTCTTGCCTTCTAAAATTTTGAGATGCTGCAATAAATCTAAGACAAACTTGCACTCAAGTTTCCATCCCAGTTTTCAAATCTGAAACCTTGATCTTGGTATAGTGGAGAAATTAAATGAATTGCATAACCCCATGCAACCCAGAAAAAAGAACTGAAAAATATTTAAATTTCCATTGAAATTCCCCCAAAAAGTCATTTTGGGATCATAATGTGTTTTAAGGGTTCAGGACTGATCTAAACACACAGAAAGCAGAAACAATGGGACTAGCTCATTTTATCAAACGCTTTTTGCACTTGAATTTCTATCCTAGTTTTCAAACCTCAAAAGGTTGATCTTTGTGTAGAGAGTTGAGAAATTGAAAGAATTACAGACGTCAATTCTCAAAGAGTATGTACAAGCAGTAAATTCTCCCACCTGTCTTCTGTGTATCATTTGGTTTCAATGATTTTGAAGCTAACCTCCAGATTTTGGAAATCAGGAAGCTGGCACATATTACGTGTCTTGTTTTTACACTGCCACACTCACCGCCACATTCAAGCTCTACACAACACTGCTCTTTCAGATGGAGGTGGTGCTGAGAAATTGGTGAAGTCATTGTGCAGAATGCAGCCTTTTGGAAACAGCCATTAACATCAATGCACTTATTGATTCTGCAGGCAAATGAAATCCATGGCATAAACACACTAGTTTCAAGAGAAAAAAAGTCACAGCCTTTTGCAAACATCCATTACATCAACACACTAATTGATTAGAATGCAAATGAAATCCATAGCAAAACCACTTTAGTTTCAAGAGAAAAGAAGTCATTGTGCAGAACACAGCCATTTGCAAACACCTATTACATTGATGCATGGTATATCACTGAAGTTATGCAATTTTCCATAGGGAATCTACTTGTAGAGAGATTTGGAAATGAAGCTTACATACCGAATGCACAAATTCAGCTGGAAGACACTGTATCACATTCATGTCTCCACTTGAAACTGGTGCCTCTGTCCCAGAAGTCAGAGTAACCTTGGAATTCGCTTTCTGGGCATAATCAATATTTCTAGAACAGTGTGCTGAAATCCCTTGTGTTGAAAAAGAAGACATTTTCAGGGGTGTCTTTGTGGGCGTCGTGAAACAGAGGGACCTTATGGTGGCAGTTTTCTTGAGAGGAGTGGCATATGGAGAGTTGGAAAGAGAATGTGAGGACAAAATCTCGGATAGGTTATTACTGTTGGTTGGGACTCTAGTAGAAGGGAGAAACTGTGGTGTGCAGGGGGAGTCACTGTTGTCAATTGCACCAGAAGTCTGTGCACATAATCTCACATGATGGGATTCCTCTGCTGATACTTTAACTGGTGTCCTCAGAAGTGGAGAGAAATGGCTGTCAATGCTCATTGGATTGTTCATGCTACTATGGTGGACCATGTTTCTGTCAATGACAAATCTGGCTGAGAAGTGAGGTTTGAATGACTCAGAGAAGTGAGAAAGCCTTGTTGTGAAGCCCAATTCACAACTCTCAGAAGAGCTGCTAGATTGCAATCCTGCAGAGTTCACCATCACCACATCCAGAGGCTTTTTTGAAGAAAACTGATGGTGAAACAATTGTGCAAAATGGGTGGTAGAGGTCAAGACCTTGGACTCCGGAACAGAATATCTGTGAGGAGTTGTATTAATCTCCAGAGGAATACATGTCATGGCTGGAGGCAATTTGACCTCTATGTCATCAGACTCAGAGGATCCAACAGCTTGCATTGAACCCAACTGCCCTGAGCTTTGTGAGGTTGGCAACCCCTTGGAATTGCCTCTTCCATTCAATGCACCACCAGCCTTGAAAGATCGTTCTGGCAATGGACCTTCTGGAACATCATCTTCCTGCAAAGCAAGCAAGTTCAGATCTCGCCTCTTTACTTTGAACAAATCCCATCACCCAATAAAAAATTAATAGAACATCAGAAGCATCAGGAAGCAGTAATTAGAGTTGATGCTCTCACTTGTACCTCCAGATGTGTGCTTGCAAATTCCAGCAGTCTAGTATGGAATGCTCGCCTTCGTCCTGCAGTCTCTATATGTGAGTTTCCTTGTTTAGAGTAGATCAATTTTGAGCTTTCGAGAAGGTTTCCCTCAAGAAGCTCACTCTCATCATCATCACCATCAACAGCAGCAGCTCCAGCAGCAGGCATTGGCAACAAAGAGATGCACAGATCCCACTTGTTCCTTTGCAAGTCTGAATCCCAATACCCGTACTCGAGTTTCACTGCTTCCGGCAGAATGTGCTTGATCTGAGCCAAGTGCTGGAGAAGAAACCGTCTTCAAGAACACACCCAAGATACAACACTGCATTAGTTTTGCTTTGCAGCAGCTTTGTGGAACCGATCCAAGAGCTGAAGAAAGAAATTGCATGCGTGGAGTTCAGAGTCTCAAACTGCTGCTACCTTTGTGTGCTGGCTTCCACAGTGTTGCAAACGGATTCGAAAGTAGAGCGTTGGCGGTGTAGAGAAAGCAAACTCACCGCTGCCTCCAACCCATCATAGAATGCCTGCAAGAGAACAAGCCTGCACATCCCATTCTCTTGTGTCATTTCAGGAATTTATGCAGACAAAGCTCGACTGAAGACAACTTTGTGGGTTTTCCGCAAGACCCATTTCTTCTCGAGAATGTTTGTCGGTTTTAAGCCACAACCCATTTGTCAAGAGAGAGTTTGCAACGCACAGAGAAAGAAAAATGCAGAGAAAAAACGCACAGACAATGGGTTTACTTACTTGGGAGGAAGCTGCTTAGGAGGAGGAGGAGGACGTCTCTTCAGCGGCGACGGTTTCACGCAGTCGTCGTCATTATTCTCCTCCTCGACGACAGCGGAACCCTGCCATTCTCGCTTCCGCTTCGAAGCAATGGATACAGACAAACCTCCTCCTCTGGAAACAAAGGTTTTCTTCTTCTTCGTCTCCAGCTTTCGACTCTTGAAGCTCAGCAACCCTCGCCTTGCTTTCTCTGGGTCAACTACCCGGCGACTTGCCTGCAGCAATGCGCGCCTCACTACTCGCCTGTGAATGTCAGTCATCGCTTTGCAAAGCTTCTGCAAACCAGCTTCACTATCTTTTCCCCCAAATGATGCAGCCTTGATGAAAATGCAAGAGGAAAAAAACTGTTCCTGGCTGTTCCTGGATTACCACAAGCGCCTGAGGAGAAAGAGATCTTCAAAAGAAAACGACGAAGCAGGAAATTTGCTTCCGCATTCGGATTCCAAACACACTGGAAGAGCACACTCGCGAGAAAGCAAACCGAACAGCGAGGACGAGGCCGAGAACGGGCAGCATCGGATGCCGTTGAGCGAGGACGAGAGCGAGAACGGGCAGCACCGGTGCCGTTGAGCGAGGAAGAGGGCGAGAATGGGCAGCATGGATACCGTTGAGCGCGGGAAAGGAGAGCCAATAGGGTTCGTTCCCGCGTATGCTGACTGGATGCTCTTTTCATCCCTTGTGGATGTGTGAGCCTCTGGAGATGTACTTACTTTCCATCCATGAGGTAGTTGTCACCCGTGCTAGGTAGACATAGGAGGTACCCGTTGGGAGGCCGGGTGGGCCGGCCCCAAGAATGTGTGGGGTGGGGGGCCGGCGGGGGGGGGGGGGGGGTGGTTTTGCCTCTTCTAGGGTTTTATGAAATCAGATGGGACTTTTAGGGTTTGGTGGAAGCCAGATTTCGTAGAACCCTCTATCTCTCTCTCCCAGGCACACCCTATTAACCTTTTTAACCTTTTATAACATCATTTAAGCTTTGAAGGAGCCTGCATTTACTCTCTTGTCACATTTAGTTTATCATGTAAAGCACTTGGAGAAATTTTGTAGCGTATGTGGAGGGCATCTTATATCCATGAATTTCCTCCTAGAAATTGGGAGGGATATTATGCCAACTCCTCAAGGGTAAGAGGGTAATTATGCCAACTTATAAGTGTAAAAACTTTCTCATTATGGAGGAGTAAGCATAAAAACCCTTTCATTCATATGCCTTGTGATTTACATTGATTTGGTTCATAATAATTTTTGCTTTGTGCTTTACAATAAGTAAAGCCCATGGGCGGGGTGTAGGATGAAGAGAAGTTGATATGAGTTTGGTTGATGGATGAAGACCTAATGAAAAGGAGAAGTGTGCCGAAATATGCAAAAAAAAAAAAAAAAAAAAAAAAAATGTTTTTGGGGGAATTTTTTATTTTTTAAAAGTTATTAAAAATTTTGTTTAATTGTTGGGGGGGTGTGGGGGAATGGGGGGGGGGGGGGTTTAGAGGGGGGGTGTAAAAATTTCTGGGGG
>Ga0116231_10004425_pt1 | contig 28424 bp, 25 predicted proteins | sample S1TSphgellanicum_2_FD_89695 | JGI IMG/M metagenome (GOLD analysis project Ga0116231, IMG submission 89695) | Host-associated microbial communities from peat moss isolated from Minnesota, USA - S1T2_Fd - Sphagnum magellanicum MG | ecosystem: Host-associated > Plants > Peat moss > Unclassified...
AAAAAAATAAAAAAAAAAATGTATAAAAAAAAATATTAAGGAAAAAAAATTAAAAAATTTCGCCAAAAAAAAAAAAAAAGAAAAAAACAAATATTGGTTGCAAATTGCGAGCCCCAAAACAATAAAATCGAACCTGTTTTTTTTTTGGTTTTTTACCGATGGTATCAGTGAAGGTGCTGATTCACACCCAAGGCAATGGATAAGTACACAAAGCAAAAGCTGACGGGTTTTGAGAAAAGGAGGGATCAAAAAAAGGAGGAGGAGGAGAAAATTGGGGGCCAAAAAAGAACCCTTTTGTCCATATCGTGTCATTTGGGCAGTGACTTAAAAAAAAACCCCATAAGTCATCATTCATTCGTTCCATCATCATCTTGTCTCTTCTTCTTCTTCATCGGGAGTTTTCTCTTCTTCATTCGCCGAATGAATGTGAACTATTCTTGTCTCTTCTTCATCAGGAATTCACTTACTCCCCAAATGAAAATCTGACCTATTCTTGTCTCTTCTTCATCAGGATTTCACTCTTCTTCATTCCTCGAATGAATGTGAACTTGTCTTGTGTCTTGTTCATCAGGAGAAGTTTTACTCTTCTGTAATTCACCGAATGAAATGTGAACCATTCTTGTCTCTTCTTTCATTCACCGAATGAAATGTGAACTGTTCTTGTCTCTTCTTCCATTCACCGAATGAATGTGGGCTATTCTTGTGTCTTCTTCATCAGGCGTTCGCTCTTCTTCTTCTTCTTCATTCGCTGAATGAATGTGAACTATTCTTGTCTCTTTCTTCATCATCAGCAGTTTACTCTTCTTCATTCGCCGAATGAATGTGAATTTTGAATTACTTCCAAGATAGATAGAGTGCAGTGGATGAAGAGGAGCAGCAGCAGCGGATGAAGTAAATAGCGAATGACAGAGAGAGAGATGGGGAAACCAACGAGGAAGATAACGAAACGAACGAAAAACGAAACGAAACGAACGAGGAACGAACTTGTTGGCAGCAGGTTTTTCCAATTATTATTTTTTCCCAATTTTGTGATATAGCTGAAATGGCGATCATCCATAAGATGATTTAGCCAGATGTGGCTCCATACTAGAATTGAAAGTAGCCAAAAAAAAAAGAAAAAAAGAAAAAAAGAAGAATCCTTCTATATTCTTAGCTACATACTGGAACTAATCACAAAAATCTGGCGATTTGGAAACCTTTTTTCCTCCGAAATCTGGCGATGGTGTTTCCATGAATTATCCGTTTTATATAGGTCGAAATCATGTTTTTCAGGTCAAAATTCGGGCGGAAGAAAAACACTGGAAGTTGGAAGTGCAAGCGAGCGAGCGAGCGAGCGTGAGAAACGGACAAAGATGGACACAAACGGACAAAGATGACAACAACAACAACACATGGAGTGGCATGAGTCTGGAGTCGGGAACCCAATACGAGTCTACTGGCACCGTCAGCTGATGTGTAAAACACAGAAAACACACAAACCAAAAAAGCCCGCAAACAACAACAACCCAAAAAGAAAGGGTTCTTATCGTTATCACCTCTACTCAGTCAGCGCTCCTTTCTGCGCTCACTCGACTCGTGCCACAACTCGTGATATATCATCTTATATTCGCTCGCTCAGCATAGCACAGCACAGCAAAGTGGGGGATGATGGATTCATGTCACAAACCATAACAAAGATATTTATATGTATGTATGTATTCTATGTTGTTTGTTTGTTTGTTTGCACTGTTGTTTCTTTTTGTTTTTGATTGGTAGCTATGTATCCTTTTTTGCACCCTCAAAGTAGTTTTTGCAGCTCTACTTTTGTCTCTCTCTCTCTCTCTCTGTGTCTTGTGGGTCCTCTTTTTTTGCCTTGCTGTTTCTGTAAGAAGGTGGTGGTCGGTTGTTTCTGTCTTGCATAGGAGGAATAGGCCAAAAGAGAAAAAAAGCTTGCTTTGCCGGCTTGGGTTCTCTTGGGTAAGTAACTTGGTGCATAAAGTGCACGAGGCGTGCGCATTTGTAGTAGCAAAAGAAGCATCAGCAGCAGCAGTATCCATTCTTTACGACACAAAACTGCGAGAGAGAGGGAGAGAGAACGGGATGGGTTAAGGGCTGGACATAAGTGCATTTCTTTGTGTGCTTTGTACACACAAAGAATTGACAAGTTCTTCTGCTGGGTGCTGTGGGTTTACTGGGCTTGGAGCTCGCTGCATGCGGTAGCAGACAGACAAGACAGGCAGAGAAATAATGTTGGGTTTGTTTGATGAGCTTAGAGATCGGACAAGAGGTGCAAGCTAAGCAACATTGGGGAGTTCCCATTTGCGATGAAGAGGGAGGTGAGGTGTGGAGAAAAAGAGCAACGCAGGGTGGTGCAAGAGCGATGGTGGCGCAGATGAAGGAACCGCCTGTTGTAGTAGGCTGGTGAGAGAAATCTCTCTCTCTCTCTCTCCTTCATTCATTGTCCATGTGTTTTTGCAACATGTTTGGGGGAGACCCAACATCATAGAACATGTGATGATGATGTGGGTGACGATATGGGATGGCGAGGGATGGGTGGGCGTTTTGTTTTTTTGCAGGGGAGCAGGTGAGGATGGACAATTAGGACTGGGTGGGTTTGATAATAAGGATCATGTATGTCGCATAGAGGCATTGTCACAAATACGTGTCTCAAGCATAGTTGCTGGCAGCCGCAATTCCTTGGCCATTACTGAAGATGGTCAGGTACCTGTCCACTGCTTGATTGCTCATCTGTTCATGCTGGTGAAGAGGGGAGTGCAGCTAATCTTTTTTGGATCTCTGCCATGAGATTGTGAGCTCTAATATGGATCAGTAGCTAATTGACATCTTGTACATCTTGCTGACATCTTTGTAAATCTTCCATACCCAACCCTAGCATACTTCTTCCTGAACCCAGGAAGTTCATGAATGTCACACAAATTGAAAGTTCATTATTACAAGGTGTTTACCAACTTGCCAGTGGGTTTTCAATGGCAGCTTTACACTTGGGGATGGAATCAGCGAGCAACATTGGGTCATCCTCCTGCCAAGAGGACAGAATCTGTACCTAGCCAGGTATCAATTTGTGATTTGCTCCAAAGTTTTCCATTATGTTTGGCTCTCCTCATTCTTGGTCATGAAGTGTGAAGATTCAAAACAACACATGATGGAAGTGCCTCTTTTCTGAGAGGAGACTGTTGCTCTGGCAAGTTTGACAATTCTAGGATATAGTAAAAGTACCGAAAATCTGTATCTTGCAATACATGGGACCTGTGAGGGATGTATGGGTTTTTTTTGAGCAGGTATAATAAGTGGTAAAATGCATGGAGGCAGCCTAGGACTACTTGTAGTTTACCAATCTTCATCAACCATTGCATTTGTGGAGTAAGAAAACTGCTCAGTTAATACCAAGCACCAGCTCTACTAGCTCACAGAACTTCTGTAATGGTTTTGACAGGTCAAGGCGCTTGCGAAAGTAAAAATAGTACAGGTGAGCTTGTGAACTTTATAGAAGACATCAGGTGTCCTTGGCTTCCCTTGCAGGATGTCTGAACAGTTTGATGGGCTGTCTCCTGCACCTGTCTTGGTTATGATTGTTTAGTGTTTGAACTGCCATTGTTGGCTTATGGATATGGCCAGGCAGCAATTGGTGGATGGCATTGCCTAGCTGTGGATGAGGATGGACGTGCCTATGCATGGGGTAAGTGTCATTACTGGACCAATTCTCTTCCTGGAAGGTATCAGAACATGTATTGTGGTGACAGACAGCAGCAGCACTACCAGAGAGGTGGGGACCACAAAGAGGTGTCAACAACTTGCAATGCAAATGCTGATTGGTTTGAATATGCAGGTGGAAATGAGTATGGACAATGTGCTAAGGAGTTGGATCGCAAAGGGCATGACAAAGTATTGCATCGAGATATCTCTATCCCTCAACGCTGTTGCCCTCGTCTTCGTGTGCGGCAGGTATTTCCACCCTCTTTCTGCAATGGGTATGCCACATTAGTCTTATCATGACCCAATTCATCTGCTTTACACTTTCTCACAGTTTACATCCACCTCAGAACCTTTGAATGCATAGATGGCAAGTGGATGAGAGATGGGTTCTTGGAACATTGGCAAATTGCTCTGTTACTTGGGGTAAGGATGGTCTTGAAGGATTTGTAGATAAAATGCTTGCAGTAGTCTTATTTCCTTCACTGTACATGGACATGGATCCAATCCTTGCTGTTTAAAAAGAGGGAGGTATATCAGATACAAGAACAAGGATTCTGTTTGATGGAATACATGCAGGTTGCAGCTGGAGGCACACATTCTGTAGTTCTGACAGAAGAGGGCCATGTCTGGACATGGGGCCAACCCTGGCCTCCAGGTGACATGTGAGTTAGTAGCCCTACTCCATCCCACTCAAAGATGACCATCAATAATTTGCTTTGCTGTACAGAGAACATTAGACTGACTTATCATTTCCAAAAGTACTCCATGAGAAAAACTGTGTCTAGTGGCAGTGAAGGCAATACTATGTTACCAGGCTTCTACTTAAATGGAGCAGAGAACAAGATTGGCTCATAAGTCTTTGGCCCATTGATTTTTCTGTTGGTGTCAGAAAACAGATCTCAGTCCCTGTTCGCATGCAAGGACTGGAAAATGTGAGGATGGTTGCTGTGGGTGCCTTTCACAATCTGGCACTGGTGGAGCCAGGGATAGTGTGGGCTTGGGGTAACAATGAGTATGGGCAGCTAGGCACTGGTGATACACAGCCACACTCTTCACCTGTTTCTGTAAAGGGACTACGTGATCTCATTCTGGTATTCTATCCCTGATTCTCATCTTCATATGTGATTGCAGCCTACTGCTTGGAAATTGTTCTCATTAGTTCTCCATCCTGTTTGCAGCCCCATCCTGTCTTAATCTCTTTTCATACACTGTTGTATCCACAACCATTCAGTGGAACCCTAAAAGGTAGATGATGGATGGCAACACAGGTGGATCTAGCAGCAGGAGGATGGCACTCGATGGCATTGACTGCAGACGGCGAGGTAGATGCCACCACAAGTGTCTCAACTGAGCTCATTGCTCTTTTGTTAGAAGATCATATCTACATGCTTGTTTGATTCAGGGTGAATTCAGAGGAGCACTCATTCTTGGGCATGTAGATTCAAGTGGTGTAAAATGGATGTGAACAGGTGTATGGCTGGGGTAGAGGTGAGCATGGACGGCTGGGATTTGGTGACGATAAAAGCAGCAAGATGTTCCCTCAAAAAGTTCACACTCTTGCTTGTGAAACTATAATTCAGGTGTGGCCACTGCTGACCTTAGACTGAGGAAAGTGTCACATTTCCTATCACTTATTGTGTAGTTTATTGGGTAGTGCATCCCACCTGCCTACTCATACAATTACACATGTTTTATTGCATCAAACTTTTCATCTGGAAATCCTGTTAGTGTTACCATCAGGTCATCTCACAACATGTTGACTCAAATATTCAGAAAAGCTTTGAGTTGATGTGCTTGCAGGTCTCCTGTGGTGGAACACATTCAGTAGCTCTGACAAATGATGGACGAATGTTTTCTGTGAGTTGAATTCCAGACTTCTCCCATATGTTCTGCTGTCAATGCATTTTTAGTTCGTATATGTGCCTGGCCTAGTTATGCACATGGATACATTGAGGAGAGAAGGCCAGATTTTGGATCCTGTCATGTTGCACCTATCACAATGTAGCAGACTGTCATCATGAATAAAGACATTATTGCCTTTTGATTTGATGGAGGATGGTTGCTTGCAGTTTGGGAGGGGTGACCATGGACGGTTAGGCTTTGGCGAATCATTTACAACTGGGCAACCACTGGAAGTGCCAGTACATTTGCCACAATCAAAGGAACAACATTTCAGTACTATGAGTATGGGCAACGGACATGCCTCTAATGATGACACCATGGAAGATACAGATGATAGGTCAGGACGTTGGTGCACAAAAGCAGTAGCCTGTGGAGGTCGCCACACACTTGCTATCATGGCATGGGAGATCAACAAGTAGAGGGGTTCCTTGGCATCTTTTCTTGTACTGCTAGAGTAGTAAAGCACCAGCATTTGCAGGAAATTAGCTAGCTAGCGTGGTGTTCCCCTCTGTTGCAGACTACGTATAGTACAATTCCTGCTTAGAACCTCTGAACAAGTAATGGGTTTGCAGTCATCTCCTCTCATATGAACATCAAATCAGAAGTTCCCACCCAATATTAGATTCAACCAGACCGCACAGCAGCTGAGCCTTGTAGGGTGGTGTGCACTGAGGATGAGTTTTATATTGCACAACAGAAGTTATTGCTTTCATGTATGTGTGCACATGATATTCAAAGAGATTCAGTGATAGTTGCCAACTATGTTGTCTCTGAAATGACTATCCAGGTCTTTTAGCCATCTCTCTCAAAGAAGTAAGATGAATGGTCTGCTAACCAAGAGTAATTGTCATGGGTCTCATTTCACTTTTGGGTCTATTGTGTTTTCTTTGGAATATTCTGTGTCTTCTGGAGACGATTCATGGTATTCTATTTCTGTGAGAAGGGCATCTCCACCAACAATGAAATGACCCGCACACAGTTTTTTGTATGAACTAAAGTGTACACTCCATAAATGGTGTGAAAGTAAGTTTGGACTTTGTAAATGCACAACTTTGAAAAGCACAGTAAAAGAAACAGTTTACACTAGCAGAAGTCCTTAGGGGGCGCAGAAGTCCTTAGGGGGTGTGGGTGGAGATGCCGAGTGCTGTTCTTCTATAGAAGAATATTGAGTCTTCTAGAAATCATTGGTCTGTTGCAATCATCTTTGGTACGAATATTTTACCTTTGGTGCTGAAAAACAGCTGACTGGTTATGAAAATATTCACATCCTTTTATTTTTTCCTCCTTTTACTCTTCCAAAGTTTAAATTAAATATATCAAACTTGTTTTATGATAGATTGGTAATCAGAAGGGTTTATTAAATGTAACAAGCAAAGAAAGAAAACACATGAAAATGTGGCAATTCATTTGTAAGATGTACACCAGTAACCATTTGTAAGGTCTGTCACCTATTATGTTCTGGGGAACAAACTTCCTCTCAGCCTTAACGATGTTCCATGATGTGCCTCAACCTTGCAAACACAGTTCTGTTGCCTCTTCTCCATGACAATGTGTAAGTGCTGGTGCAGAGTGCATCTGATGATGGCAAGAGAACAAGAAAGAATTGTGTAGATAATTGGCCTCAGAATTTGGGACACCCTGTTTGAGTTTCAGCTTCTTGTGCATTCTGTCCTCTTGAATGTGTCAGACTATCATATGAAATATCAATTCCATCAACAGTGTTCAACTTGGCCTTCCTCCAGAATTCCACATCTCCATTGTGTTGTTGGTGTTGCCAACTTCCACACATTTTGCAACCTTCCTTCAGTCTGGTCCATTTCTGGAGTTCAATGTAGTGTCTGTCTGTTAAAAAACAAATTAGATCCTACAGAAACACAATTCCTACAGCATCTAATATTAGTGTGCCTTCCCTTCTGGTGGACCTGTTGCCACAACAACCAGATGCGCATTTAGGTGAGAAGAGAAAAACTGATGAAGAGTATCAGATGAAGACAGTAGATGAAGGCAATCAAAGCATTTGCTTTGCAGGCAGAAACACATAAATTGACCACCAGGTCATATTTTGATTGCAGTATTTGTCATGCCTCAATATACATCTCATCTGTGGGAGATACTGTTGCATCTTACACAGAGTGAAGCTTCATCAGCTTCCAAATGACACCACAACATCCAATTCACCTTGCCATACCAATCTGGTTGAGAACAAAGCACGCTGGCTAGCCAATGTCTGGTCCACCATCTCCATGTTGACCCCTTATTGCATGCACAATCCATCCTTCCCAATTGACAGACCAGATCTCCTGCCCTCACCTTGCAAGAGCAATACGAACACAAAAATAGAACTACATTTGTTGATCCAGATAAAACCTATAATGCAGTCCAAAAGGTCAAGCCACACCTCCTAGCCATTCACTGCTGCAGGCCCTGACTTCAGAAAAATGAGGAAGCTTATCAATAGCTCTGATTGTTGCAATCGTGAATCTTAGGCCACCTTATAAAGCATGTTGTGCTATCAAATATGTAAGGAGAAGAGCAGTAGTGACCAATTGAAATGCTGGTGCAGCTTCCATGTGTGCCGCTCCTTGAACTATAGCACTGTAGAAATTACATCCAGATCAGGCATTATATGTCAGGGCTGCAAATCTAAAAACTGACTATTCCAATTAGTCATCATCACTCCAAGGGGTACACCAATACAAAAAAAGGGGTTACCTCGCTGGTGGATAGCCCAAACCTGGGTACACCAGGGACACACTTGAGTCATGGACCAAGAAGATGATTTGACATATATAAGTATCGCTGTTGCCCAACGTGGACAGGCATCAGACCTAGCATGTAATAACTTTCTTTCACTTCTTCCCTTTCTTATCTTTGAGCAATGAATACTTGATTACATTTATGCAAACCCAGGCCCTTATCAACCTCCATTTAAATGAATCAGACTGACTTAAACTATCATTAATTTGCACACAAGAAGAGCAGCTGTGTGTAAAGTACCTTGAAGTCCCCTGGAACAAGCATGATTGAGTACCTGCACAGCAAAAGTAAAACAATCTGTAAGCTCTCCAGGTTGTTAGGAACCACAGGAAATCTGATTCTACTAATGCTCACTTTGTCTGCATCAAGAATGATTTTCTTGCACAACTTTGAAGGTTACCTCACAGTCAATGTTGTGAGTCCACAACAGGACGACAAAACAAACAAACTGCTGCTAGCCCATGCTATTCAGGAACAGTTTGCATTCTTAACAGATGATGAAGTGTTTTGCATCCATGCCTATTTTCTACCCACAACTGGTCTAGGGCAAGGGATAGAATTGCATCCTGTAAGGACATAAATAAACTTTTGGGTCATGAGCCAGGGAGAGATGCACATGAAAAAATGGTGGGATAGGAGATTGAACAGGAAGATAGGCATACTTAGGTCTGTGTAGGCAAGGATAGCAGTGCCATTAAAGTCACAGCTGTCATATTCTCTTGGGTTGTTGTAGAAGTATGCATTGAAGGCCCAGGAAGAATGGGTTTGGATAGTATCAGGTAAATAGCAGACTCCACCAGCAAGTATGGGGCTGCAGTTTATATCACCACCGCTTTTGCTACATGTCCAGTTCAATGCTGTTTGCAATGCATACACATTTGCCCCAGGTTTTGCAATGCACCAGATAAAGCTGGGATATGAGTCTTTATTTGACATGACAGGGGTTGCATCAGTCAACTTCCTGTTATGCTGTTCCATCTGCTTGCTCTTTATCATGTCCTCTTGGCACCCTGCAACTGCTGCATTCTCAACTTGTCTATGCAAATTTGTTTGACTTCTAGTATCACTCAGCACATCAGGCTTGCTGCGCTCATCACTGTGGACATCCATCATCAAGTTGGATCAGTAAGCTTTACTGGCAACCCAACTAGCATCTTCATACATAAATTCTATAATAACAAGGTTATTTTAGGCTCAACTGCATCAAATGTGGAATCAGCATTGTTCAAACAAATTGCTGGGATGCAGATCTGTGCATTGATTGTCAAATCTGTCACGTGGGTCAAGCATGGAATAATCTAGGGCACTTGCTTGATGTTCGACTAAGTATACATGGCACCAACAAAACCTCTGCCTTTGGAAAAAAATGGAGAAAGAGGCTGCATGATAGTTGGAACAGACCTCAATGCAAGATTGGCTGTAAACATCATATTGGCATTACTTGCCCCCTGTGCTTTGAGCTGGCTAAACCCTACTTGACTTGCAACACCATCCTGATCACTTTCCACCATCTGTCTTCTTCCTTGTGCCATTCCACTCCCTGCCTCACAGTATGCAGTGAGTAAGTGAGCTTCTATTGTCAATCTATGTGCACTGGACTCAGATATGAAACATGGCACCATGGAACAAGACTGGAGGCTAAAATGGACCTTTTTCAGTACAGCATGGAGCTTGGGAAGAGTGATTCAATACCTGTGATTAGAATGAAGCAGACAAGAAATACTACAGTTGCCAAGTCAGCTTGCACCACACAACTCCTCATACGCACCTGCCACAGACAACCTGCTGGTCTCTATTTCAGCTTCATCTCCATCAACTTCTCTGCATCACTGATACACCTTCTAACCTTTTTATCTTCTTCCTTTAACAAAACTGTCCCCATCCCCTCTTCTACAGCTTGCTTTCTACTTGGCATTCATCACCTCAGAACAATCTAATGCACTTCATTGCAAGACAACTGCCCAGAACCACTCTCTCTGCACATCTGAAGACCAGCTTGCAATGATTTGCTGTCCTCCATCAGCATACCCACCCCATGTATATATGAAGAGACTGACCTCAACCTAATATTACTCTGTAATGAACTGATTATAAGTGAATTCCAAACTTTTGTTGTTCTCTTCAAGATAAGAATTTTCATTCCCCTTACAAATCCCAGATGTTTTGTGTCCAAATTAGGCCTAATGACTTCTACAAACTTGCCAATTTGCAACGATCTCACATCCACCAAGACACTAGAATGGAAGGGACACAGCCTGGTTTCACAAGAGAGAAACTTTGGTGCACTACTCAAATCCTCTATTACCAGCAGTCATCCTCACATTGACATAAAGAGTCAAACATGTCAGATGTTAGGAGGCTGTCTAAGGGGCCTTTGAAGGCTATCAGGAGTGCACACCACAAGAGCATCACAAACATTGAATTTTCAGCACATCACTATATCCAAATCTTGCAAATTCTTGGCAACTAGTGCTATGCACGGACATGCATACACAAACTGAAAATGCTAAGACAATGGCAATATGCATAGAGGGGATGACAACCAGCTTGTGCCAGAACAGTTGTAAGTGCAAATTTCTTTCTGTAACCCATGACCAAACAAGCTGCCAGGGCACAAAAAGAAGATCGAAAAAAGCATTGATACCTGCTACAAATCTTCAATCGTAGTCCTACTGTTATCATTCACTGCGACAACGTTCATATCCTATCCTTAAAATCAATTGCCATGTAAATTCAGAAGCACATTTCCCTGTCTCCTGATCTTAACTGATCCAATACAACAAATCTTTTCAAAAGCATAAACTCATACATCTTTCCTACATTGTTGCTTGATTGATAATAATGCAAGAGTGTCACCTTTCCAGCAAAAAAAAACACTAAAAACCGTATCATCAGAGCAGAGACCTAAATCCAATATAGGTTGACGTTTAGAGCTCTAGCTGTGTCCATTTCGTTCTAGCACTACTGCTCGGCACTACGTCTAACGTCCAAACAAAGCGAGACATGCTGACTTCCTTGAATCATATCCGTCTCTCGCTTTTCCCTCGCCTATTCACAAGAAGATGTAAAGGAGGAATACATTGACAAACACATTGACAACTTACCGTTGTTCTTCGGTCCGGTGCTGTCGTACCTCCCACAGCGTGTCAAGTCAAGCCCTCCTACAGCAGCATCTCCATCTCTCTGCTGTTTCCTATAATCTCCCGTCGCACACGGAGATTTGGCTGCCCCGCTCCAAGCTCCCAGCCTCATCCCGCCAGCCTTCCGTATCATATATATTGGCGCGAAATCCACAGCTTGCGAACGAGTCCAGCAATGTGCAAACAACTTCTAGACTTCTTCTAGACACACAAAAAGAAAGCTTCTCACTCCATTCCCATCGCAACTGAGTCCGATCCAGACATTACAAATCCGGAAAAAAAGAAAAAAAAACGGGAGAGGAGGCGACGAACAAGAAGAAGAAGGGACCAAAACAAAAAGTTCTCCAAAACTCAGTCCCGCAACTCTTTTTCAAAAATTACTATAAAGACATGACCAGAGTACAGCGAGCACGAAAGGAGAGTCTTCACACAACACTCTGATTTTTCACAGTTACAAATGCGAGAAAGGAAAGCAAGAGGAGGAGGAAAAGGAGGAGGAAAAGGAGGAGGGGGAGGGACCGCACCACGAAGCTACCTACGGTGGGAGAAGAACAAGCCTCCTTGCCAAAAACAGAGGGTTGCAGCGTACGAGGCAACTGCGCGCCTGGCCGCTCTTCTGTCAGGACTCAGAACGAAACCCTCTCGGCTACGACTACTGAGAAGTTCCAGGGTTTTTTTCTTTCTTCCGGTTTTTCAATTTTGTGATATAGCTGAAGTGGCCATCATCCATCCATAAGATGATTTGGCTACATACTAGATGTGAAAGTAGAAAAAAAATAAAAAATTCTATATTCTTGGCTACCTAGTGGAAATTATTATGAAAATCTGGCGATTTGGATTATTTTTCCTTCAAAATTTGGCGACTTTTGGTCATTTTTTCCATGAAAAATTTCGCCAGAAAAAACACTGCTGAGAACTTATTGCTGGTAAGTTAAATAAAGGCAACCGAGTTTTACACTTGTCTAGGATTCATACGTCACGTGTACAAACTTACTTTTGGCTCTGTTTCGACCAAATAAACCAAGCTCGGATTTCAAAATGCGAATAGGTAGCAAAATTCTCACCCAGCATTGATTGGTAGCTATGGTAAAGTACCCGTCTAGGCACCTATCTATCTGTCTGGCTCAGTGGAGCGTTTTTCCTTTACCCCCAAATTTTGTGATGCAGCACGAGTGCCTAACCAGATTTTTAAATTATTTTTGGAGGGTGGAGAGCGGGGTGGGGGTGTAGTTTTGTCATGTGAAATATGGAAGTAAAAACTTTAAGCATACTTCTATAATTTTTTGCTACTTAGTGGAACTTGGAATATGTTTATTTTTTCCGAAATTCGATGACTAGAAAACCCAGATTTCTATGGGAACATATGGGAACAGACAAATTATAGAGAATTCCATCCTCGTCAACCCCTCCCCAAGATGAGCCCTCTTAGGTGTGTATGTTCGGAGGTTTCATTGGCTCCATGCAAGTCTATTCCTAGACATGGTTGGCACAATTTTTTTGCCTCAGCTAATAACCCTTCTACATAAAAACAGCACACCTATTTACTTCTTGCCTCATGAACTCCGCAAGGTTTGAGGCAATAAAATGGCTTTGGCCCAGAATTTGTGCACAGTACGCTGTGACTGGCAAAAGGCAGTACATCGTTTAACACCTACTAGGATTCGTCAGAGTAATTTATTGGTCCAGGTGGTTTGCTATCAGTAATCTCCCCACCTTGTACCGTCTCAGTTTCATGTTTCCTGGTGAGGCATGGAAACAATAACGTAACCCAACTAATTGGGATGTGCCATTTACTGGTGAAGGAAGGCTCAAAATACCTGTTTGTTTTGGGTGGAGCAGCTCTACTCGAGATTTGTCTTCTCAAGTTTCAACCATTGGTATCATAGTACCTTCGCCATTTCAACACATGTCCGTCGAATAATTAATTAATTAATTAAAATAATTCATTTCAACAAAAGAAATTTCCTAAATATTCACTATTTATTTCACAATATTTTTTGATTTGAAAGAAATAATTTTTGAAAATCTCAACATTTCTGAAAATAATATAATTAGTGTCTCAATTCTGTTTTGTATTTGCTTTCTTGGAATAAAATTTGGCAGATTTTCCCCCCAAATTCGTTCTCTCTGCATTATTACACTATGGATGGAAACTTACTTTTTATTCAAATACACGCTATGGTTCTGGCCCTGTGTGTGATAGAAATTCATTTTTGAAATCCAAATGAAGTGAAGTGCGCTGTTCTCACTCACAATAGCATGAACAAATAAATGCCCCTTTCAGGTTGGTTTTAAACGTTATATGCATCATCATCAGAGACTGTTTGCTCATGCCGAGAATTGTGCAATGAGGATGATGAATCTCTCTAAGCTCCAGGTGGCTTTGGGACGTGAACCCTTTAATTAGACATGTCGGCCCCAAGGCAAACCCCCAATAATGGAAAAGTAAATGGAGGGGGGGCCCAAAGGGAACTGGACAGTCCTCAGCAGAGCTTACATGGGTGGACAAGACTATGGCCTATTCAGGGATTTCACTTCTCACTTCTCATCCAATAGAGATCGTTCGGTTGGGGATTATAAATGCTTTCTTAATATGTGGGGTCCCATGCACTTCCTTTGCCTACCTCTTTTGTTTAACATACTATTGTCTGTTTGCTGAGTATAGTAGAACCCATCATCATTTTTACCAAGAGTCAATAGTGGGAATGGGTCTAATTACAAAAGTCAGATTGCTAACTTGGGTCTCTGCAGGATGGATGGTGTGTGTACATGAAACACTTTTTCATTGAATTCGTGGCCCCTAGCTAACCATGGTGGTTGGCTATGTACATACAAACTACACACCATCCACATGCTTCCACCTGCACTTGGTGGCTACTAGGTAGGGAGATGCTGTGTATGGTTAGAACATAGCTAACCACCACCTGGGTTAGCTATAAGAAAGGAATGCTATGAAAGAGTGTTTCATGTACCACATACCATTCATCCTTAGTGATTGGTAGGTGCTGGTTCACTTTGGTGCACTGGTGGGTGTTGTGTGCCATGTAATTTTATTTTTTAAAACTATGCAATTTTTTCTAGTGTATACAAAGGATACCTTACATAAGGTAAAATGTTGACATGCCTTATGAAAAGTGTAATGCCTGTGGAGGCGGCATTATGCTTTTCATAAAACCCATTAGTTTTTTTTCTCATGATACAAGGTATTCAAAGGGTACCCCCTGAGTATCATGAGATTTTAAAAAAAAATCATATGCAATTTTTACACCATGTAAAACCCTTGGAGGTGAGCTTTACAAAATAAGGGCCTGTGAGGTGGCTTTACCCTACACATAATCCCCTCATCTTTACTTGTCTATGAGTCCCCCAGATTGCAAAATCCTTATACTTAACATGTTTGCAAGTGCTACAATAGCCCATCCAGCTTGGATGGACTACCTTTAAAATTATATCTCCAACGTACTTGAAACCTTTTTTAAAAAACCTAGGGTAGATAAACTAATCACCAAACACTTGAGGATTTAGACAAGTGTAGTGTATTTGGTCATTGATTATTTGATCATGGGGTCCGAAGAGAAAGTGTGCCCCATCTCTAGGCACACCCAAAGCCACTTGGATTGCAACATTTGGTGGAGATATGAGGAAAATATGCCTCCTAAAAGGAAAGGAGGGGTTACACTTGTTAGAAACAAATGCACAACAAACACATGCCAACCATATGAGCAAACACTTTGCACCTATTGAAATGTGATCATAATTTCAACATTTGAAAAATGAACAAGATTTGACCTACTTTCGAACTACTTGAAATTGAAAGCATAAAATGAATTTTTATGTAGAAATGTTTGTCATGCATCATTGGCTTAGATCTCTGCAGAACAAAGTTAAATTTTTTATGAACATGAGGAATTCCATGTTTTTTTTAAACCTAAAAATTCAACTAGCATTTTCTTGTGAAAGTTTAAGGTTTGTTTCCCTTGGTTTTACAATCCAACAACAATTTCCTTTTTTTCCCTCCATCCTTAGCTTAAATGTTTCATTTGCATTATGTAAGTTTCCTATTTTTATTTTCAGTTTTGATTTGTCCTCTTCCATCTTTGGTGTGTGCGCTAGATGGTTGTTGCCTTCCATGAAATATTATCCCAATTTTTATTTATTTTTGTATTTTTTCTTTCTTTTTCATGTTTTGCATTGAAAAAAATAATTCATTATATGTTTATGGTTTGATGTGCAAGTGATGGTTGTAAGACAATGTTAGGTGGTTGTCAAACGTTTTTAATCATCTCACACCTAGTTCGAATTGAAAAGTTTGTTTTCTTGTTGGATTGATTTTGAACACCCCCTACCATATCTTTGTGGTCTAATTGCCCCCTTTGCATGTTCACATGGTTCAAAAACTTGTAACCCCCTTCTTTTGTTCATCTTGATTTTGTGTTCACGTGTTTGAGAAGCCATTTTTTTTTGTTTGTTTTGATCTCGTGTTCATATGCTTTATAAACACACACTTTCCTCTTCTTTTGATTTCATGTTCGTGTGTTTTAGAAACCCAATGCCTTCTTCTTCTACTTGTTTTGATCTTGTGTTCATATGTTTTAGAAGCCTTCTTCTTGTGTTCATCATGATCTTGCATTCATGTGCTTGAAAAGCCTTCCTCTTTTGTTCATCACAATCTTATGTTCATGCATTTCAGAAACCCAATGCCCTCCTTTTGTGTTTGTTTTGATCTTATGTTCGTGTGTTATAGAAACCTAATACTCTCCTCTTGTGTTCGTCGTCATCTTGTGTTTGTGTGTTTATATACCCAACACTTTCCTCTTGTGTTCATCCTAATTTCATGTTCGTGTGCTTAAAAAAACCAACACCTTCCTCTTCTATTTGTTTTGATCTCATGTTCATGTGCTTCTAAAACCCAATGCCATCTTCTTTTGTGAATTTCAATCTCATGTTCATGTGTTCAAAAAACATGTGCCCCTCTCCCCCCCCCCCTTTTATTCATTTTAATTTTTTGTTTGTGTGTTCAAAAAACCCGTGGTCCCTTTTTTATTTGTTATATTCACCTTGATCTTGTGTTCATGTGCTCAATAAACCCACAACCCCCCTATTCTATTTCTCCTAATCTTGTGTTTGTGTGCTTGAAATCCTAACGCATGTCAGTCTATTCATCCTCCTCTATGGAGTCCCATCCCTTCCCCTCTACACAATTGATTATTTTAAGAAAGGATGTTACACTCTTGTTGTAACATGTTCCTTTGCTTTCATTTGAACTATTACTCCCACCCTTGCTTCCCTTTGAATTTATGTTGTAAATCCAAATTTCACACCTCTATACAATAAAGGATGTGCCCTTAAACTTGTTACAAAATTGTTGTGAAACCTATCTCCAATTATTAATTATTGTAGTTATAGACCAAGTTGAATTAGAATTTATTCTTACATGCTTGTTTAACAACCTTCGAGTTGCCTTCTTAGCCACATTATTCATTATTGTAGTTATAGACCAAGTTGAATTAGAATTTATTCCTACATGCTTGTTTAACAACCTTCGAATTGCCTTCTTAGCCACATTAAATAATCAACAACTCACTAGGCCCTCTTATCCTCTCCCCCCTTCTTTTTGGTGCTTGATTATTGTTATTATTTTTTTGGCCAAAGTTTTTTGTTGCAAAATAGTTGAATATGCACTTGATGTTATTATGAATGATTGGTTATAGTCCATTAATTATTTTCTTTTACAAGTATACATAACAAGGATAACAAATTTGCAAAAGATAAAGCCTCTTGGGTTGCTATCACAAGATGTTCAACTTGTTGTGCTTCAATTGTAGGTCCATTTAAGTCAATAATTAGGTCGTAAACAACTTATTTTTGCATGGTTTCATGTGCAACAGTAGGATCCTTGGGTTCTTCCTCGTAATATGTACATTTGATTGCTTTTATTCATCATTAGCCCCTATTACATCTTGTATTATTACTATGAGGTTCAATAGTTATGTGGCAATTCAATTTTCCCTCCACTGTTTTTTTCATTAATTGTTTCACTAGATTCATCATTGTTTTCATTTGAGATGTTTGTAAGCATTGATGTGTATACATCATATGGTTTAATATTATTATTCATGACATTAGGATTGAGAGGGTAGATTCTTGTAATCTTAAACCCATTATTAAAGTATTTTTTGAACAATAATTGGTCCCAACTCTTGTCTATCAAACTAACCAAGGTAAATTTGTTGGGTTCATAATGATTATTTTAAACCATTGCATTATATTTTTATTTTTAAAGTAATTTTGAATGGTGTGAAGCAACTCAAATCTAGCATAAGTTGTAAGGCATGAAACATGTGAATGGTAATGTGATCATATCTAATACAAATTCCTATGTTTGTCCTATTGCTTTTAATGTAACATGTGAACCATGCCCATCTAGAACAAAAAAATGTTGATAAAATTAAGAGATCTCATTTAAAGTTAAACTATTGAATAATGACATAAATTATTTGAATAAAAAAAATGTCATCAATGCATTGGTTTGTATCATTATACATGTTTTTGTTTTGCATTGTAGTCTTGTCTAATCCACTCACCCTTGAAAATGTATAAGCTTAGTAAATACCCCATTGTTGCATTTAGGGCATATTTTATTATTATCCATTCCCTATATGCAGGGATGGTGTCATAGACCTATTGTGAACCTTTTCTCATCAAAATGACTATTGCCCTACCTAAATCCCCATTTCCTCAAAATTTTAAATGTGATTTAAATTATACTTGTGTTGAATAAACAATGTTTGTAAATTATGGCAAAATGAGTTACATGATTAGATTGTGAAACCTTGTGCCATGTAGATGTCTAATATTTTGTAAGTCAAATGCTAACACCTAAATTAATACCACTAAGAATTCCATTCTTTACGGGGGTGGACCTACTTTGAATCAATTCTACTATTTTTAATTTGAATTGTTGCAAGGTAATTGAAAGTCCACATTCTTGCATACCCAAAATACAAGCCATGAGTGTTTTGTCCTCCTCATTGGTTAGCACACCTTGTGAGCCTAATTTCTTCAATATTGTCTTGCCATTCACATGATCTAAAAGAAATGTAAATGATATGTGCCGAAATTTGTTTGCTTTCGTCAAAAAGGTTTGACTTCTTTCCACTACATCCATTGGCTTTTCCAAGTTTTTAGTGTATGTTTTCCTCATTAGGTTAGGCTAAAAATTTAATTTATTTATTGAATTGTTTGTTTTTAATAGAATTGTAGGTGGGATGTTATTTTTATCCATCATTGGTTGATCATGTAGGCTACTTCATCACCTACGAAATACAAGCAACATCACGGTAGTCCCTTACCTCCTAGCCTTAGCCTCCAACAAGTTCCAAGGTGTCTAATTGGGATGTACAAAAGGAATAAATTTTAGCCTCTTGTATGCAGCCCAAATTTTCAAAAAATGTGTTAGGTTTGGATAACGTGAAAGTGCATGAATTTTGAAAGTTTTGTTAAAAAATTATTGCATAGAATATTACAAGTCATCCTAATATAAATGGACATTTACCAGTTGATGTGTAGGTTGTTGGTGTCAACTTGATGTTGTAATGATTTGCAATTTGTTGAAATCTACAAGAACTACTCTTGGCACTATAAATTGTTGGATCCAATGATAATATGAATATTTGTTGAAAATTTCTTGGTAGAGTTTATCAACATAAGAAGTTCTTATTTTCACAATTAATGTTTATGTGGGATGAGCTTGTAAATTTGCTTCTACTCTATAATCTTGTGAGTTGGCTTTTAATTTGACTATCCTTCTTTTATTTTTAATTGTAAACTTGCTTCCCATTCATTTTTACTTCATTTTAACATAAAAATAGATAGTCTATAGGAAACTTAGGAATTGACAAGCTTGAGAGGTTATTCAAATGTATGCCTCTATTATGGTTAACTTGTGATTGGAATTTTTGGTTTTGACAAGAATCCAATGTGAACATGAAAATGTGCATGCTTTTTAAGGGCAATTATGTGTTTTGTTTTGGGATTGTAAAGATGTTACTTTGTATTATTTGTGTTGTATTCAAAAAAATGCTTATACCCCAAAACCCTTAATCTTGCAATCTTGCATTAAATCACCTTGCTAACAAACATTTCTTTGTTATGAAAAAAATTGCAATTTTTTCTTAATTGGGTTATTTTACACCCTAAACCAATTACTTGGGTTGTATTTATGGGGCTATTTTTTGTAAAAGTGCATTGTTAAACCCCATTACCAAACATTTATTTTTGTTAAATGGCTCAATTTATTTTTCTTTACTAAGTTATTTTACACTATAGACCAATTACTTGGGTTGTATCCTTTGAGTTAATTTTTTTTTAAGTGCATTATTAAACCCCTATTATCAAATGTTTATTTTTGTTAAGTGTCTTGAATTTATTTTTGTTGTTTTAAACATATGAACAAATAATTTGCTTGTATAAATGTAGTGAATTATTCCCATCACTAAACATGTTGTTAATTTAAGTGCGGTGGAAATAGTACCCAAATGCCCTAAATTTAACCCATGGCTGAATATAATACATTGCCCATGTGGGGGTGATAAAAAAATTGGTCAAATTTTTCTACCAGCATATATTCAATCATAAGTTGCAAAATGCACACTAGCCAATGCAATCATGGCACATTGACCAACCTAGGCATGAACTTTTGCTTTGATTAGTGACCAAACTAAATTCGGTGACTGGCCTATTTACCCTACCAATTCTTTCTTAATTATGTTATATGCCATCTTGCACAACTAAATTATTTAGAAACAAAGTGGGTATGCTACCTTATGAATGAATTATTGGACGAAAATGTGAGGATGATACCTTATGCAATAAATACCCTATAAAATGTATATGCAATATAAGTAAGTTTTTTCCTTCTTCATAAGGTGCTTTCCTAGCCCCTTCCGATTTTCCAATGAAATAGATCTTGGCCTTCATTCATTATATGGGGGACATTTTCAAATGTGACAATTTCAAGGATTCATGGATTGCACTAGTGTTGGGTGGGTAAGTCTTTTTACCTTAATATACATGTGGATATATATAATAGGATAAATACATACCATAATGATGAAACCTTAGCAAGTTCTATTAAACAAAACACCCAACAAATGGAGAAAGGAAAAAAAAAGAGGACGCAAGTCCAAGCCAAAAAAACAAAAGCAAAAGTGGGTCACAAAGGGGCAAAGGAACAAATATGTTCCAAAGCCCTCACAAATTGAAAGTAGCATATTAAAATAGGAAAGGGAAGGGAAACTTGAAAGAGCAATAAGCCTAGAAAAACTTTCACCTACAACATTAATACATTTCAAAATAAAAAGAAACTACACTCTCTACAAAGTTACCAACACCTTTTGCCTATAAAAGGCATGTATAACTACTAAAGGAGGGCTACTATGCACTTTGCTGATCACACCATGTTAGCATATCATCCACTTATTGGTGTAAACAACCAAAAACCTCTATGGCAAGGGGGAAAAATGCATTTATTGAGTGCCAATCATGGTACAATTTGTCCTTTGCTTGAACTACCATCATTGCAGCCACCCTATGAAATGAAACATGTGAAACCAAATCTATTTAAGTGGGATTAACAATGACCATGTCAGCCAAAGTGCAAATGCCATTAGCTAATAATACAATGTCAACCCACCAATGAAAAAATTGAAAGGAAGGTAGCAAAAGGACACGAATGTGTTCATGCAAAACATGAAACCTCACGTCTTTTACAATGGAGGCAAAAACATCTTGAGCAACATCATGGGATGTAATTCATTCCCCATCATGGGAATAATGAAGGTGGGTCCCCATTGAATCTAGGGGCTAACCACAAATGTAATAAATCAACACAAGAGTTAAAGGATAAAGGAGGCTCAACCTTGTGTGCAACATGGAAGAGAAAACATTAGGGGCCAAACAAAAAAATGGGATAACTAAACAAACAAAAAGCCATGCATTCACCCCCAAGTCCGCACATGACCTCAAATGTGCATTATGAATTATAAGTCATGTCAAAAAGGATGTTAAAAAAGGAATGATTATGCAATTTGTTTGAAATGATTTCTTGAAATCAATCTTATCCTCTCTTTACAAATTGCATGAAAGGAGGAACACAAGCCACCACATTCAAGGGAAGGAGCTTATGTGTCAACAACAAGTGAACCTAGAAGGGGAGTGCACTAGAACTATTGGCACCTATCACCTCAATAAGAAAAGACGATCTTTCATATTCAAATGACCATACCATAATTGATTAGTAATTTTTTTTTGGTTTACCATTTTATTTATCTCCCTTGGGTGAACCAACACCCATGTTGTTACCATGGCAAAAATTTCAAATTTCAATTAAATAATTTTGAGATATTACAAATATCCCATGCTTAGACTAAATTAGGGTTTTTGAGTCAAATCTAATATTTTTGCTTAATATGGCCACTACTAGGCTTCACTCCAAAAATTGAAGGTACCAATGTGGGTGCTAGTTCACCCTAGCCAACAATGCATCTAATCTTGGCCTTTGTATTGTTAGCTTTCCCATTCCTTTAGATGAAAACTATGAATCTAAAGCCTAGCCTTTGCCTAGCTAACTCAAAATTAAATTATTGAGTATTGGACTCTTTGTTTTCTTGGAAAATATCAAAAGAATAGACAAACAAATGCCCATGTCAATAGGCACATCCTGCAACAAGGAACCTTAGAAATTGGATGTTTTTAGGATTGTTTGACTTGTCAAAAGTTGCTAAAGTCAATACTTTAGATTTACTCATAAATTTGAAGTTGTGCTTTGGATCCATCAACCTCTAATTTAAATCTCAAAATTCATGGTAGGTACTAGGTACTATTCATGAAAAGTTTGTAAACATGTTTTCAAATTTAGAGCAATTCACAAATTTGTTGTTGTGCTTTTGCTAGTATTGACATTGACAAATGCTAAACTTGGATGTGACCCACCAAAATAATGAAAAATAAGAGTTTCATCATACCAAAACATCAATTGGTGTTAACATGACATATCACATCAACATCACACTAGCCTATCTAACAAAAGCACCACACACTTTTGTTTTTGTGCTTGAAGGTGTGATGTAAATTGGCCCTTAAAAGACATCCATAGCTAATGTGCATTTTAATAAATGGAGGTTTTTTAAAGTATGTTTTTAAGGCATACATATGTGGAAGGGCACACTTTCTCTTTCAATCAAGTTTCATGTCACCATCTTTCTATGATCTTTATCAAAGGATTTTCAATTTCTAGAGGCTTCTTCTCTCATTCAAAGGCTTTCTTTCAAAGGCTCATTGTGTCAAGTGCATCAATCATGGGGATGGGAGTTAGTGTTACACATGATTTCCAACTCATAGGAAACAATAGCCTTTTATTTTTCAAGTCTTTCATGTTAAAAGCATGGAAGTATTGTTGACCTTTACAAGCTTGGAGAATACGTCAACCGGTTAGCCTACTCTTGCAAACAAACACAATTGGGTAAGGAGTAATCTGAATTCAAAATTAAATTAAAGTCTACTTACTGTACATAACAATGATACATGGAGAGTTAAGTTATACTGATAGAGTTATCTGTAAAGTACTCCAAGCTGCGTGTACTGGGCCCTAGTTTAGCCCAAACTGGGGACGAAATCAAAAGACAGGATGAAGATAATTGTTCAACAAGGAGAGAAGAGGGGACCACACTGGTGTTCTTGACTCAATTTGATCCACGCAGGAGTTTCACCCCCAGTTTTGGATTTGCATTACCTGTGTCGTCTCTGCTGCTCATATTCTTTCAATAATTCAGTCTCATCAAACTAAAATCCTGCAACTCTTATGACCTGGTACCCACCCTAAAAAAAAAACGAACCAGAACCAGTTTCCCACTTTTGTGATGTAGTCAAACTGTCAGCCATCCACAAGAAGATTTGCCAACTTTGGCTATAGATCAAATGTGAAAAATAAAAATTCTTTTCTATTTTGGCTATCTTCTGGAACCTGTTGTAAAAATCATGAAAATTAATTTTTCTTAACCCCAAAGTCTGTTGGATTATTGCCACTTTTTTTCACAAAAAATCCTTTGTATGTGTAGAATTCACATTTTCCAGGTCGAAAAAAATGTGAAAACTCACCCCCCAAAATAAAGCTTTTCCCCGGCCTGGCCTGGCCTGGCCTGGCCCGGCCCGGCCCCTCCCCCCATCCCCAGTTTAACCCAGTTGACCGTTGAGTAAGGTAAAAAGATAAGTAAAAGAGGGGACCAAATTTTAGTCCTTTGGCCTAGGCTACGTGTGGTCGCTTGGCAGCCATGCAAATGTAGCCTATTTTACGTGGCAATGTTTCTGGCTACCAACAGCGTGAAAACTGGGTAAAGCTGACTATCTCAGCATAGCCAACTGGAAATTTATAAGTCTGGAATTTATGGCATAGGCCCTTCCAGCACACACCAGAGCATCTTCACACAGGAGGATGGATGATTTGTGGACATGAAACACTTTTCTGTTATACTCCTGTCCCATAGCTAACCACGGTGCTTTTGTTATGTACTTACCATCCACATGCATCTACCTTGCCTAGTAGTCAACAAGTGACCTTGCCTAATTACCTACCTACATAGTAACTACTTCCCTACCTACTTACATGGGTAGTTACCTACATATAGTGTATCATGAGGGATGGGTGATAAGTGATAAAAAAAACTTTTTCATTGAATTTTCATTTCATACAACAAAAGGTGTCCTTGTACATCAAGTGATTTAATTATATTTTGAGTGAATTCACTGGTTGTAGTGAACATGACCAATGAAAAAGCAGTGAATTCAATGGTCTATTGAACAAGCACTAATGAATTGCACCCACATTTTGTAATAGTGTTTTTCTTTAGCTTACCATCATGATGAGATTCAGTTTCTGTTTGGACTATGTACTTATTGAGAACTAACTAACCATTAGCTCTGTAATAATTGTCTCCATGCATCTATCTACTTACTTACCTAGTGGCCACTTTTCATCCTACCTATCCTATAGAACCTAGCTGCTACAAGATAGGTTATATAAGGTGAAACCTCACATCAACTCAGTTGGGGTTCATCCACAACTGAGTCATAACAAGCTTCAAATGAACAGTACACTGGTTGCTGTTGGGTCACTCTGGCCCAATGAATGGGCACAGGGGATCTTCATTCTTCAAGTGTTTTGTACAAAGTGTTTTTTTTTTGGTTTAAGAAACAGTAGAATTTCTCTAGTGTATGTGGAGGGTGTACGGTGCACACGTAAAGTGTCTCTCCTCTCAAATAAATTCATAGGTGTCCGTTTTAAAAGCAAAATGCTACTTGTTCTTAATGCCAGGGTAAGGACCTTGAATAGGGCTGTTATGAGAATTTGGGTCCCACAGTGCAATCCCCGCACGATGATGCCACGACCTCACTCCCATAACAGCACCATTCTCAATCCTTACCCTACGACACCTGCTGGGGAGACCTGCTGGGATTTCTGTTGTGCACATTTGGAACGTCTGCATGTCAATTGTGTTACCTGTTCACAAGGTTTTGTGTTTTCTCCTCTTAGGGCTCCTCATTGTGCGTTCTGCACTTTCAGGTGTGGTCTTTTGTTTGGACTTCAGTTCTTTCTTTTTTCTTCTCTTGTTCCTTTACCAAGTGTTTTTCCTTTATTTATTAATTTATTAATTGATTGATTTATTTGAAAAGGCTAAATTGATAAATTAGGAAGTGTTATATTTGAGAGTCCTGGGAGCAAGACAGCAGCTTTTTTGGGGGGCATATTTTCCAGGTTTTCAAACTGAAACATGTTCAAACGGGCTTATGCTGCTGTTATTCATAGCCGTTTAGGCTTTTTGCTGGACTAGTTTGGGAGTGGACAGTTTTGCCCAGTCACCAGTTGCAGGGTAGTCCAGCAAAAGACTAAACGGCTATCCAGTTCAATGGTGTTGAGAAACAGCTGTTAAGTACATTCAAATGATGCACTGAAAAATGAAATAAAAGAAAGAACTCTAGAATTGTACAATTTCAGTTATGAGAAACCAGCATATGTAATATTTTGCACCAGTGTTTTTCAAGGAGATTTCTAATGTAGCGCTAGGAAGATTTAGCCAAATCTGGCTATAAACCAAATATGAAGTACAAATATTTAATCAACCTTCTATGTTTATGGCTACACACTGAAAACCAAATATAGAAATCTGAGGACTTTCACTTTTTTTTTTCCTCACTTCTGGCAATTGAACCCCTTCAACTCACTTCATTCCTGAAATTGTTTTCCTCTTTTTTGGAGAGATTTCACCAGTAAAGAAAAAGTTGTTTTGCACAATTTCACCAGCTATTCACAATTTTACCACAATTTCTTTCTACTTTCAAAGATGGTATGTAATCAAATTTGGCTAAATTATTTTCTGGATAATGATCACTTTGACTAAACCAAAAGGCACTATGGTAATCAAGTTGGGCACCTGAAAAGGTACTATGGTAATCAAGTTTTATGTGGATCACATATCTATTCATGATCCATTACTGACTAGACTATGTTTTTGTTTTCCATTACCACTGCACAAGTCAAATTGTTTTCAATGATTAAACCTGGAGGAATCCTGATTCCTGGCTGAGTGAAAAGATTATTTACAGGAAGAAAGTGGCACAAGGACTCTGCTATTTATGGCAAGCTCAAACACAATGATGAGAAATGATGAAACTATGTAACAGGGCTACCTACATCATGTGAAAAGCAAAATGATTTGATAACTGAATTCAGCTGGCAGCTTAAACATTAAATAGGAACATCTAGGTCACCTACATGTTGATTCCAAGTTCAACCCAATATTTCACCCCCAAAATCTTACTCTGTTGATCATTGTGAAGTCTCTTCCCTTTGGACAGAACCAACAAACGGTTGGATCACTAGTTGGGCTTTTCACATCCCATCCAAAGAGTTGATTGATATACTTGATGAGAAAGACCTATTTGAATTTTGGATATTGTGTCAGGAGAGTTGACTAGTTGCTCTCCATGTGCACACCAAATTTCTTCACCTAATCATAAATGGTAGACTACAAAATTGTCACTGGGGTGAGATTTTGCCCTTCACCCAAAGCTTGTTAGGGTCAGGTGCTTTTTCAAATGCAAATATAACTGTGCATAGCACATGCAGAGATCTAGCAAATTGTCTACAATGGGGGCAGAATTTCATCTCTGTGACAATTATGTCCAATTATGACCATTGATGAGTGTCCTGGATCACAGTCACCCATCACTTGGCCAGGTCTAGCCAATGGCCATTATCTAGTGCATAACCAGCCTTTTGTTTTAGTGCAAGAAATCGAAATCCAAAATCCAAAATCCAAACTTCAAAAATGAAGTGCATTTGGAGGTTTTCAATCACCAAAAGTGAGAAAAAAACTAAAAACCATTCAGATTTCTATAGTTAGTTTTGAATGTGTAGGCAGAAATAGAGAAGGATGATTAAAGATATTTACTTCATAGCTGGTTTATAGCTAGATTTGGCTGAATCTTCCTGGGGATGATTGCGATTTTTTAATATCTTCGTATGGTTGATGGCCACTTTGGCTGCAAAAGAATTCCTAAAAAAAACACTGTACATGACCACTTCCGACATGGGAGGGAAATTTAGGGTGTTTGGGAGCTTTCCGAAATGGAACTAAGATGGCTCTATAAGTCTGTAGTTAATAGGGTAATAATTGGATAAAACTAAATACAAGTTTGTTATGAAAACTAGTATCTAACATTGGGTAAAATGAAAGTTTTGGATGGAGGTCTTCATTTGCCTTTCCTTATTTTCAGTCCATTCACACATGGACTACTTGTTTTGTTTCATTTGTTGCCCAGCCTTTCAACAAGTCCACTACATTTATTTGTAATTTGTCACCGTCCTTTGGAAAATGTGAAATTATTTGTTTTCCTCACATGTGGATTTAGATGACCTTGTGAAGAGTTGTATAACCAACCCGATCTTGGGCACATGCATTAGCTCCTTGTTAAAGGTGTCTAGTACGTTTTATGGATGGTTGCATTTCTAAAAGGCATTCAATACCATGCCCCTCCCCAAGCATTGTACACTTTGTGGTTGTTTGCACTTTTATAGGGTGTGTCGCAAGTTTGGTAGTTCTGGCAATGCCTCTCGGATTTGTCAAACCTACACCTAACACTCTTGCATTTGATTGTGCTAACAATTTTGTCATGAACAACACTGCATAAGCATTCAATTGTTCAATTCCTTGATCATTTAAATTGCATGCCTTTAGGATTTTCAATAGCTTTGTTTCAATTGTTACAATTCATGAGGAGAAAATGGTTGAGTTGGAATCCTGCCAGATTTGCATGCATTCCCCAACATAATAACAACTTAACTCATCAAACATTCATTGACTATAGAGCTCCATCATGGCCATGGCAAAATGTAGCATTTAACACACAAAGAACCATTGTTACAATATTCAAAGTTTTCAATGTCAAGTTTTGTGTGCTAGCACTGTTGATTGCGAACATGATTACATCAATCCAATCCATTGTTTACTAGGGTCAAGTTCATTTGAATTTTATACATGAAAAATTATTGAGAATTCAAAGAAGGATGGGATGATTATGTGATAGATCAAAGTTTAACCATATTGCAAGGGTCATTTAATTGGTGACATGTAATTTTTATAACAAAAAAGATCAATGATCGATATTGCAAAGGATTTTTATGTTTTAAAATTATTTCATAGACATAGTCCACTAGACATGTGGATCAAGTCTATTAATGAATTTTAGCATAATGTCAAACTAGTAAGATCAAGGTAAATATGATAGATTAATCACAACATTCAATAAACCATGAGAGGCAGTCATGACCATGGATAATGGATGATGATCCCACATACCTTGATCAAAGTCTAAACA
>Ga0116231_10004426_pt1 | contig 28421 bp, 35 predicted proteins | sample S1TSphgellanicum_2_FD_89695 | JGI IMG/M metagenome (GOLD analysis project Ga0116231, IMG submission 89695) | Host-associated microbial communities from peat moss isolated from Minnesota, USA - S1T2_Fd - Sphagnum magellanicum MG | ecosystem: Host-associated > Plants > Peat moss > Unclassified...
AGGCGAATTCGGTCGTGGAGGGAGTGACACACAAGGTGAAGAGGCAGATTGACGAGCTGGAGCGAGTGGCCATTGCAGATTCAAGCGCTCTTGCTGTGGATGGCGTTCCTATCGATTCTTATGTCACCAGGTGAATTGGGAAACCAAACCAGTTCCTTCTTCTGATTTCTTCTGACCTGAAAAACTCCTCATAACTTTGAGTAGCGGACTTCAAGTAGTTTCCTTCTTGTCTTTTGCATTACCTTGAGAACTCAGAAGGAAGGACGACACACAAGCATACCATCTTGCATTTCTGTGCACATGTGAGATAATAGCATTCACACAGTTGGAAGGGGACAATATCTGCAGAGGAGTTGGACATATCACAAACATTCTTTTCCATTTGAGCTTCATCCTCCTACAAGAGGGGAGCAGCTGGACGCTTGGGAAATTAGGTCTGTGCTTGTCTTAAATTTTTTATGGGCATGGAAGAACCTGGATTAGGCAGAACGCTTCACAAACCTTAAATCATTTGGATTGTCCTTGGCATGGATCTGAGAGACATTAGATTTCGTAAGCCAGCTTCTTGTGCCACACAAAGTTCTGGTTCTAAGATGGAAGAAAGTTCACACTTGAAGAATTTAGCTGCTAGTCCAGCATATGTACCAAATATCTCACCACAGGAAAACTGTTACATGGGAGGAGCAGATAGATGAACAGAAACATCTCTTTGAAGTGGTCTTATTGGCTTGCATCTGCACTGGCAGTGCTTGAAGTGGAACTGAAGGTCCACTTGGCTGCAGGTTCAGTTGGGATGAAGCAAAGTATCCTACCATGACACCTCTGAGGGAGGTTGTGGATGCTATTCAAGATAGTGTGGCTAAGCTTGAAGATGATCTGAAGGTGTGCAAAGTCTACAACCCAGCTCCATTGTGTTTCACTGTGCTAAAACGAGCAGAACATGATAATGTGAGGGTGAGAATCTGCAAGCATTCTGTTCAGGTGTGGGAGAAATGGTCATTTTGTTGAACTTCATTCAGGGTGATACTTCAGATACCATTGTGGCTCTCACTGTAAGTCGAGCTGCTATCACTAAGTACTACCAGTAAAATTGCAACACTGGCTAACTTTCTGTCAGATTTTCAGTTGGTGAAAGAATTCAGCTTTTACCTTTTCAAATCTGGTGTTGCCACCTCATGATAGGGAGGGGTTGTGTATTTGCAGGTCAGAGTAGCAGAGTACAGCAATGTGAAAACACAACTGAGTACTACTCTTCGAAAACAGAGTGGGAGGTATTTTATGCTTTGTCACATATGCTTGAAATGGGCTGTTACTGTGATCACATTATGGAATCCCTACTGCTCATGTAATCTTTTTCTGTTTCTTCACTGGGAATGGGACTCCACATGTGCTGTCATGAATAAGAAGGTTGCTGACCAAGTGGAGGTAATGTGGACAGCATGGCAGTGCGGGATCTGTCAAACTTGGTAAAAGCTGATGACGTTATCAGCACTGAGCATTTGGTCACTCTGTTGGTGGTGGTTTCCAAGTATTCACAGAAGGATTGGCTTTCTCACTATGAGACACTCTCTTCTTTTGTGGTATGTGGTGAGCTAAAACAGTGTCAACAATTCCAGGTCACATGTCTTATGCAATGTTGAATTGTGTGATCAGTGACAAAATGTTGTCTGTTATGAACATCAAGCAAGGTGCATGAAGCGGTACCCCAGGTTATCACATCTGTCAGTTTTGTTGCTTTGTGTGGCTGTACATGTTATCACACTGTGGTCTGCTCCTGCAGGTCCCACGGTCTTCGAAGAAACTGTCAGAGGACAATGAGTATGCACTGTACACAGTGACTCTGTTTCGGAAGGTGGCAGATACATTCAAAACATCTGCTCGTGAGAAGGGTTTTCAGGTGGGCTCCAAGCCTATGCTGCAGGGTAAAACTTCTATATTTTTTTTAAAATTTAGGGTTCATTACACAAATTTGACAACTCATTCTCTGACTCTTATGAAGACTTGTGAAATCAGGTTCGAGATTTTGAGTTTGATCCTGAAGGCCAGACACAACGAAGGGAAGAAGTAGACCGTCTGCAGCGTGACCAAGAAATCTTACAGAGTACTTTGCTACAGTGGTGTTATGCAAGTTATGGAGAGGTACTCATGTCAATATAGGGCATCAGCCACCTAGCCAGAAGTTCTTCCTTGCTTGAGCATTCATGTTTCCATGCGGATACAAGGCAGAAAGAGAAATATATGTTAGTTTGGGAATTTGCATTGAATAAATTGTGTCCAGCAATTGTCAGTGAAGAGGCTCTTGTTAAGGTTACAAGTGGAATCTGAAATCAACTACAATGCTCAATGTATTCAGAAGAAGTACATTCTAGGATGTCATATTGCTTGAACAATGTTGGCATGTTTGGAGAAGTGACAGGTGCATGGAAATTGAAGGAGGGGAAACTTGCCATGGATTTTTACTGAACTCCAAGGCATTGTGAATGTCTCTTCCTTGTGCAGGTTTTCAGCTCCTGGATGCACATATGTGCAATACGTATCTTCACAGAGAGCATTTTGAGATATGGTCTTCCTCCCCAGTTTCTGGTCAGTATCAAGTGTTTACTAACAGCAGTTTCTCCTAATTGCACATGTACCAATGCCACTTAATTACTCTAATGTACTGCTGTTGTGTTGACTTCAGGCAGCTGTTCTGGCACCAAGTGCAAAAAATGAGAAAAAAGTGCGCACGACACTTGAGAGTCTCTGTGATGGGAGGAATAGGTATGCACATTGGTTATGCAGTATGTCTGCATGTTGGTAATGTTTGTATGCATGAGAAACCACAGTATGCTTTTCACATCCATGGGATCAACAACAAATAGTTTGACTCATTGACAACATGGAGGGAAATTCTGGTTGGAATACTGAAAGGGCAAACATGGTGATTGCAGTGGATTTTGGAAGTCTGACGAAGATTCAGGCATGATGGGCCTTGCTGGGGGTGATGCAGATGTGCATCCGTATGTGTCAATAACAGTCAACTTGTCAGCATAGTAGTCATTACTGTCATTGTCATGTTTTCATTCTGTAGCTGCAGAGTCTGATCATTAATTATTTCTCGACCAGAGGTTGTTTCTCAATTCCAACTCTTGAAGAGACATAGGTCTGTCTATTCTACACTCCAATTAATGAATGCTGGCTAACTTAGGAGCTTGGTGCCAAGCCCAAAGGTATCTTGCTCCTTTTTGTTATTATAGTGGTTTTTTCTTTTTGAGAAGAAACCCACAGACTGCTGTTCCTATAGGGGTTGTTAATGTTGGCACATTTTGTGTGTCATGAAACAGAAAGGAGGTTGTCTTTATTGTAAGTCTTCATCTTGAGGACATGCACAATTGTTTCTGTAGAATGAGTTACTCCTCTTCTGTTGTGGCTTCCATCTGGAGGAGCAGTGGCATGGGCTGGCAATTAGATGCAAAAGCAGGAGAGTGTGATAGGCTTTTGTTTTCCTGAAGGAAATTAACTGCAGCTACTGAAATGGCTGGGAAGACAGAAATAAATTTGTGGGGATGGTTGTAAGTATATCAAATCATGAGCAGGAACAGCGTCTGAACATGAAAGTCAATTCTGCAACTAAGTGACATGATCTTCAATACTAGCACTATGCATGTGGGGCTTCACAATGGCAAACTAGTTGAGCTATATGACAGGTAGCCAGGGCATTGGCTGGACTTCATCAGTTCTGTGAGATTCTAGCTTTGCACAGTTAAGTACCACTGTTAATTCCTTCAGTCTCTTTTGATTTTGTTCACTGTCTGATTTAAAGAGGAATGATGCAAAATATTGAGATTGATTGGTGTGGAAAATCTTGGTTGAGAGGTCAGGTGTGGTTGATTTGAGTTTCAGTTTTGGTTGGAGACTGTGCTCTAGTTTGCTGGGTTTTTTTCCTTTCTCTTCCTCTTTTCTTGTTTGGTTTAGAAATTTTTTAAAAATATATTTTAATTTTAATTTTTCTTTTTTACAATTTTCTTTTCTCCTTGTGTTCCTCTCTTTCCTATTTCAGGTTTTGTTGAGCAGCCAGCAGCATCATGGCAGAGTTTTTCCTGTTACTGCCAGGCTTATGACAGCAACTCCGTACTTAAGTTTAACGAATGAAATTGACCTCCATCAGGTACTGCAGACAATAAAATGTCAATTTGATCACGATGAACAATCGATCAATATCCTATATATCAACAGGAATACAAAATGGTTGATTATCTTGATTATCTTACAAAATGAAATGATAGTTTCATCTACTGTGTGCCTCGTTTTCTAGGATCTATTGGTTGCAAATCCTTATTTACAACTTGTGATCAATGTATGTTTATGCATTAGCTAACTGGTGAGAGTTTGCAGGTTGCTCGAGATAACCATAGCTTGTGAGAATCAAGACGCCCTCTTTTCATCCACAAAGAGCAGTTATGAAATCTTCATTTGAGCATGTAAGGGTTGTGGAGTCATTTGGCCAATGAGAGCCCAACATGGTATCTTGTGCTAACAAGGTCTCTAATGAAACAAAGGTTGAAGGTATGGGTTGTAACTCATGACCTGACATCCAATCAAACAACTTGAGATACTAACAAGGGATGATTATGGACTAGGTAACCTGTGATCACGGAGGTGATCATGAATAGTTGAGGCGTTGAAACACTGGTGCTATTCATGGTAACTGGTGTGCTCAAGCTGATAATGTACATTGCAAATGTTTGAAAGTGGCCCCATAACCCTCTTGTCGATGGATAAAAAGTCACATAACCTGCTCGTCGATGGATGGAAAAAAGTCGCATAACCAGCTCATAAATGGATGGAAAAAACATGTAACCCTCCTCTCAATGGACAAAAACTCATAACTTGTGTGATTGGTGGCATATGCAAGCAGAAAGAAGAGGGGGGAGGTTATGCCTGCTGAGCAAGAGAGGATGGCTTATAGCTTGAGGACCTTTCCAATGTAAGGATATGTATATGTTCATAATAGCCTTCAACTTTTGAGACATTCCCAAAATGTTGGGCTTTCACTTATGGGGCACATGGTTGGGAGGGCCACAATGAACTAACACCCGCCAATGCATTTATTGACTACCTATTTTGTTCACTCGAAGGGGTGATTTGTTTCATCTTGTACTTGTTGCCTAGATAATCACCTCTCATTAGTTGAATGAGATAGTTTATTAGAATCCCAACCTATCTATATGTATCTCTCTTGTTTTTTATTAAAAAATTGATACATTTCTTCTTCCTTCTTCATACTAATTGACATGGTTGCCTACCTTCGACTAATTACCTATTGAGTACCTACTAATTGCGACCTAAAACCTATTGATTATTTACTTAGATAAACAATATATCTACCTGGGCCCTCTACCCATTGATTTGGCACTACCTATATGGATGCATCTACCTACTTATCTAACTATTACCCCTTAAACCTACTAAACTTATCACCATGACAAGATTGAGTATTGTCATTGGCACATGTGAATATTACAAAAAACTTGGCATGCTTTGCTTAAATGACCTTTGAAATTCCAATGATAACGAGTCAACCTTTTTAACAGGTACCACTTAAAACAAAAAGGAAGTAATTTTTATTGGAGTCCCATATTTTGATCCTTGTCATTAACAAAGAATTTAAATGTATCCAATATTTCTACATGTCAATATTTTACACCATTGCATATCCAAAACCATCAATATCATTTCATTTTGGGTTTGCATGTATGGTGGAACATGATTAGTAAACCAAAATAAATGCTTAAATCAATGCAATATCCTCAGTGTAACTCACATGTGAATATTGTAAGTTTTTTTTCCTTTGTGAAAGGTTTCGATTTCTAGACACACCTTGTTTACATACTTGATCAACTTGTTATAAATTACCAACTAGATGTTTACAACCAAAGAAATATGTATTTGAATTTCATTTTTGGTGGTTCAGTCATTACTTTAACTTATCATTGGTTTTGTATTCAATGCAAGCTATGAGCAAATCTATTAATCATATCTAACTAGATCCTTAATGTATTTTCATCAATCAATTTTTAAATATTGTTCATAAATTTGTATTGAAATGTTTCAAGTTTTAAGTTCTATTATTGATGAATTTATGTTGAGGGATCAATTCAATTATAAGCTATTATCTATGTGTTTATGGGGAGGGTTTTTTAATCAATTTTAAATTATTATTCATGTATTTGTGTTGAGGGGTCATTGATTGCAACATTCCTAACTTGCTTGTTGAGCTCCAAATTCCCATGGGTTTTGAATGAAAACATGAATGAACTCATCTTGAATTAAAGTTCACTAAGAATGTTGAACTACATTTTCAAAGGCTTATTTTGAGTCAATTTGGGGTTGTCCTTAGTGATTGAAAGTCTTGTGAAACAAGGGATCAAGGCCAAGACTTTGCATTAGAAATTTCAAGAACGAATCAAGCATGAGAAGGGGGTGATGTATGACTACCATTCTAATTGAAACCATGTGTTGCAAGGAATGTAGTCTAGTATGTTCAAGTCATCAAACCGATTCCATGAGTAACATAAAAGGCTCCCAATGTTCTTTTTCCCTTGCATGAGAGACAAATAAATAAATAAATAAAAGTAAAAGTTGCCAAACAACACAACAACACAAGAGACATGAGAAGAGTAATAACAAATAGAAGTGCAAGATAGGAGACAGAGTGTAAGAGAAGACCAAAAAAAAAGTTGTTGCATTGTTTGGTGAGAAACACAACAATAAGCGAGAGTATGAGATAGAAGAGAGGGAGTGCAAAGAGAGAGAAGAAAAAACAAAAAAAAAGTTCATTATGCAACATGAAAACAAATGAAAACATGAGAAAGAACATGATTGGCCCTTGTGACTTTACAAAGTCCTATTGTGTGAGAAACAAAAAGAAGAGAGAAGAAAAAGTTTTTACCTTTGTTTCTTGAGCTCTCTCACAACACAACTCTCAATCACATTCCACTCTAGCACACCTCCATAGTTCTTGTGCACTTCAACTCTTAGGTGATTGATGGTGGTGATGATGGAGGAGAGACAAAGCACAATCAAAAGAAAAGAAAGGAAAGAGGAGAGAAAGAATGGAAAATGGTACATTAAAAAAATGGGTAAGTAGGTAGAAAGGAACTGTTCACGGACCGGTTGATATAAGGACTGGTTGAATCAAGGTGGGCCTGGTACGAGCAACTGGAACTGGAACTGGAACTGGCACCCATGTGGTCCGCGCTTGCTGCAACGGTAACGGCGCCTCCGAGGGCCCGCAGTGACCGTTGCAGGAGCGCGAAAGGAAAGGGACGAAGAAAAGAAGGCGGAAGATTTGCATGACTGTTGTTTGGATGCTAAATCTGTCGACTAAAGCTCGAGCAAATGAACTGCATTTTTCTCTCTGACCGATCAGAATTCTTCTCACTGATTTGATCGATCTCTCTCTTGTCTCAAGTGGGTATTATCTGTGTGGACAGTTTTCTCCCTCTTCGGAGCTTTGTGTCTCGTTGTTGTTGTTATTCTTCTGTGAGCGCCGGACTTCATAATTGCAGGCAAATTGCGTGTGTTGGATTCTCAAGAGGATGGAGCCGAAGACGACTGCTTTTGTGTATGTTGAGAGCTGCTGTTTTTTTAGGGTTTTGGGTCGTGAAGGAACTGTTGTGAGGAATTGAGCTGGGAGTGAGAGCAAGAGTGATTGTGGGTGAGGGTGGACGAGGTAGGAGGAGGAGGAGGAGGAGGAGGCAGAGAAGCGAAATGCCAAACTCCAAACGAAGAATCATGTCGTGAAGAAGCTGGCGTGCAATGAAAAGAGCTTTCAATGGAATTTTGGGCTTACCTGTATGTAGTTTCTTCTTCATGGTCGTTGGCTTGCGAGCTCCTGAAAACATTCCGCATTTGTTGCAAGTGATAAAACCTCAAATGGGTTGCTCGTAAAGGTTTAGATTAGGGGACACCATAAACTCTCGCTTCCGCTAAACCTAAACCCCTAGGGCATCAAAGTCCAGAAACAAAGGGCTTGTTACTACTTCGAAGGGAAGGGACTGTTTTGTTCCATTTGCAGGCTCTGCAGTAGTGTCAAGGATTTTGAGGAAATCTTTTGCAAAAAAAAAAAAAAAAAAAACCCTCCCAGCAAGCCACCCAGCTAGCCAGCGAATACAATTACTAGTAGAAATATGGAGGGAGACACACTGCCAGAGAGTGCAAAACTCCGCACACTTCTGCCAGTGGAGCTGGATACGTATGTGTGTAGCTCCATAGCCCATCTTCTGGAGCCCTGTGCATGCCGGCAGCAGCAGCTGGAATTGAAGCTCTCTGAAGCTCAGTATAACCAGAGACAGTTGCAACTGCAAGTGCACGAGCTGCATTGTCGCCTCCAGGAAGCAGATTCCAAATACACCAAAGCAAGGGTAAACAATGTCTCAATTCCAGCTTCTCTTGAAATGCACAAGGAGCTCTTCTGCTGTTTCCATTCAGGGCTGTAGTTACGTGCAACTCCATCTAGGCTTTTTCTGGGAACAACTCTAGAAGGAAATGCACATTGTATGTATGTATGTGCGTGTGTCCCAGGGCCTTTGAAGAATGCATACTACAAGCTTGCTGCTGTTCTATAACTTGGGGACTTGTGGTCTGTGGGATGTGGAACAGGAAGAGGCAAGCCTGAATGCACAAGCTTTGAAGCGACAGGTTGCAGATGGGCAGAAATTGGCAGATCGTTGCAAGGTGGTGATGCAAGAATGTGTAGCACTGACACAGGAGTCTGCACGGCTGGAGAATGAGTGCAAATTGTACCACAATGACCGAGAAGTGTTCATGGAAGCTGCAGATGAGGCAGAGGAGCGCGCAGCTGCCGCAGAGGAGAGGGCACTTGCTGCTGAGAGAAGGATCCTAGAACTAGTTGCCAGATTGGAAAGTCTTCAGCAGTTGGAAGCTCGTCTGGATTCTTTTGAGAAACCAAAGAAGGTGTGCTATCTAATCCTCTTGATGTATGGCATGGGTATGTCTTCAATGTCCAGTGGAGCTTCATGTGAATTCTTGTGGAATCTGTATGTGAAATGCACTCTGGAGAGGGTTTTTGATTTCAACTTGTTTGTCTTAGCAGACTAGGGATGCTGAAGATGTGGTCACATTACAATTAAGGCTTCAACAGATGGAGGAGAAAATGCTAAGGTATGGGCATTGTTTCAAGTGTCTGATGCTGAAGGATTATAGGGAACTCAAGCTTCCGAAAGTGCCTGATAAAACACACACTTTAGTCTTGTTGTGAAAGATCTTATCCTCCCCCTGTGGACAAGTTCAGCACAGCTCCACATTTGTAACTCAATTTAATCTTTCCTGGCAGAGATTTCCCATCTCTTCTGTGATGCAGTCAAGAACCCCTTTCTCAGTCCCAATTGTTTGCATCCATTTTGTGCATTGATATTGTGAATGGAAGTGGGGTGGCAGTATGCAGGTGGAGTTAGAAAATGTTAAGGCTGATGCAAAGGTGCAAGTAAATGCTGCGTACAGGCATCTTGATGAGCAGAGTACAGAGATGAATTGCCTTCTAATTGCAGCAAATCAGGTTCGTCATCTGTGTGATCAAGCAACTGCTTTACAATTTGACTGCATGATTTCAGTTCAAGCTCAAAGCTCTTCTGCTATGGTTTCCAAAGTGAAGGATGTTTTTGAATGTTCATTATCCTGCATTTTTTTCCTCTAGAAGAAAGCTGATTGAAAAGCTGTATGCTTTGCAATGGGGGTTGAGTACAGCAGTATGAGGAGGCTCTGGTAGAGCTCAGAACTGTACAAGAAGCTTTTGTGAGGATGGAAGCAACACACAGGGATGAGCAAACAGTGCACATGATGGTAACATCAGCCATCACTTCTGGCATGTGTAAGGCGCTTGAAGATGAGAAGAACCATGCCATTGAATCACTGAACTCACGCTTTCGAGCTGTCATGAAGCGATTCAAAGGAAACATGCGAGCTGATCGTGACAGGTGTGCCCTTCTTTTAGATTGTTATTGTTGATCATTTTGTCAGGGTAGCAGCATAAGTAGTATTTTGAGCATTGCTCAGCAGCAGCAACCCATTGTCTAAAATTCAAAGCCCCTTTCCTATTTGATGACAGAAAACCATCAATGCACCTTTGCACATTCTTCTTTTTCCATCAATAGTGTCTAAGACTCTAAGTAAATACTACCGTCTTGTTGAACTCAGGTTGTTGAAACGTTGGAACCCTGCTGAAAAAGGCCAAGAAAGGTATGGAAGTATATTGGAAAAGCATACGGTCCTGCCTCAAAAAGGGAAACATGCAACCAACCTGAGAGATACACAGAGAGACAGAGAGGGTGAAAGTGAGGAGATATGTGCTTCGGATGCCATTTGTGATTTTCTCATCCACTATCTCCTTTTTCTCAAAAACTTCTTGTTGACCCTCAGGTTGTTGAAACATGGGGACGCAGGATGAAGGTGGCGGAGAAAGGTGCAAAAGCATTGCTTGTAGAGACGCAGGCCCTACGACACGAAATGGTGGTGTGTTCAAACAATCTAGACAAAGCAGAAAATGAGGTACAAAATGCTGCAAATCAGACCATAACTGGAGAATAAAAAAATTATATATCAATGCTAGAAAGAAAGAATTACTGCATGAATTCTACAGTCAATATCAGACTGTAGAATTTCTACCTACAGCAGAATTGGGTACTCTGATCATCCCTCTTGTGCTGTATGTTGTTGTGTGCACATATCATGACTGAATAATGTAGTTATTCTTCTTTAGAGGCACTTGTTGTAACTAAGTGCACTGGCGTGGGTGCATGCCTCTCTTGTGGCGGTGTCAACATTACCAGGTGCAATTGTTGGCTGATGAGAACAAGGAGCTTTGGTTAATGTTGAGAGCCAAATATCCCTCATGTTCAAGCAGCAGTAGCCCAACTGAGGAGACCTCCTCCTTGTCTACAAAAGCGGTAAGACGCATCAACCACTCTTGTGCATTTCCAGGCAAACTTGTAACTTTCTGTGTGTTATGTACTTGTCATCACCAGTACCCATTTCTGTTCTCTGCTTTCCAGAGCAAATGCAATTGTGTAGGTTTTGGTTTGTTGATGAATGGGTGGAGGACTGTTGATTCCCCACAAGGAGAGGTGTGGGAATAGTCACAGATGGGGATAGAGATATGGGTTTGTCTGAAGTAAAACCCACAGCAAGAAGAAGAAGAAGCAGAAGAAGAAAAGGGATGCAACATCCACCACAAGTCCTTCAGGGAGGCAGCTTGGTGTGCTGCATATGTACATGTGAGGAGAAGAAGAGAGGTTGATTGAATTGTGGGGTGTGTAACAGAATTGTTCTGGCATGACAACAACAGCAAGGAAGGTTCAAGTAAAATTGCACGACAAGTATGAGCTGAGAGGACAGGATAGTAGTACTAGTTTAGTACAGGCAACAGCAGCAAGAAGTCCCCTTACTCCTTTGCGAAGTAACTCACCAGAGTGCAGATTGCTCCATCGATAGCATCTTACTGTCATGGTGGTGCAAAATCTATAATACCCAATTTGCCACAAATGCCAGAATCATTTACCCCAGCTTCAAATTCTTTGTTGGATTCAGTCAGATTGCAACAAATTCCTGGGTTTCCTGGATTCCTGGGTCTCTGGGAATGAATCTCAACCAAATAGAATCTTTTACCCTCACCACGCTTAGATTCCACCATCACATTCAATTTCATTTGTATATCAACAGCCCTTGTGCAGAGGGCTCTCCCTCCTCTGGAGAGGTATTCCATCCTCCTCTCACCTTCACACTCGCATGTACACACGCAAAGATAGTAAGTGTAGTAGATGTGTGTTTCCCACTGATGGTCTGTAGGTTCATATATTTCAAATATTCATGGGGGAAAAGTGTCACCCCCACTGGAATATCAACATTTTCCAGAAATGAATTTCCTTACAATTTGTGTGCATTTCTGTCACACATTTTTCACACAAAACACTCTTCTATTTAGTCTTCCAGAATCATATAGAAGCACAAGCTGCTACTAGTATATAGGTATAGTTCCTTCAAATTATATTTTCTCATAAGGTACTCATGATCTTGAACAAACACCATCATGGAATGATTTTTCATGTCAATTCCATCTCCTTGGTTCACTAGCTTGAACCAGGGGCCAAATAGGACCTAGGACATCTTTTCCATTGGGTTGTTGAAATCACACATTCAGCATTCTGAACAGCTTTTCATTGTTATTTTTTGTATCTTCATGTGCTCATAGCTCTAGTAGTCAAGCAATTGACCAAATGCAGGAGCTAGTAGAGAGTTGCCACTCAAATCATGAATCAGCACAAAGTGACATTTGTCTTTTCTTTTCATGGGAACATGTTCTCAGAGTTCTTAACATCGATTTAACTCTATGTTTCGAGGCAATTGCAGTTCTCCAATGGAAATCACATGTCCATCTAGCAAATATCAAGGCCCTATATCAAGTGGCTTTCCATTAGGTTGTTGTAATCCCAGCACAACATGTGTGATTGTTGTGATCACAGTATCGCAATGGAAAGAGTTTTGGGATGTGAGCTTTTGATCTTAAACCTTATCCTTATGATGGCCAGCCATCACGAGGGGGGGGGGGTTGGGGTTTGTTCTTTCATTGGATAAAAGGAAAATATGTATGTAGTCGGGCTTGTTGTTTCATTGGAATGCCATGGGAATTTATAGAAACATTTATCCTTTCATTTGGATAATGCTATGGGATTGTGTAGTTGGGTACATGTATTCTCATTGGATTCGGATGATGCCATGGGATTACGTAAATGGGTTTGTTCTTTCATTGGATGATGATGCCATGGGATTAATGTAAATGGGTTTGTTCTTTCATTGGATGATGATGCCATGGGATTAATGTAAATGGGTTTGTTCTTTCATTGGATGATGATGCCATGGGATTACATAAATGGGTTTGTTCTTTCATTGGATGATGTTATGGGATTTGGTGATTTGGTCCATTTATTCGTTGGATGATGATGCTATGGGGATTATGTAAACGGGTTTGTTCTTTCATTGGATGATGTTATGGGATTTTGTAATTTGGTCTGTTCTTTCATTGGATGATAATGCCATGGGATTATGTAAGTGGGTTTGTTCTTTCATTGGATGATGTTATAGTAGGATTTTGTCATCCAGTTTGTTCCACGATGTTGTAGTCCAACTTGTTATCTCCTTACATGATACAATTTTGTAACAAGTGCTTTGTTGGAAAAAACAAAAGGCTTGTATGCTAAACCCTAAACCCTTTTTGGATAGCCCTGAGTTTCAGTTCATTGCCTTTCATTGGTTCCTTGGATCTGCCAATTGTGAAGGTGATCCAATGCTACCTCACGTCTCCATTAAAGAAGTTGCCCTCGAAGATAGACAAGGATAAAATCCTTGTGGTGTGGTGGCCCCACTTCAACCCTCTCTTCCTTGCTTTCAAATACTTTACTTCATTCACCTCCTTAGTAGGCTAGCCCTTGTGACAAATTTTTCCTCGTTCTCATGCATTTTTTCCTTTTCCTCTTTGGAAGGCTGCAAACTTTGATTTCTTAGACCACGTGGGGAAAAGTTGTGAAGAATTGGTTCGCAAGCTCAGACGTGTAACCACCCTACTACTTTTCATCCGCACGTTCCATTTGAATTTTATATTCTTGTTGTCTATGAACTATGTAGGTTTGGAGATCATTCATTTGTATTATGTGCGTATTTTCATAGCTCCAAACTCTCGATCTCACATTATTTAAAGCTAGTGTACATATGGCTTGCTAGTGGAGATGCTATGCTTAGAGCATCTCCAGTGGTGCTTAGTATCTGATCCCACATAATAAAATTGGATGAAAAAAGGTCAACATATGCTGGTTTGGCTCACGAAATTGGTTTTGGCTCACAGCATAATTGCAGAGTGTGCTATACAGCTGGTGAAAGGCACAGCAATTTTGGTGTGTGTGCACCCGCGGAAAAGAGTGTAATAAATAGGATCTGACTGCTGCTCAGTGTGTTTCTGATTGGCCCATCGTAATAATTAGTCCAGATGGTTTGCTATTAGTAAGTAGTCCCCCCCCACCTACTTGTTGTCCCAGTTTCAGTTTTATGGGTGAGGTTGTTAAAAAGTACATAAATAACTAAACTTGGATGTGAAAATAATCTTTGCAGGATCACATACTGAGCACCATTGGAGACTGCTCTTAGTAATTAATTTACTAAGTTTAAACTGAAATTAGTTTCCGTCCATCCACTACAAAAAAAAAATACAATCAATCAATCTTAGTGATAGACCTTAATACTAAATAAAAAAAATTAAAATTAAAATTGATTATGTAAATACTTATCAGAGCAACTCTAGCAATGCACTATATATTTGAGACAATATCATTATTTATAATATTCAAATTAAATACTAATTTTATTTTTTATCCCTTCCTCATTGATAAATAATATACATTAAGCAATTATTATGTGACTTCTTGTAAAGAGATTTATTTAATTTAGATGCAATTTTGGAGAAATAAAGTGATTTTAATTTAATTTAAATAGTAAAAAAAATCGCCAAAAAAAATGATTACCTGAATTACTAATTAGCTTCACAGCAAAAAAAAAAAAAAAAAAACAAAAAACAATTCATTAACCCCTAAAAAAAAAAAAAAAAAAAAAGAAAAAAAAACACGATTCATTAGCCCCTTGTTAAAACAGCAAATTAGCAAATCAAATTAGGTACTAATTAGCTTAATTAAGAATTAAAACACCACTGATTAGCTCCTAGCTTAAACAGAAAATTAGCAACTCGAATTAGGTACTACTAATTAGCTTAATAAGAGCAAAACATTACTGATTAGCCCCTACCAAAAACAGCAAATTAGGCACTAATTAGCCTATTAACAGCAAAACACTTAATGATTAGCCCCTAGCTAAAACAGCAAAATTAGCAAATCGAATTAGGTATTAATAATTAGCTTAGAAGCAAAAACACTACTGATTAACCCCCAGCTAAAACAGCAAATTAGCAAAGCGAATTAGGTACTAATTAGCTTAATTACATCAAAACACTATTTGATTAGTCCCTAGCTATAAAACAGCAAAATTAGCAAATCGAATTAACTACTAATTAGCTTAGAAGCAAAACACTACTGATTAACCCCCTGCTAAAACAGCAAATTAGCAAAGCGAATTAGGTACTAATTAGCTTAATTAGAGCAAAACACTATTTGATTAGTCCCTAGCTATAAAACAGCAAAATTAGCAAATCGAATTAGCTACTAATTAGCTTAGAAGCAAAACAGTACTGATTAACGCCTAGCTAAAACTCCAAATTAGCAAATCGGATTAGCTACTAATTAGCTTAATAAGAGCAAAACACTTGTGATTAGCCCCTTCCTAAAACAGCAAATTAGCAAAATTGCAGAGTTTTTCTGGATATGAAGACATAAGACCAAATCACAAAGAGAGAGAGACAGAGAGAGAGTCAGAGTCAGAGTCAGAGAGCAAAGGAGTGTGAGCTTGTGCCTGCCACAATACCCTCCTCCTCTTCTTCTTCCTTTGTCTTTGTCTTCTTCTTCTACTCCTTTCTCTCTCTCTCTCATTCTTTGGTTTTGCTTGGATTTGATTCGGCTTCAGAAGAGGAGAAGAAGAAGAAAGAGTGTGAGAGAGAGACACACACACACACAGAGACAGAAGTCTTTTGTTGCTTTGATTTGTTGTGCCTGGATCAGATTTTGCAAGTCAAACCATCCATCAGCGCGGAGTAGGAGGAGGAGGTCTCGAAAGAAAGAAAGAAAGCGCGTTTGACCGCTGCAATTGTTTTTTTGTATTTGTTGTGTGCTTGATTTTCTTTGTTTTGTTTTTGTTTTTGTTTTTGTTTCGTTTTTTTTTTTTTCCTTCTCTTGTGTCTGTCGCTGGCTCCTCAATCTCGTTTCGCGTTGAAAGGACAGACAAACAGAGACGGGGGTCTTGTTTTGGTTGTGTTGTGTTGTGTTGTTGCTGCGTTCCAAGCTCACCTGGGTCAAAAGCATCACACACAACACTACAACTGAGTGGCGAGAGGGTGCTGTGGAAGAATCGTTTTGGAGCTTTGAGGCACAAAGCAAAGAGACGAAAGAAGAAGAGAAGAAGGAAAGAAGAAGGAGAAGGAGAACAAGAAGAAAAGGAAGAACAAGAGTAGAATGTCCATTTGCAGCTACTTTGCATCATCCTTGAACCTTTCCTGTCTTGCTTCGTCCTGCTCTCTTTGGACTCTCTTTGTTGCCTTTCCGGCTATGTGCTAGGTCTTTCGACACCGAAGAGACTCGTCGAAGATCTCACAATCCTTTGCCTTCATCATCACAATCACCTGGAAACAAAAAAAGACAAAGACAGAAAGGTTTGAGGAAATCTTCCGGGTTTGAAGCAACTGGAGCTCTGAGAGAGAGAGATGGCCACAATCAGATCTCCAGCGATGGCTCCCGCATTTGTCGAAGGCTTGGTGAGCAGCAAATTGCATCTCCAAAGGCTGAAGTTCAGAAGCTCCGATGTGTTTGGTACATCAACAGGCTTGAACCGGAGCAAAGGATTGCAGAGAGCTCTTCAGTTGGATGTGGTGGAGGAGAAGGAGAGGGGCAAGCAAGCAAGGGCAAGAAGCATGGCAGGACCTCCTGACAACAACCTACCTGCAAACCACAAAATCAAAGCTGCTAGTCTCAAGGCATTTGAAGAGCTTCGCAATGCAAGTGCAAACCGTAAGCACATTTCTTCAATCTCTCTGCTTTCTTTCTTTCCTTCTTGAAGATGGTTTTGTGCTGTATCTGCACACCTACAGCATAGCCAGAAAAAGAATCTTCTCAAGAACCATCAGACAAAATGGGCATGGAGATTTTCCTGGCAAGAGGATTGATTGTTTTCTCTCTTTAGTGTATCCTAAGAGGTTGCTTGCATAGATTGTTTCTCCTTTTGGATGGTACCTGAAAACTTGCCATATGCACAATGCAAGGTTGCAGAGTTTTACTATTTTTTTTGGCCTTTTGTTTGGATACAGATCTTGTGATATAATAATGATGGATAGTGCTTTGGTTGATTCTTGGTGATTTGATGCTTGTTGTGCACCAGGTTATACTAGTGCCAAGAGCAGCATTATGGTGTTAGGTCTAAGTGTACACTCAACACCAGTGGAGATGAGGGAGAAGCTTGCAGTCCCAGAGGCTGAGTGGCCCCGAGCCATCACTGAGCTCTCAGCGCAAAATCACATTGAGGAGGCAGCTGTTCTCAGTACTTGCAATCGTATGGAGATTTATGTTGTAGCTCTGTCTTGGAACAGGGGTGTCCGTGAGGTCACCGAGTGGATGTCCAAGGTTGAGCTTTCTGCCACATGGTTCTGTTGCCAGTGTGATGTCAGTTGTTTTGGGAGGTGTCATTTGTTGAGCCCCATTTAGCTATGATGCTCTTGAATAAGAAATTACTAAAGCTTGGGGGTCAGAACTAAAGCTTTGTTTTGCTGTTTTGTGTGTTGTCACAGACAAGTGGCATTCCTGTTCATGAGCTTAGACAGCATCTGTTCATTCTTCGGGACCGGGATGCAACACAGCACCTATTCAGGGTATCAGCAGGTCTTGACTCATTAGTACTCGGAGAAGGGCAGATCCTTGCTCAGGTTAGATACCTTCAACTTGTCTCTCCAGTTCTTCTGTTTGCAATTTTGAAAACACTCATTGTCATTATGTAAGGAGCTGCTCACTTCATACTCAGGATTGTGGGGTTTTGGTGAATGTCTGTAACATGTGTTCCTTGCTGTACAGGTAAAGCAAGTATTGAAAGTTGGGCAAGGAGCAGTTGGATTTGGCAGAAATTTAACTGGGCTGTTCAAGCAAGCGATAACTGCAGGAAAGCGGGTGCGATCTGAGACCAGTATCTCTGCAGGAGCAGTGTCTGTAAGCTCAGCGGCAGTGGAGCTGGCAGTCATGAAGCTCACAGATGGCAGTCTCCCTCACGTGAATGTTCTGATTGTGGGGGCGGGCAAGATGTCGAAATTGCTTGTCAAGCATTTAATTTCAAAGGGATGCACAAGGATGGTTATTGTGAACAGGTCAGAGCAACGAGTGTTGGATTTACAAGTGGAATTTCCTGATGCTAAGATCATATATCAAGCTTTGCCAGAGATGGTACGATGTGCAGGGGAGGCAGATGTCATCTTCACAAGCACTGCGTCAGATGTCCCACTATTTTACAAGGAGAATGTTATCAACCTTCCTCCTGCTTCTTTGGTAAGCTCCTGTGTGAGAAGATGCATTTTACTGTATCTTTGATGATGTATCTTAGAATTACACTCATAGGCAACTCTTTACATTTGCTCTGACATGCATGGCTGGTGTTTCAGGCTGCAGGAGGTACAAGGCACTTCATAGATATATCTGTACCAAGAAATGTTGGAGCTTGTGTCATGGACCTTCCCTCAACAATGCTGTACAATGTGGATGACCTGAAGGAAGTTGTGGCAGCAAACAAGGAGGAGAGGAGACGCAAGGCTTTGGAAGCTCAAGTCATAATTGATGATGAGCTTCAAAGCTTTGAAGCCTGGCGAGACTCTCTAGAAACTGTCCCCACAATTAAAAAGCTGCGGGCATACGCAGAAAGGATTCGAGCTTTGGAGCTAGAAAAGGCACTGGGCAAAATGGGAGATGATTTGACAACCAAGCAACGCAAAGCTATTGATGAGCTTAGTCGGGGTATTGTGAACAAGCTGTTGCATGGACCAATGCAGAATTTACGCTCGGATGGAACAGATCCAGAAACAGTGGGTGAAACTCTTCAGAATATGTATGCATTAGAGCGGATGTTTGACCTTGCATCAGAGGTAATTGTGGTGGAACCAAAGGTGAAATCCAAGGGGCAATAATGAAACCTCTCTTGTTCAAATGTACATTAGATTGGGAGGTTCCTCAAATTGACACCATTGACAATTTCTTGGACCAACTAACTGTGTTCAGACTTCAGACATGTTTCTCAAGTGCGCTATTTTCTGGGCAGTATTGAGGGCTTTACATTAGGTGCAAGCTGGGGCTGTTTGATCCCCCTACCAACCCCCAACCCCCCCCCTTGTGCAAGAGGAGAGACAAACACAACATAATCTCTTCTATTGAAGAGGGTTGTGGTAAGCAAGTAGGACATGAAGTTTTGTAGGAACTTAGTTATAGGTTGATTTATCAGTTTCTGGAACAATCTTTGTGCCCAATCATGCACAATTGTTGCAGACCTGGTTGGTTGTGGTGAAAATGCAATTGCAACCATCTCAGACCTACTCAGTGAAGTGTCAAATGTTGCCCCAAGCATGCATGTTGTTTCCTTAAAACACATGCGACTTAGTGTGTGTTTTGTTTCCTCAATGCATGCAACTTAGTGTGTGTTTTGTTTCCTTGACACATGCAACTTAGGATCACTCTTACTGGATCTTACTCATAACGATTCCATTTTTCATTCAATTCTCTTGATTTATGACTTGCATTTCTGCAGCCTGCAGTTCAATTTTTGAGGCGAATTAGTCCAGTTTTTTTTCTTTCTATCACAGCCTTTTCTTACCAGATCCTATAGTGCTCCCTGAGATTTCAAATTTGCAAATCATAGAGAAAGGCTTTGAGCTAACAAGTCACAAATCTCTGCAGGAAAACTAGATACCTACCTTCCTCATATTGATGATGACGGTGCTTCTTCCAGGTGTTTCCATGATTGTGAGATTTTTGGGTTGTAAGAGAGCTTGTCTAGGGTCTGGTGATTTGTTTCTCTTTGGGGTTTATTTACTTTTGTGGGTACCTTGTTCAGTGTGAGCAGGGAGCTTTTGACATTTTTCCATGTTTTGTGGGTCATCCCAAACTTCTACGGGTTGACAATGGAATCTCATTTTTCCATGTTTGTGAGATTTCAACTCTTATCAAGAATTGAAAATTATTATAGCAATTTTCTTTCTTTCTTTCTTTCTTTCTTTCTTTCTGAGCTTTATTTACTTTTGTGGGAACCTAGTTTTGTGGGAACAAGGGTTTCTGCGTTGTCATTGTTTTAGGGGTCATTCCCAAGGAATGGGCTGACTGACTATAGAATCTCATTTTTCATGTTATAAGATTCCACCAAGGAATGGGCTGACTGACTACAGAATCTCATTTTTCATGTTATAAGATTCCACCGAGGAATGGGCTGACTGACTATAGAATCTCATTTTTCATGTTATAAGATTCCACCGCACACTCTCACCGAATGGGAGTCACATTTGACTAGACTCTCTGAAATGGGAGTCACATTTGACTTGTCTCTCAATTGACTCTCAAGGAATGGGAGTTACAATTTGACTCAATGCCATGCTTTGTTGCCAACAAGTCATGCACGTGACTTTTGAGCTTGGGTTTGCAGTTGGCTATTTTGATTCTGCAAGGTTTGCAGTTGGCTATTTTGATTCTGCAAAAACCTACATCATCATTTCCACGGGAGTTTGGTTTTTGATTTGTGTGATTTTGTTAGTTTTGATACTGTCAGGTGCAGAGGTTTTTTTTTTTGTTGTTGTGGTGAACTTTTGCACTTCTGTGTCCCAAAATAAATAATTTAAGAATTGGAATAGTCTAGATGCTTGGCTTTTTAAAAAACCAAAATGAGAGAAATTTTGATTCTGAATTGAAGAAATGTTTTCGTCATTTTTTCTACTACCTTCAAAAGTTTTTCAACACTTTGTTGCTGAGTGGATCTTTAACTGCCCTCAAGAGATTGTCAACACTTTATTGCTGTTGGGAGAAAACTTTGAAGAGGTTTTCAAAAAATTACTGACAATCAATGTTAAATCTAACCTTCGGATGCTTGACAACTACTCCTACTTTAAAAAACTGAAAAATAAAACACAAATTGGGTGTTGACAATGATGCAAGAAGAACAAACCTACCTGATCTCATTATTCAATTGGGTTTTTCCATCAACCCAATTGAAGGGGGCACCTAGGAACCATATTTTTTAAAAATAAATTGCAGTTCTCATTGCGCTTTGAAGAATAGCACATCAGTTAAAGTGATATGGTTGTTCCATGAGAGATTTGTTCATTACATAAATTATATAATTCATTTGTATAAAATGTCAACTTCCTAATTTGACAATTTAATAGATTGTAATGATAGATTACATTCTTTCACTACAATCTAACTAAACAACACAAATTGAAAAAAAAATAATTATAGATTGTATCTCTGTATCTCATCCTGAAAATTCATGAATTTTCTTAGATGGAATTCCATCCACTAGGATGGCTTCAAATCTGCATCACTCACACGATTGGATAACAAAAAAAACCTGAAATTTGAAGTCAAAACCTTTCAATTTGCTCTCAAGATATTCAAAAAATAATTTAGGGGGTAATTTGAATTTTGAAAGGGAGAAACTTCAAAGACCCATCAAGTAAAAAAACAATGAAGAGAGAGAGAGAGAAGGAAGGGAAAAGGGAAGGGACCCTAGGTAGCCTGTGGAAAAAAAATAACAAAAAAACAAGGGCAGTCTGATTTTCTGAGGCGAACATTTGAGCAGACCAAAAAAAAGAATTCAAGCCTTTGGAAATCCCCAAAAACAATTAATTTGTGGACAGCTTGAAGCTTGTTTGGGCAGTCCACAGGCTAAACTGGACTTGGCAATTTGGCAAAATAGAAAAATAGCACTTGGAAATCTGGCAAAATAGCAAAAATAGGGTTGAGAATTCAGACATGGTGATGTTTGATTGACAATTGGGCAATTTCAACTTTGCAGTTTGGCAAAGTGGAGTTGACAAATAAGAAAGCCAACTTGGGCAATGTGGACTCATGCAATTTGGTATAGTTGAGTTGGCAAAGAGAAAAAATTAACTTGACAAAAAAAATAGCAAAACAAGGTGATGATGGCAATGTGGACTTAGCAATTTGACAAAGTGGAGCTGGCAAATAACAAAAGGGAACTTGGCAAAATACCCAAAGCATTTGGTATTCCATATTCCATACCTATGAAAATTTCAATTTTAGAGCATGTACAACAACAGCACACTGCCCATTTGAGCCTCAATCAGTATTTCGCACATCCAACATGCAATGTTAGTTCCTCTTTCATTCTCACCCATAAACATGAAAATGTGAAGTGGAATTTCTAAATTCAATTGAAGAAAAACAGAATGCAAATTGATGCACAAGACATTGAAAATATGCTCGTCACTTCCATCATTTGTGATTGATTATGTTGTTGAGAGGAAAAAAGCTCCAAAAAGATGCCTTTCTATTCCATTCAAAGCAATTTCCAAACCAAAATCTACATTTTGGTAGGACTTTTGACAACTATTGGAAGCTAAATCTGTCTACTCTATACCAACTCTGATGCCACTAACATCATCACTGGTATTAGATGTCAATCCAGGCACAACTATCTACTTTCTCGTTGTGAGGAAAAAACTCAATAGTTGCTAGTGATGAAGAAATTATTAGTTCAGGTCAAAACAAACCCAAATGCTTTTTGTCCACATTCTGCGGGTCTTCAAATTGTGGAGGGTTGTCAAGAGTGATGGACAAACTCAATGGATATCTATCAACTTGAAACCCACCACCCCAAATCTTTACTCACCTTCAAGCATCTCCACCCACATGCTGCACAGCAGGTTTTGGATGGAGACCAGTAAACTTCATATCATTTTTGGCAGTGGAATTGGTTCCCATGGTTTGCTTTTAATAGCCTCCCACCTTTTACAACCTGAGTTTCATGTTTGTGGTGTGGCATGGGAAACACTAAGCCAGCCATCTTGGATGCCAGATTTATTGTTGGAGGCTGAAATACCAGGCATTGCTGGAGTCGCTCCTAGTAGAGTTGCTTCAAGAGCCGTAAGAATAAGGAAACCCCAAATCCTAAACCCTAACCCTCCTGTTGCCATAAAAAAATCCATTGAAATTGATTCAAGAGCCCTAAGAATTGGGAAACCCCTAATCCTGAACCCTAACCCTAGGAAACTCCAAATACTCTCTCTCAAATGATCCTGACAGGACCACTGGTTCCATAGTAAACTGCTGATCATATGGCTAGGATCTTTCACATTTTTGGTTGAAACCTTGTTTCCAAAGCAACATTCACAAGTACTTAAAGTCTTCTCATTCTTGCTTAGTTTCTCAGCATGACCAATCAGATTTAAAGCTCACAAACTAGGTAGATAATGAAATGCATCACCTTCAGTCAGGTTCATGGTGGGTGCGTACCTTCCCGTGAGAATAGGTAGAACCCCAACTGCCCCAATACAACAGATGCCATTCCTCAGAGAGCTTCAGGATACACAATTCATAAATCATGAGTCTCAAGGTACATCAGCTGATCCATTTAGTTCCTAGATGATTGTTATTCAAAACTCAATACATGTACACATGGTAGTTTCAGTGACCCACCTGACTTCATAAACACTCCGCCTGCTCTATTTGCAGACAATAACCCTCTGCAAAATTTGAATGCTACAAATCTCGTTGCTCTGGACACGATTGATAGAGAGCTGGGATATCTATCAAGGAAAAGTTGACAGGATAAGCCTCTCTGCTACAATTTCAACTCATACTCAGTGGCACGAGAAGCTATCCTTCGGTAGAAAGCACGGTCCAGACCAGGATCTGTATTTTTAATGAATCTAAGGACACGATCAATCTCAGGGAACTTGCCCAGTTTGCAGTAAGCATCCACTAGGGCATGATAAGTCACCTCACTTGGCCTACAGCCACTCTTCTTCATATGTTTGATTACATTCATAGCGTCTGTAAACTTCCCAGCAGATGCATAGCAGCTGACAAATGTGTTGTATGTGAAGACATCTGGTTGAAGGCCAACAGAAACCAATTCATTGAAGATCCTAGCAGCTTCATCCATCAGCCCATGCTTGCTGAATGCAAAGATGAGTGTGTTGTATGACACAAGGTCTGGAACCTTTCTGGCTGCTTGCATCTCTCTCAAAACCTCCTCTGCCCTTTTATACATCCCTTCCCGACCATACATGCTTATCATGCAGTTATAGGTGACAAGATCTGGAGCCAGACCTGTTACCTTCATCAGGTCTAGTATCTCTGTGGCCTTGTCCACTCTTCCCCTCTTTCCATACAATGCAACCATAGCATTGAAAGTGTTCACATCTGGTAAGTGCCCACGTCGTTGCAGTTCCTGAAATGCAAACTCTGCTTCCTCAAGCAAACTGCACTTGCCATAGACAAGAACAAGTGTCTTGAGAAGAATTTTAGTTAGAGGGAATTCAGTTGCAAACAAATTATCAACTGCCCTTTTAAGTCTTGGCACTTGCCCACCATTTGAATAAGCATGCAACAATGAAGCATAAGCAACATCATTGGGCTTATAGTCAGCCTTTTTCAGCTCTTCTAACACCAACTCTGCTTGCTCCCACCGCCCTTCCCTTGCAAGGGCAGCCAACAAAGCATTGAAAGTAGCCATGTCAGGGGTGCATCCAGCCCGTAGCATGCCATTGTATATCCCCAAAGCCTGCTCTGAAGAACCGCATCTCCCATAGGCATCAATAAGAGTGTTAAACGTGGCCTTCTCTGGCTCACACCCTGCCTTCTTCATATCACGGAATACCTGACAACCCTCAAACCATTATTCAACTCCATTAGCAATGCATCAAAACCTGGCTTACAAGGCCTCAGAAATGGCATCCAGACTTGCACAGAAGGTTCACAAAAAATATTACCTTCAAAACCTCTTCGTACATGCCATTCTTGCCAAAGACTCCTAACAAGGTATTCCATGTCACAATGTCCGGTGCACACCCAGATGCCTGCATTCAAGATCATAGTCAAGGATTCAATAACAAAGGAGCTATGGAAATGAAACATCGTCCAACAGCTCACCTCTGTACTCTAGTGTATACACAAAGTCTAAATATTGCTGCTGTATGGGCCCTAAACACAGTAGAAAAGCCAGGTGTTACCTTCACAGAATGGCAAAAGACTTTCAAGGACACCAAAAACCCAAACCAGAATATCAATTTGACCCTAAGAAAGAATTTAGAACCCAAGCACCTCAGAACTCTCTGCAAGAGGGCAACAGAAAACAAATGCATGCAGATGACCCACAAACTAAGAATGCATTCACAGCTGCACAAAATCAATTTTATATCAATTATGATCTTTCTGTGACGCACCCTTCAGAAATTGATAGAGAACCAAGACTTGCTCAGGCATAAAGAAGGAATTCATAGCAGAAGTCATGAGGCTAAGTCAGTGAATCTCACCCGCATATCCTCAAACATCTCCATCATCTCGTTGAAGTTCTTCTTCTTTCCATGCATGTCAATCAACGCATTGAAGGTAAAGAGGTTTGGAGTACACATTGATTCTCTCATTTCCTTGTACAAGTCCATAGCTTGCTTGGTACGACCTGCTCGACTGTAAGCAGACAGAAGGCTAGTGTAAGTGACCACATCAGGCTCAATCCCTTTCCTCACCATTGTCTCCTTCATTGCAGCTGCTTCATGGTAAAGACCCACTCTTCCGAAAGCAGACACAAGCTCATTGTAGGTTACAACATTCGGAGGGCACCCGACGTCCTCCATCTCTTTCAGTACTTTGGATGCTTCCTCGTGCCAACCTGCCTTTCCATAAACATCCAGAAGTGCATTATATGTAACCCGGTCTGGCGAACACTTGGCCACCTTCATTTCTGCAAAGATCTTCTTAGCTTCTTCACATAAGGATCCCCCCACACATGCAGTGATTGCAGTATTGTATGTGTATTCATCAGGCTGAATCCCTTGTGCCTTCATCTCCACAAAGATGTCGAGTATTTTCTCCCAAGAACGTCCTTTCTTGCCATACAAATCTATGAGCACATTATATGTCACAATGTTAGGCTTAGGGCCATCTGCCTTCATCTCTTCAAACACAGCCAAAGCCTCTGCAAAATTCCGGCCTCGAGAAAGTGCGCTGATGAGAGAAGTGTAGGCATACACATCCAGAGAGTATCCTTCCTCTTTCAAGCTATCAAACATGTGCCGAGCTTCTCCCAGCTGCGACTCCCTTCCCAGTATCCTTAACATGACTGCAATTGTCGCGCAGTCAGGCCTCAGCTTCCGTTTCCTCTTCATCCAATTGAAGATCTGCAGTGCCTTTCGCCAATGTCCTTCCTTCCCGAAGCCCTTGATCAACCCTGAAAGCTCTCCAACGGTTAAGCTTTCCTCCGCTGCATTCAAGAACTGAGAAACGCTTGCATCATCCTCACACATACGCAGAATTGAACCATAGAGGTCGACGCCCTTGTCTGACAAGCCACTCTCCCACGGTTGCCCTCTCTTCCCGTGAAGTTTACCTAATCGTCGCTTCACATGCGTTTGCGACACATTGTAACGCCACTCCTTCCTCCTGAGAACAAAATTGTTGTTATCGTTGTCCTCCTCGTCCTCGTTCTCTTCCTTCCACGTCCGACCGGCTCTTTCTCTCGTACTCCCTTCTTCTTCTTCTTCTTCTTCTTCTTCTTCTTCTTCCGCCACGCGCCTCTCTTCCTCCAGTTGAATCCCTTCCTGAAATCTGTCGTCAATAGGAGGAATTCTCGCCTGCGAATCGGATTCCACCTCCTGCTTAACGCCTGCTGCTGCTAAGCCCCTGAGATGCTGCTGCTGCTGCTCCTTGGCTTTCATCCTTGCCTCAAATACAGGCTCTAGGATGGCAGCAAGACGACCATAACCCGACCACGCCGGCTCCCGAACCACAACAGATGCAGACGAAGACGAAGAAGAAGAAGGTAAAGGAGAAGAGGAACTTTCCCATATCGTCTGATGCTTTGAAGGTTGGCCTCTGGGAGGTCCTGCCAACGCTAGTCGGGCAAGGCAAGCCGCCATAACCTCCCGATGTCGTCGTCGTCCTCCTCCTCCTCCTCCACGCAGCGAGCGAGAGAGCTCGAGCCGGTCGTGGCGATGGCGTCTCCTTCTTCTTCCCCTCTCTCGCTGCAACAACCACAGCCGCACGCACGCCCGCACGCACAGCAAGGGAGAGAGCGAGCTCCTCACTGGACAGAAAAAAACATTATCAACATCCAGATAAGCCTTGATGGATGCTGAATCCACGAACACGAGTCTTCATCATCCATGAACTTTCATCATGCATCAGGAAAGCACCTAATCTGTAAAGAAAGCAGCTTATAGGGTTGAAGGGAACCCCTATTTATTTTTGAGATTTTTACCTTTTGTAAAACATTATTTATTTATTCATTATTTATTTATTTATGCATGCAAGCACCTTATAGGCTAGTGGGGTTTTGGATTTTTTTAAGTTTTGGAAGGTCAAAAAAATATAATTAAAATCAAAAACTAAAAATCATTCAGGAGCCCATATTATTTTAATGGTTTTTTTTTTCTACTTTATGTATTTTGATATGTAATTTTTTTTGTTTGTTTATTTATGTATGCAAGCACCTAGTGAACTTTTTGGATTATAATTTTTGGAAGGTCAGTGACTTAGTTATTGAAAAATAAATAAAAATTTAAATTTAAATCTTTTGCAACCCAATAAAACTTCTTTTTTCTTTTGTCTAACTTATGTATTAAATATTTATTTGTTTGTTTGTTTGTTTATGTAACTACCTAATGGACCTTTTAAATTATAGTATATCATTTCCTACTTTGAATTTGTCTCAATCCACTTCATCTCCAAGTCCTACATTTTTGGATCCATCTCAGCCTAGGGTTTCTTTGCATCCAATTAAACCACCTCTCAAAAAGCTCATAAAATATTATGACAAGTCTAGAGTTTTCCAACACACATGGGTTGCATAAATTCCTTGGGCTTTGTTAATAATAATAGAGATTCCATCTAAACTAGTTAATCCTATGGGCATCATAATAATTAGGGATTTTTTTAATGACAAAATTTGGCATATTTTTTACCTAGAAAAATGGGATTTTATTTCCCCATTATAGTTTTAGGTGAGAAACTTCGTTGATTTTCCTAGGAATTGACATCTCTTTAGATTTTAGGGGCAACATTTTAACAAATGGCTTAAGTTTGTTGTTGACAATCATAATTTGTGCAAACCCTTGGATGTTGGATTTTGATGCACAATGATCAAAGATGATTTGTTTTTCAACAGTCTTCCATTGCACTTTGCCATCTTTTGTGAAAGCTTTACTCAAAATTTCACCACCCCTTTCGTTCTCATGATTATGTATGTAGCCACCTACCATCTACAAGGTTGAAATTTAATGATTTTTTAGTCTATCAAATGGGACTGTTAAAATCGATTTGAGAATTTCTTTGGACTTTGGAATGACGATAGGGCATATTGTTTTGAAGCATCTAGATTTCAATTTTGTGTCAATAAGATATACTAGTGGGTAACCCGTGGCTATGCCACTCTAGCCACCCCAAACGCTCTGTTAAGCTTTATTGTTTGCACGATCATGTTATAACACCTCTGTGTAAACAACATTTCGAGTATACACACCG
>Ga0116231_10004427_pt1 | contig 28421 bp, 18 predicted proteins | sample S1TSphgellanicum_2_FD_89695 | JGI IMG/M metagenome (GOLD analysis project Ga0116231, IMG submission 89695) | Host-associated microbial communities from peat moss isolated from Minnesota, USA - S1T2_Fd - Sphagnum magellanicum MG | ecosystem: Host-associated > Plants > Peat moss > Unclassified...
AAAAAAACCCCAAGTTACAATTAATGTTGGTTTAGTATAAATGAGATTTGTATCTTAATATAATCTTGGTAAAGAGGTTTAAACAAAAATGAAATACCAATCCAACATTGGTATTTGAATTTTTTAAAAATTAGATATTAATTTGGTACAATAGCACAAACATTGTGAATGGGCTTTTACAATGGCATCAACATTGGTATGTATAATGTAATTTTAATTGATATATATTGATATATGCAATGGCTACCGGTATCAATGTATATTTTCAAAGTATTTTCATCTTGTTGTTTAAGGTATTGTAAATAAGGGGAGGGGGGGAGGGGGGGATCTTAGATCTCCTTGGAAAGAAATTTCACTTCACAACTTACTTTCCTCTTTTCAAAAGAAAGGAGCAAAGTGAAAATGAGGAAGGTTTCCTGGGTTCCTTTCCTTCCATAAATACGATAAAAAGTTGCTAGCCAACCAAAAAAAAACTAGAAGCTGCCACCATAGCTCACAATTCTCACAATTCACAAAAAGTAGCAAGGATTGATACTAAAGGAGCAAAGAGGTGACCTCCTTATTATGAGTACCATATTACCTTTAGCATTTTGCCATAAATTAAATTATTTTTTATTTTGTCAAACTTTTGAAAAGTTATATATTATTTGTGTTGAATTTTTAATAAAATCAAAATTTCCATTGTCAATTTTGAATCACAAGCTTTCAAGGATGACAACTTGAAACTGAAGTAATTTAGACACACCAGACTACTCCATAAAAATGACAAGAACTTGTTTATTATTTTATATAATCGTTAATTGTCAAAAATTTCAGAATTAAAAAAAATCAAATGTTGAAGTTAAGATTTAAAATTTAATTAATTATTCGATGATCTGTTGCCAAAATGACAAACATATTACGATATTGAGATTGGTATCAAAATCTTATTACCAAGTTGGTTTGGTATTCATTATTTTAAAAAGAATCCTAATATTAGGGTATCCCAATGCAAAATCAAATATTTAGACAAAAGATATTAAATTGATATAGTACTTGATATTAATCAATGACTTTATATATTGGACTAACGTTGGTAATAACCATGTTTGGTTAGTTTTAGGTTTAAGTTGGATTGTCATGTTGGTTTTTAATTTGGTTACGCTTAATAGGTTTATGGGAAACTAGATTAAATTATTTCGATTTGGAACTTGAACCAAATTATTGTTGCAATGCTTCATATTTTAGGTCCCATTTTCTAGGTAGTTAATCAAGTTATAAATGAAGTACCATGTTTCAAGAGACAAAGCATAGATCCATACACATGAATCATTTCTATCATATGCTTAGAACAATATAAAAAGCATGAATGAGAAGATGGAGCCACCAAGTCCTTTTCAATACTCAAAATCAATTAAATCAAAATATTTAACATGATAATTTGGCATTGATTGATTTGTATTAGATTTTTTTCCACCTTTCAAATACTTTGCCAAAACCTAACATCCATTACTAGTCATGACAATTTGTCACAAATTTAAACACATAATCATGTGTGTCATCTAGTTGTGCACAATCAGCTACTCCTAATTGTCATTGGTAATTTAATGTACATGCTCAAATTTTGTTAGTTTCATAACATGTTTGCTTATTGATCTTTTGCTTGAACAATTATTAAGTTTAAATTTTGGCAATAACTACTACATGGGGGTTTATTAATATTGGACAATTGATCTTTGTATTAAATGAAGGGTTTCATTTTTCTAATTGCTTTTCAAATGTGCTATTTGACCTACTAACCAAATGGTTCATTGTGATCCAAAGCAAAAATGGAATGGGAGATCTCATAAATGGAGACCATTCATGGGCAATTTGTTGAAATATTAAAGATTTTCGTGAATTTTTTTTGAAAATTTTGACAAGAAAACATATAAGGGACAAAAGTGAATCTTGTGAAAATGATAATATAAGTAATATATATATATGTATAGAAACATGCTTTAATTTGGAATTGGGCCATAAATATTTAGAATAAAAAAAATATTCTAACAAGTAAATCTACATAAATTAAAATATTAACAACATTTACATTCGGATATTTATTACCCAAGTCCAATTTTAAAAATTACAGATGGGTTTTTGACTAAATATTTAAAATCAATGTACTGACTTTACATTTTTGAAATTAAAAAGTACCTAGTTCCATTTTCTCCATTGTAAAACTTTAGCAATTTTACCAATCCAAATATCATTTAATGAACGTATCTTGCATGAAATGTTTTTTTTAAAAAAATAAAAAGTAGAAGAACCCAAAAAAAATCTAAATCATTTTACAACATCATTTTTAGCAATAAAAAATACTGGAATTTTGAGCAAGCCAATCAATCGGTTGAGGAAGATGAATAACCAAATGAAAGTGCTCTACATCAAGTCTCTTCGGAGACATCTGATAAAATTGGAATGATACAAAGAAGATTAGCATGACCCCTGCACAAGATGACACCCACAAATCGAGAAATGGTTCAAATTTTTTTTTGGCCCACTTAATGACGCTAAATTGTAAGTAAGTAAGTAAGACATTGTTATGATTCTTTCGCCTTCTAAAGGACCCTACCACATATCACACAATCCAATTTCCATTGCAAGCGAGATTCAAGGAGTTTGATTACAAAATTGAGTACAACAATCGAACATTTCTGTCTTCTTCTTCGTTGGGGAGCAGCACCTTCTCCGCTGACACCATTGATTGATCATAGCACTGTATTGAACTCACTGCAACTATTTTGCTAGTGTCTTCCAAGTGGGGCCATCATGCCCATGAGGTTGAAGTTGAAGGCTTGCTTGATTATAACCAAGTGTTGGACGGTGCTTTACTTTTTATGAAGAAACGGTTGTTGTTGCTCATGTATAGGAAAAAGGGTTTTGTAACTAAGATTTTTTGGGAATTTTGACCCCTCCCCTCTCGGCCTACCAACCTCAAATTCGAAAGGTCCTAGTTACAAAACCTTCACCAACTTAAAAATTCAATTCTCGCTACGTTTTTTTTCTTTTGGCTTGCTTTATATCCATACTTACCCTAAACAATAATAGTTGCAAAGCAAATCTCCCCGAGCAAGCACGAGGATGACGACGACAACAACAACAACACAAAGAATAAAATAACTAAACGGGAATTGTATCTTCCAAAATCCCGGAAGGCCCAGTTGACAGGCTGTGTATTGTACCTTGGGGATTTTGGAAGGTATATAGTGAGAAGTTTGGTCTGGGGAGGGTCCTAAAAAAACACTCAAAGAAAAAACCCCCAAACCCTAAACCCTAAAACCTAAACCTTAAACCCTAAACCCCCATTTTTAGGGTCCTCAAAATTAAATTAGAACACTTGGGGGGTTTGGCAACTGCAACTGGCAATCTAAAGAAATTTCAGGTTGCTTGTTCATAAGAAATTAATTTTGGTTTCATTTCCAGTTTTCAAAAACAGATGCATTTCCCGTCCAGTAAGTCCCCCCCCCCAGTTCTAGTCTGGTTTTGGTTTCCGTCCCAGTTCCAAAGTTTAATTCCACACATAAAACAGAACTGGGAACCCAGTTTCAGGTCTAGTTCTTAAAATAATTCAATTTTGATTTGGGTTCCTAAACCAGTTCTTTTCCTAAACCCTAAACCCTAAACCCTAAAACCCCCCAATCCAGTTTGAATTTTACTAACCCGAAAGCAATGGTTGGTTCTAACCCACCAAACCAGGGTACTTACTTGCCCAACACTGGTTATAACACAATCATCACTCTTGGGTTGCCGATGTAATAGAAAGTGTTCATTTTCTAATGCATACAACAGCCATAACCCTAACATGTGAAAAAACAGAGATCTGATTAACCTGTACATAAGGTGCATTCACACTTGGTGTTAGGGACTCTAGTGTTGAGTCACCTCACACCATGCTAGTCATTTAGGACTTACACCTAAATTACCATGAGCATTTTATGTTCCGCTACCATTCATTCATTTAACATTAAGCTATCACCCATTTAACATTGGGTTCCACCTAGGATGCCACCTAGATTTTCATTTTAACATTGACTTAACATCAAGTGTGAATGCACCATTAGTTGACAAACTTCATGTCAATTTGCTCTTTTCTACTTCAAACTTTACAAAAGAAATGGCACCCAATTTGTGGCTACATTTAACGTGGAAAATACCAAATCTGGTCTCAGGAACCCTGAGTTAGTTAGTCTTAGGACATGATACTAAGGCCCACTTTACACTAGGAGTCAGGGCTCAAAAAACTTGGGGCCAACTTTGAGCAATTTTTGGCTTGATGTTTGGGCCCCAAGTTATGCTAGAACATTGATGTGAGGATATTAATAAATACTGGAACATTGGCCCCAAAGGCTGCAAATTGGCTTCCCAAATTCAATGGTATCCTTTTTTCAGCCTTGGGGCCAATACAAGGCCCATAAAGTTCAGCATTTATTAGTAACTTGGGGCAGATTGAAAATATTTTTTCTATTTCAGCCTTGATTCCTAGTGTAAAGCCCTTGATTTCAACTTTTGCACCAATAGGAATGCTTGATTTGAGTTCAACATTGGCCTTGACTCCTAGTGTAAGTGGGCATTAGGACTAGATACTTACAATGTTTAGTAGTAATCAAAAGTAAATCGAGGTTTTTAATTTAAACCATGATACCAATGTAGGTGTTTTTTGATTCATGCAAAGCACCATGTGTGTCTTCGAAGAATGTTGATTCTAGTAAGGTGTGGTTCTTTCTTTTTTTCCAAAGAAAAAACTGGCTTGTAAGGGTTGGATATATGAACCAACCCTCAACCAATTGTTTTCCAAACAAACTCAAAGAATTAGTTTTGACTTAAAACCATGGTTTTCACAAAATAAAATCAAGGAATTGTTCAAAGAACCTATTGTAACCTTAAAAAAAAGGGTAGAAAGAAAATTTCCTAGTCACATAATATTCACAGCAGATAGATAAATTCTATGAAACAATTCTTGTAGCTTATGTTTTTGGGGTTGCCAATCCGGCAATGTTATAACCCCTTGGTGTTAATGACCTATTAGAACAAAATGCTCCATTCTTATGTGAATTTCCAGTGGCACATATCTTGCAATCTCTTCTAGCTTATTATAGTGGTAGTGTACAACACGAACGGGTTTGGAACCGAAATTATGTATGATTACTACATAGCTATGAAATCTATGTTCTTGGTTGCAAAATTATTTTTTCACCTTTTCTATTGTCTATGCAAGCTTCACCATTCTCCAACCATGAATTAAACACAAACAACACCAAAACCATTCAAAATCAAAAGTCTTTCAAAACCAAAACTTCAATTCTAATAAACTTTGCATTCATACCATAATTTTGTACAAGAAGAGGTGTTTTTCAAAGTCACAAACACCCCCTTATATACTAACCAAAAGGGAATTAATCAAGAAACTTCCTAAAGCTTATCCACCACATGGTTCCCCAAATAATCAAAAGGAAACAAAATCACATGGTTCCCCATGTGATTCCACAATTAATCACAAGGAAACAATATCACATGGTGCACATGACATAAGTCAATGCACCATGACCAAATTATGGAATCCTATCACTCAACTTACCCTTTTAAACAATTACCTAGGTAATTGTGCAATTACATCAAGTTACACACCAAGTTACAGTAACATTTAGTTTGTTGTTAGGAACAAATTCACACATTGTGAATACAAAAGTTAATGGGGTCTAGTTTGAGGTCAGTGTTTAGTTAGTCCCTATGAACTTTTAACCTTCTTTCTATAATATGCGACAATGCAAAAGAACATTTGGTCTAATCTTAAAAACATATTGACTTCTAAATATGAACCAAGGATGAGTAATGTATACCAAGTTGATTTGCAACCATTCAAGAAAGATAGAATTATGTGAAAAAAAGGGCCTATGGACAAATTTCTATTAATTATCCGATTCCTATTCTTCTTTTACTCACGTTCTGCCCAACCCAAGGACACCCCACTAAGACTTCTGGCACTCATTTAAACATCTGCACTACTAATTGAATTGAAGAAAGGTTCAACCAAAGTACCGTGTAGATGTATCCTTTTACATGTTCCTATTTTTATAGCTCGAACCTTCTTTTATTCGTCATCAGCCGTCAACATCAACCCTTTATAAAATCTAATACTAACAAGAACATAAAGCTTGCCATGGTGCAGTGGCGTAACGGAAATCAAAACAACAACTATAAATCTCAACAAACTCCCACCTCTATTCTTTTGCAACAGAATCAACCAAACCAATAGACCTGCCTCCATATGCCCTTGAACTCTTCTTTTTATGTTGTCATGCACCGTCCTACTCTCGTCCTCCATTGAATGTTTGTAGCGTCCTTGGCCACCCATTGCTTGTTGTTAACGTATTTCACATAATACAAACAAACAAAATTTCCTACACAAGCTCACAAGTTTCCTTGAAGCAGTCATTGCAACCACTAACAAACAATGATAAAATAAAATCCACCGTTTGCACAAAGAAAGTTGACAACCATTCAAAACAAAAACCATAACCTTAAAAACAAAGTCGTGTTCACATGATAGAAATAGCTAACTGATTTTCTATGTGGTCACACTACCCTAAACCACTAGTACTTTGCAAGTTCTTTCAGGAAAGTTGTTGTCTCTTTTAAAGTTTTCAAAATTTTGGATCTGGTAGTTATCTTATTTAAACAATTTTTTAAAAACCTTGAACCAAGGGTTCTTCCATTTTCAAAATTTCAAAAACCCAAATCAAACAACTAGCTTAGGGTAAACATGTTGGTGAGGGAACAATTAAGTTCTTATAGAGCTTCAAATCCAAAAACATGGCTCTTTTGCTTCTCAAGTTCAAAAGTTTTTTTTGTAGAGCTTGTTTTTGTACACCCATAGATGTCTAGGACACTCAAATTAAACATAAAATGAGAAAAATATGATTGTCAAAATTAGACAAGGTCAATATATGGTTATCAACTTAAAATATTATTTAAGATTTTAACATGTTTGTTTTCTTTGAGACTTTTCGATGCTATTCCTTTGTTTCTGGAGTTCAAAGAGGGAATGTAAAAATTTGTCACAACTATAACTCTTTAGATCACTAAAAAAGGACAAGAAAATATGAAATCTACAAATAAAAGGTCATTTTAAAAAAAAATCATTATATGATTTTCACATGCTTTGTGCTTTTTTTTTGGGTTGTTCCTTTCTCTTTGGAGCTGAAAATGGTGATGTAAAGCTTAAGCTTGGAGTTCCCACAACTCTTTACATAATTCCAAACAGACAATAAATCAGAAAGATCTAAAAGTATTTGGTCATTGGCTTGTGTTTGATGAAGGGCATGTTTACTCTATGTAACAAAATCCAAGACTACAGAACACTCATTGATTCTAGTATTTGCAGGTTCTCAAGAACAAGTCTGTCAGCTAGTTTTAGGTCAGATTCTAGGGCATCCAGATCAAAGGCTTGCAATTTTGCCAAAATCAGAAGAGGATTCAAGCCATGTGATCGTCTTCTTGTTAAAACCTGAACCACCACCTAGAGTGGCCTCATGGTGTCCCTGGTCAAACAAGTCCAGGTTCTGGGGTTAGTAAGGAACAACTTTATTGAAAGCGCGAGATTTAAGCCATAAATTTTAGACAAAGTTGTCAATTTTAATTGATTCTTAACAATGAATAGTACACAAGTTTTCATGGCGAGATCTCTTGGTGGTGAAGAACATCATTACATGAATGTTTTAGTTTGAGTTGTGTGTAAGGTAGATGGACCTCATGCCCTCATCTTAAACTAAACCAGGCTTCAAATTTTCATAAATAGAGCTCTCTCTTCAAAACTACACCCAAGGTTCTATCAAACAGGTTCTATCAAAGTTCAAAACCAAAACCGAAGAGGTCCTCTCCAAAATTAAGACAACGGTGATTGATTCCCTCACAAATCCTACAAACAGATGAGTAACTTGGATCGTCCCCTATTTGTCTGGTTGGTGTTATGTGTGGGGACAGTTTGGAACTTGCAAGGTGAAAAGTCGACTGTTTGTGTCAGTGATTCGGTGAAAAGAGAGATTTGATCAGAAGTACAAGCAATAACTCCACCAACCCTCTGTTATTCCAACAGTGTGGCGCTCTCTCCCTCTGTCTTTTGTCTCATCGCTGCAGCAGCAAAGGTACACGTCCTCAACAACAGTCGACAACTGCCACTACACTACGGTAAAGAGACCTATATTGCAAACGGCTACTTGGTCAGACTAACTTACAAGGCCAACACTGTAGAAGACATTGCCATTATGCAGACACCCACTTGGTTAAAATGGCAAAAATTATTGGACCTGACTGAAACAATAACTGGAGTGGCCCATGCTGAGAGAGAAGGAGAGACAGGAAGAGGGAGAGATTCAACCAAAAAAGTAAGAAATCAGCGTTGGGTGATGATAAAAAGCTCGCTACAATTTGGTCATGAGCAATAGGAGGTGAGGGAATAGTTATGATCACCTCATCAGCTCAGCTTGTAACAGCTCTACTCCTCATGGCAAATGCAAACCAGTTAAGCCAGGAACTTTATCTCTATATGAAGATATTTGTTTGTTTGTGATGACAATGTAAGCCCCCCAAACTGTGTGTGCAGAGCTTTGTTGCCTTTTGCTTCTCAATTTTGTAATGTTGCATAAGACACAACTCAGCCAAATGCTGGCCTAAAAACAAAATCCTAAAACAAAAACATTTAATCATCCTTCAATAATACTGGCTATGTATTGCAATCTGATGTAAAATCTGGGGGATTTTTGTATAAAAATTTGCATAAGGCTGGCACAGCAACCTCAAGAAACACTTGATCATTTTCCCCAATTTTGAAAAAAAACCACAAATGCCAAGAAATGAAACCACACTAGTTTACAATTATTATGCTTGGCAAAAAAATTTCCCAAAAAGTTTGGACCAAATGAAAACTACAAAGTTCCATCATAGTCTGGCCCTCACAATCAGGCAAATTCAATAAATCACGGGTCGTTCTTTCTGGGCAGCACCCAGAACCAGCACCCACAAGTGCACCATCCACTGGATGTCCATTATGACTCAGTTGTAGATGAACCTCAACTGAATTAATATCTGGTTTCACTTTGCTAACCCATTCTGTAAAGAAGTAAGTACTATATATCAGAAGATAGGTAGGAAAATAGGTGCCTACTAGATAAGTAGATGGTTTATAGTATATACATAAGTAAGGGCTGTTTTTACTACCTACTAAGCAGGTTGTTAATAGGTAGGTATCAAAAACAGCATCTGAGCTAACCACCATGGTTAGCTAGGGAACTAGAACCCAACAGAAAACTGTTCCGTAGTCACTTCCCATCCATCATTCATGGTGCACCAATGGGTGCTGGTTCACTATGGCTGTTCTTTTGTCCCAATATGAGCTGCTTTTCAGTGTAAGTTTGCCTTGGCCTGAAGTTTAGGGTTTAAGAAAGGTGTTTGTTTGTTTGTTTGTTTGTTCGGATGTGATCACATTGTAACCCTTCAAACCATGGGACCATATTCCACTTTGCTTTTGGAATCAATCTCTCGGTGAGACAATGTGTGCACATTTGTTGGTTTAAAATAGAGCAAAAGTTATTGAATTTTTAAAAAGATTTTGGTAATTATAAATGAATTTAGCAAGGTTTCATAAGAATCTGAAGTTTGAGCCCACTTGGACGAGAACAGTATTTGGTTGGGTGACCTTGCCTGCAGGGGGGTTTAATATGCTTGAGCCAACGACACAAGGGGGCCCACTGAATTCCTTCTCTCCCACAGAAATTAGCTTGCAAACTCACTAAAAAGCTTGAGCCCTCATGAGCATCTTCTCAAACCCATTCTAAAATTTGAGCTGTTTTTTGGGGTTGTTCTTTTATGACTTGGCTAGTGTCAAATTTTAACACTTAGTGTCTCCTTGAGCTTTTTCTCTTTGGGGGTGCTGCTGGTGGATGGATGCCTCTTAAGGGAGTATTTTAAGAGTCTTCCTTGGACATTTGCAGTTCAGAGAAGTAGAAGGGTTATGAGCTCTTGAGAAGGGAAGGAAAGGATCTGAATCAATCCCAGCAGCTGCTGAGGTATGGACTATGGAGTCTGGACTTGTGAAAGCTTGCATTGTGTTCCCCCTTATTGAGGCACTGTTGATGAAGTTTTGATGCAGGCCTTTGTTTTTGTTTTGTTTCTTGTTGGTTTTTTTAAGTCACGACTGTTTTTTGTTTGCAGATTTAGAACATTTCAGGTGAAGAGTTAGTTTACAGAAATTCTTGGGTGAATTTAATCATGTGGGTCACAAGTTTGTGTTTTGAGATCAGGTTAGAGCTGGAGATTTGGAGCTGCAAATCCAGGTTTTGAGCTGGAAGTTCTTGAGGATTGGGGTAAGTCTCATGTCCACGGACTATTGTGTTTTGATCAGCTCAGAGCTCGAGATTTTGAGCTGCAAATCCAGGTTTTGATCCCGTGATTTTCCACATATGAGAATGTCAGGTTTAGATTTCTTTTGAGGAATGTCTGGAATGATTTCTGTTTTGAATTTGTTTTCTGAAGATTCGGGGATTTGCAGTTCAGTTATAGCAGCTGTTTTACTACTGCTGTATAGAGGTCGGATGATTTGGAGAAAACAACATATATCTGCGTCGTGATCTGCAGTGCGGAAGTCGCAGCAGCACCAGCTCGACTACTAGCTGATCGCGAGCGACATCGACATGGCGCCGCTTTCCAGCTGCAACGCGAATCATGTGGTGTTTCTAGTTTTGTTATTGAGCTTCAGTGCCCAGCTCCATGGCAGTTGGGGACAAGCAGGAAACGACAACTTTGTGACATTTCAAAACTCGCAGTTCAATAGCGAGTTTTTCGTGTCCTGGGAAACCTCGAATGTGTTGACTGTCGACGAGGGTCGCACTCTTCAGCTCATGCTCACCGAAAACTCAGGTGAGCTGCAGCTAGCTAGTCGATCAATCCGGTTAGCTAGCTAGACGACGTACTTGCTTGCAACCAGCAGCTCGTCGACAATAGAACAGCAATAGAAAACCAAAACAGACTAGTGTACTGATGCAGATCGAGAGCAGAGCAGTCGCAACAACGCGAAATGCATGAACTCCTTTCTTTTTCTACTGCAGAATGTGCGCAAACCGTGCTAGTGCGCTGCAGCATTTTTCAAAGAAGATAGATCTGCCGAACTGCCAGTGATCTCTGACCATGTTCGCTCCATGTGCAGGTACTGGTGTGTCGTCCGTAGGCCAATACTTATACGGATATATACGAGCATCGATCAAGCTTATTCCAAACGACTCCGCAGGCACAGTCACCACTTTCTATGTGAGTCCTGGCATGACATTCTTGTTCAGAACCAACAGCTGCTTGTTTCTTCTTGCGGCACAATATTTGTGTCCCCGGGGTGGCTTCATGAGCTCTAAATTTGTAATATGAGCTGCTTGCTTGCTTGCTGCTCATGGAGTTTCTGATTTTGTTTGTGCACCGTGCAGGATCAAATAAGTAAGTATTCATGACTACAATATTATTGTTGTAGTTCGTTGGCTGCTGCAACTGATCATGTGTTTGTTTTGTGTGTACGTCGCATGCGCAGATGTCGTCGGCAGGGCCCACGCACGACGAACTGGACTTCGAGTTTCTAGGGAATGTTTCAGGGCAACCGTATACGTTGCAGACGAACGTGTTCGCGGGCGGTGTGGGTGGTCGGGAGCAGCGCATTGGCCTGTGGTTTGACCCTCGTGAGGATTTCCATCAGTACTCTGTCATCTGGAACTACAAAACTATCTCGTACGCAAAACAAACTATAACTCAATGTTTTCATCTCGTCTTCTAATTCCTCTCTCATCATCAAAAGTTCTCGACCACTGCAACAAAACAAATCTTCTTGCTTTCAGAGTCTCATGATCATGTGGTGGGTTCACGTCAATCCGCCTGAATTTGCAGGCATTTGATAGGAATTACAGGCACCAGCATTATTAATATATTATCTCTGCAGCAGGTTCCTGGATCAAAACTATTCTAGACACAGCGCTCATGTCAAGCCTATAGTTTAGTCTAGAATCGAGCCTCTAGAACCTTGCTGCACAGTACACACTAGAGTGGTTGCAGTGGATTGAAATCACACCTAGAGCTCCATCTAGTCTGGCAGTCACTTCTAAAATCCAGTTTGTCTAATTGAATGGATCATCTGCACAACAGTGTAATGTCCTGTGCCATTGTGCACACAACAGCATATTTAATTGGTCTCACTCCATTTAATTTAGATCTTGATTCTTCATCATCACTAGTTCCGCTGCAACTAGTCCCACACTTCATCCAGATTCTCTAGTAAATCATGGATCATTTGCAACTCTTGTAAGTACTTCCTGCAGTGATCTAGATCTTCATCATCACTAGTACAGCTGCACCTAGTCTCACACTTCCTTCAGCTTATACACGGGCATGTTCCAGCATTGATCTAGATCTTCATTATCACTAGTACAGCATCCATGGTCTCACACTTCGTTATTCCTGGTGGTGGTGGTGGTGGTGCAGATTTTATGTGGATGATGTCTTGATTCGTTTGTTTCAAAACCATGAAGCATCTGGCCAACCCTACCCTGTTTCACAGCCGATGACAGTGTATTCCAGCCTCTTTGATGCATCCAGTTGGGCCACACAAGGTGGGCTTGTGAAAATTGATTGGACTCAAGCTCCATTCGTGGCTTCCTACAGTGATTATGTACTCGATGCTTGCTTCTGGGACACAACATTGCCACGCCCTGAGTGTGCAACACCTCAAGCAGGTATGCACATACCAATATTATAACATCATAATAAATTACATATCAATCTCTAATCCCCCAAAATCTCTTCACAATTAAATCATATCATGACTGTGTAATGCCATCCTAGCCAATTGCTCAACATTAGGGGGTTTCAACAATGATTGATCTTATCTTAAGATTATTGTTGCACAAGAATATTGATTACTCTTTTGAGATAATCACTTATTGAATCAATTATTTCAATAAGAGATTTGAATCTCAAATGTCCACTTTGCTGTATATGACTTGATTGATTATTGAATCATCTATGATTCAAAAATCCACTCCAAAGTATAGTTTTGAATTGTCCAGTTGTTCCACATTGAGGTGGGGGGTTTAAAAGCTTCTAATTATTTCTTGCACACAAAAATATTGATTGCTCTAAATTTGAGAGAATTGATTATTGAATCAATTATTCCAATAAGCGATTCTCTCAAATGTCCATTTGGTCAAATATGATTCGATTGATTATCAAAACCATGGATGATTCAAAAGTCACTTTTATGGACACCTTCTCACATGAATACTTTCTCTCACCTTCAGATGAAAGGACTTTCACAAGTGAGAAGAAGGTTAAAGGCTTATTATGGCAATAGACTTTTACACTTTATCACTACAGAATCTGATGTTGGAAAGTGCAACTTCTCCCCCTATTAATACCTTCCAAGATCACTTGTAAACTTCAACATTTTTTATCATCACATCATGTTATATATTATAATCTTGATCCTAGTTGAAAACTTGTCTGCAAATGCAGTGTAACCAATGTTTTTGTTGTTTATTCTTGTTTTTAAATGACTTGAAATATCTTTTAAATGACATAATCATGATCAATAATGTGACATTTTTTCTGTCATGTGTATTTTTTATCAGTGATCTAGATTCTAATCATGTGGAAAGTTTCTCCTTTAGATTTCTGATCATGTGTCTGAGATTTTATTTTTATTTTTTTGGTTTTGGGTGGTTTGTTGCAGGTGATTGGTGGAATGCAGAGTATTTTCAAACAATACAAGATGATCAATTAGGTCAGATGAACTGGGTGACTACAAATTTCATGCAGTATAACTACTGCACTGACACTGCCCGATACCCAATTGCTCCCTTCGAATGCACTGCTCCATATAACAGTTGAATAAAAATATACAGATCTTCAGAGTGCAAACCGGACTTCAACACCCTGAGGTCCTTCAAGCTTTCTGCAGCCAATATTACAAAATACCTTCATATGAATAAGCAAGATGAAATGAGTTGCAGAGCTCTTGGTATGTACACAGAGGTTTTCAGTGCTAGACTCTAATTTTTATAAAATTTTCTGATTTGAATTCAATACTACACATTAGAACTTCTACAGATCATCTACTGGGTATATGATTTCTGAATGAAATTAGGTACCAATTCATGCCTGGAGATTTCTTTACATTTCTTTCGGATTGAGCTTAGCAAGCCTCTGTATGTAAGCAGAGAGAGATAATTTGAACATTGCTATTTTTTGTCCTGCAACAAATTGCAATGGATTCTAGATGTCATGGAATTTGTTGTGGGTCCATAAAAAGTTTCCATCGAGTCATGTGTACTATTTGTGTTCATGCAATCTTCAAACAGAACTTGAGCATGTTAGTGTTGCCACTATTTTTTGCAAATTTAATGTGGCGAGGAATTCTTTAGGATGCCACCATTGTAATTCAGTCTGAACACAAATTGATTTGCAGTAGAAGTTGATAGAGTCATTCATGTTGATCAAGAGATGTTCATGAGGTGACATGAGTTCTCAAACTGTACATATTAGCAAATTCCTTGCAAATTGATGTGTAGGGCAAAACCCAAGGCCATGGGCTTTACCAGAAGAAGGGCTCCCCCAAGGAGGAGCTGAGTGTGGATTTGATTCCTGGAAAGCTCGTGATCAAGGGCTTTATCAAGCATAAAGACATGCACTGATTTTATTCCCCTTGTTTTCTGTGATACCCACCGGGTATCATTGGAAAACTGTGGAAAAAGATGGGAGGATTTTGGAAAACAGAATGCCAGTTGGAGTGGAGCTCCAGCATTCCATTTGTTGAAACATTCATGAATGATTCAACCTTTGATCCAACAAAAATTTCATCTTGACATCTACAGTAACTCAGTGTTTTGTGATGTCACCAAGGTCACAATCATCTATAAGTGAATTTAGCCAAATTTGGCTATTAACAAAATATGGAAGGAAAGAATTTTAACATCCATATATATTTTTGGCTACGCACTTGAACCTTGTATAGAAATCTGGCCAAAAATTTAGATTTTACAGAAATTGTTTTCAATTTTTTTAATTTCTTTTCAAAAAATCATTGAATTTGCAACAAAAAAAAATTCAAGAATTTTGCAACAGTGTGAAACTTTGCACCAAAAAAATTACTACTACAGTTGTAGCTTAGGAGTATTTATGAATTTTCCAATTATTTCAATTGCATGCTTATTTTAGCTCACAATTCATCCATGGAAAACATTATATTGCCAACTACATTGTGATATGGGATGATTTGCATTGATTTAAGAATAGATTGAAGTATAAAACTTAACATTACATGTCTTGAATTTGGTGTTGACACATCCAAGAAATTCCATTATAGCTTACAATTCATCATACCAAATTCCAATTTGATCGTGGATTGGCTATGTTTAATAAGGAAGATTATCACTTTTTCTTTATTTTGAACTAACTACAAGTTACATTTCCTAGTCCTTCATATAACACAAAGAATCTGAATATAATTTGATTCTTAATCAAACTTTTTTTAAAATATTAAATTTCGTGCACATGTACACACTTGCACCCTCACAATTTTGGTTGCCTAGATCATGCTTTGACAAAATGTCAAAACAACTTCAAATATGTAACTATATGGCTTCTTGGTATATAAGATTGTTTGTATATGTCGTTATCATCATGTGATGATGCCATTGTGACCAAACAGCACGTCACCCTAAAAGTGTAAAACAACAGGTTTTAGGGTTTCGTTTTTGTTTTATTGTTTTCATTAGCCGTCAACTTTTTGCATGCTTGCAACAGGAATATGTCCATCATCGCTACAAGGAATGCATGGGTAGGCAACTTTGTTTGTTTGTGTGTTATGAAGAACAGGAACTGCACCGAACAATGGATGGTGGAGGGAGCGATTACATTAAAAAAAGGTTTGCATAATTGATGGGGGAAGGTAAGATAAAAGGGAGAATGGAGAAGCAAGGTGGCAGGTTTTTTTTGGTATTTTTTCTTCTTATTCAAACTACTAGGCTGGTCGTTGAAGAATTTCGTTGCGCCAATGACTTAGTAAAGTAATAGCAGTTTGAAGTAAGGATAGATATGAAGGGTTGATGCTGAGGGATGATGAAAACAAAAGGGGTTTGAACTATAGAATTGAATGGCATATAAAAATCAAAATGCATCTGAGAAGGGGGACTTTTTGTTGCAATACCTTGAATCTATGTTGTAGAACAACTACCATAATGGGTGCCAGAAACCTCAAAGGGGTGTCCTTGTGTTGGGTAGAATGAGAGGAACAAGGTCAAGAGTGAGGAAAGCTTGAAGAGAAAAATTTGTAATATATTCTTGCATCAAAATTTGTTTTCTTAAGTGGTTTTAAGTGAACCTGGCATCTGCTATTCAAAAATCAAGTTCAAAATATTTGAATCCAAGGGTCTGCAAGGTTTAAGTTTTCAAATGAAAGATTTGGTGTTATGTTGCATTGTTGCATTAAGTGGGAAAGTGGTTAACAACTCATATGGACTAAGTGAACTTTGAGAATTCTAACCTCAAAGCCATACCTCAAATAGATTTTGGATTTTTAGTGGTATGAATTGTTACTAGGCAACTAGAAGTACATTGCCAATAAGGAAATGTGTGATGAAGATTCACACATGTGTAGCATAATTCCAAAGTTGTGTGTACAAAAGTGGGTTATGTTAGAATAAATAGACATTAGTAGTATATCTCCTTGAATGTGGTATACACAAATCAAGTAATGGGATTAGTTGTAGCATTCCAAAAAATTTGACTCTGTTAAATGTTTTTATACACCATTGTGTTTGTTCTTTTAATCTTCCCCTTTCTTTTGGTTTCACCATGACCTTCAACCATTTTGTAGGTTTATGTGAAAACTTATACCATATGGATGAACTTGACAACATGGATCAAATTTTCAACACAAAAAAATCATTAATCACATGGAAAAAACAAATCATGTTCATGAGATTAATTAAATATATGGCATTGCTGAAAATGTGTTATGCAAATCTAATTAATCATGCATGGGTGAAACTTTGATGACATTGATAAAATTGGGTCAATGGATGAAATCAACCACATAAATGTTATTGGCCATGTAGATGAATTCAACCATATGAATGTTGACAATTTTCATACATGAATGGAACTTACCATTTATTTCAATTCCATCCATTCTATTGAATTTTGTTCCATGCGATACTTCCTACCATCCATAAATTATCAAATTCGTTGATATGGTCAACTCTAATTGATGTTCACTTTCTACCATGTGTAATTTTGCTAATGTGTCAAATTTCATGAACATAGATTCATTCATGTGGATGATTCAATTTTGCATGACATCTTGATTTCATCCATGTTGTCAAAGTTCACCCATGTGTAATTAATATCATCTATACAACCAATTACATTTGTGTGATCTCAAATTCATCCATGAACACTCCTTCCAGCACTTTGGACATTACAAGCAATATTCCAACAAGATTTGAGATGCCATGAACAAGAATATGTAATTACAGTTTTTTTGCAACAAAAGGTTCTTGAATGATTTCTGGAAATTGATCTATGAGGGAAATGTCTACGGTTCATATTTTTTTCCATATGACCAATTAAATTTATGATGCATTTCATTCATGCATAATAGAGTAGCTTTGTATAGAAAAAATATTCTGAAGGTGAAAGCATAGTAAAGTAGATCGCAAATGTTCCTTGCAACATAAATGAAAAGTATCTAAAAAATACATTTTGATATAATGAATTTTAAAATATTATTTATTTCAAAGATTAATATGAACATTTTTTTCAACTTGGTTAAAACTTTAAATAAAGAGTACATGTTTAAAGTAGGTTTAAGTATATTCATGGGAATTCAAGCAAATGCCATAGTCTACTTTATAGTCCTTAAGTAAATTATAAGTAGATAAAATATTACTTTTTTTAAAATTTGAATTAATGGGGGCCTAAAATGTACTTGTGGCTTTTCATATTTTTTACATTCTAATAAAAATGTATGTAGCTTATAGGATAAAAGTAGGTTTGAAAAAACATTTACTAATCAATTTCAAACCTACTTGTTACTTACTTTTATTATATTAATTTTTTTCAAATTTTATACTCAACTTATTATAAACCCAATGTAGGCATAGATGTTTTCAAAATGAAAAATAAAAAACTTTCCAATCTACTTTCTTGTGCTTTTGCAAAAAATTATCATATTTTAAGATGGGATTTTAGGCAGACTACTTTTTTGGCCTACTTTAACGTGCTTTCACCCCTAAATGATCAATTTCATTCATTCAACTAGTTATATGTTCCTTCTCACCTTGCCCTTTCATTACTTCTATGCAATTTTGCACACCGCATAGTTCATGGAGAAATTACAACAAAAAAAAAGTTTTTAATTGTTGATGGTTGAGTTTAAACCCTCAACAACAAAACAATAAGAACTAATGCCTATCACCAACCTATTTTCCATCCTTCTACAATAACAACATCCTATGTAGTGCAAAACCACACAAGGAATCACACTATCATCCACACAAAACTTGTGAAGGTTATGTCATCAAAAAGAGGAGGGGATAACCTAAACAAGAAACCCCTTGCATTTTATTCATAATAACAACATCAAACTTGTGATTATGGATGTAATTAACTTTGTATCACAACAATTACAAACAAGGTATTGCTCCTCTTCTAAATTATGTTCAAAATAAAAACAAAGGATTTCAAGGGATCAAAACTCTCATGGCTTCTTCTCAAGAACCCATTGGTCCTTTGGTAGTTTATAAATGAACACAAACTTAATGCACCCATGCCCTTTCCACCAAAATCACTCAAAAAAGGAGTTGGAAAAAGAAACAAATTGGATTCTAAAAACCTAGCTCTTCCCATGGCACCCATAACAGATTTAAAATCCCTTTCTTTCCAAAACTCCCACAAGTCAGTAAGTACTCTCTTTCCCAAACTCAACCAAAATGGTAGGTTCCCTCAAAATTCCAAACAACACATAAATCCACAAACAAATCACATGGACTACTCTAAAATCTTTAAACATTGTCATCATCTCCCTTGAATCAGCCCCTATATCTAACATTACTTAAATCTTCTTTTTTCTTGAAAACTACAACATAACATAATGTATTTGCTTCAAGCTAAAAGAAATATTAACAAAAATGCATTCTTCCTTTCTGTTTTCACAAATACATTCTATCACATAGACTTTTGCTTTCTAACAGCAATTGAAAGTGAACACTTAACTTGCTTTTAAAAACCCAAACTCCCCTATTTACAGTCCATTATCAACTTTCACTTGCCTCCATCCAATCTCTAGTACCAACCAATCTTCAACTACGTGATCTGCATTATTCATGCAAGAGCCAACCCAATTGTAACAACAAACCTGTTCCATCACCCAAACCAACTCAAAAATTCATCTCCATAGAATTATAAACTTCAAACACCATAAACCTGCAAATATACAAAATACGCCCAAACACAAAAATGAACAATAGACATTAGACTTTCAATGCCCTCACAAATTCATGATGAATAACTTTCTTGTATCTTGGCCTCTTCTACCATCATGAATTAGGGTTGCTTCTTTCCTTTCATCCACATCCACATATTCACAGAAAATATTTGAAACTAGCTTTGTGTCAGAAGTATTTAACGTCTTTCCATAGAATCTCCTTGAAAGAATACATGAGAATGGAGTAGCCATAATCATATGTAGTCCAAAAGATAGGAAATTTGGTAGAGTACCTACTACCAATCACCACATGGCACTTATTATTGTTAAAGTGCTAGATCAAAAAAATAAAAATACAATTGCACCATATTTCCAAAATTTAAGGAATAATTAACCTCACACCTCCCATTGTAATATCACAACTTATATATATACCTTTACAATCCTCAATGCACAAATGACCAAAACCTCAAGGAAAACATTTTATGTTAAAACTTGACTATACATAAAAGAAGATTGTTGATTGGGGGGGGGGGTATTATGTGAAGGAAAATTAAAATTTCTCACCTTATTATTATTTAATTCTTTAAATGTTCACATTTTAAAGTCTCTCAAATTTAATTTAATTTATATTTGCACTAATTTTTGGTATCATATATTTGTTTGAATTTTTAATTTTAGTTGAAGCTATCCATGAAGGATGATGAGGGATTCGTAATATATTCACATGCTTGAATACAACCATTTCGCATAAAGACAATAATAGAGATGACCTAATGTCAGGGTGTTAAAAAAAATCATGAGCAACATTCAGTAACTCATCTAAGCTATTGCTATAGCTCCTTCATGACATTACTTTCCTCCCTTTTTCTCAAAAATTAAAATTAAACTCAAAACTTTAAGAATTATAAACCTTTTCAAACTTTGAGTCACAAAATATTAATTGAACCTACTAATAATTAAAACATAAGTCCCTTATACACATGTGCCATATTTTTTCTAATTTTCTAAATACATAGAATTAATGGATGCCTTATATTAATTATATTTTGATTTTGAAAATAAAAATATGATTTTATTATTAAGTCAATTGATTTTTAAAATTTATATATGGGGCCCTATATTTTTACTCACATAGTTTTCCAATTTCGAAAAGATTGTTCTCCCTTGGACTAAAATAGTCGCAAGTGGGAGGACCTCTAATCACATAACCATCCAATAGTCATGCAATTTAATGTCAACATTTTAAAATTTTAGCTTGGTAGACTTGTAAGGAACTTGAAGCTGAATTTTTTGGTAAAAAAAAGTAAAAATTGTTTGAGGAATAGAAAATCCCCACCATTGAAAGCACAAGTATATCAATTATGAACACCTTTCAGATTTTCACATTTTTGGAGAATGTGACCAAGTTACCATGCTTCATTGACAATAAAAATTCTAGGATAAATAGAAGGCATCCATATGAGGTTGGTGAAATACAAATTGCTCCATGTAGACTTAGGATGAGGGAGAAATGAATGGTCAAAGATGCACCTCCAATAGGCATCTACACACAATTAAAGAAAGGCTTGAAATTTTGTGACAATTTTCAAGCAAGTTGATTATTCCTAGCCCCTCCCATGTTCCATTGCATGTAGCATGGGCAAATAGCAAAGCCCTAAACCTTAAGCCCTAAATGAATGTCATGTCTCCTAGAACATAGGCATCTCTATTTTTGGTTCAGAGTCTAGGTAGTAGTAGGGAGGCAATGGACCATATTGGTTCATTTTGATGTCTAAGCAGTAAATTTTTGAAATTGAAATGACTCAAACCAACATTTGTTGGCCAATTTTCATCACTTGGCAACAAATAAATAAATTAGTGTGACTCCTACATAGGATTTTGGTGGAAAAAATGTGCCAAAATCCCTGAAATGTTTCTAACATCTCCATGTTTAGACAATAGGATATTCTCATAGGTCGCCAAAATATACAAGAATTTTTATTTTTTCTAGTTTCTTTTCTGAAACATTGTTATTTTCAAAGATTTTGGTATTTTATTTATTTTGAAAGTTTGCTTGTATGTGGCCTTCTTTAAAGATTAATAACAAATTTTCTCTTAAAATTGATAGAAACAAAAGACAACATGTAGTGTCCATAAAGGGCATGTCAAATGTAAGTTAAAATAGCAATATCTTTATAATGGGGTTAATTTTCCTTAGTGAAAAGATGGACACTTTTTGTCAAGAGGTGTGCAAATGAGAAAAAGACAATGTTTATTCTTTTGTGAATGCAAAATGGAAAAGATATAAAATGCAAGATGTTTTTTTGTGTTTTTCTTTTTTAAACGTAATAGCACATTGGCCAATAAGAAGCATTGAAAGTAGGATCTTGTTGTTAGTTTTGGCTTGTGCAATTGGGTGCCAAACATTTATATTTGCATTGATTATCTTAAGGATATGCCCTTGGAAAATGTGTTAGATTTTATCTATATACCATACCTATAACTAGTGTTCAACACAAATTAATTCATGAAGGCTTTGTCAAAAAAAATTATTGTTCTTTGCCAAAATCCATGGGGATTGAACCCTCATCCTCTTCAAGGCTTTCCACTACCCCAACAAATGGGATTATATTACATATGCAAAACATATGGATCATTTTTTATACTTATTCCTTAATTATAGGAATTTTGAAATATTAACATTGGGATTGTAGAATCTAATAATTCAAATAAATAAATATTTTGGTGTCACACTACTAAACATAAATCATAGGTACAATATATCATATAATGATTTTTAATATATTTCTAAAAAGAAAAAAAATTGCATTTTGGAATCTATGGATATCAAAATTCATATGCCTTCCAAGCTTTCACTTCTAATCCCTACTTGTTTGTTACTTTCACATAAAGTTTCATTTCAAAACTTTGGCTTGATATTAAATGTATTTGCCACAACTTCCTTCATAATTTATCATGGCCACATCTATTGAAATCTAATGTTGAATTTAAATACACTTCATACACATGTGTTTGTTGACTAAACTTAATTGCATAATGCATGCTTTGAACATTTATAAGTACTACCCTATCCATGTAGATCACATAAAAACACAAAAATAATCTCACATTATTGTTTCATATTATGCATGCACTATCAAATTGTCATAATTCATTTGTCAATGAATAGTGTGGAGTTTCGATGTCATGTGGGTTTGTAATGTGAAATAGGATTACAATGAAGTTTGATGCATGTTTACTCTACATTTATACCTTTTAATAAAACAGTTTTACAATTGTTGTTGAAAGTAGAAGATAGGTAATGTGATTTGATTGCATTTAATAGTAATATTATTGTAAAATCAACAAGGAGAATTGATTTTACAATGTGCAATGAAAGCAATTCTAGCAAGGTGAAGGTTTATATGCATGCATGGAATTGCTTTGGAGTACATTAACTAATTAAGAAAGAAAAAGTATAGAACATTACAAGAAATTGTGTCTTTTATAATGTCTACTATGCTTTAATTTTAGTTGAAATGGACACTTGAACAAGTTGATGTTGCAATGAAAAACAAGTCCTTTCCAATAGGTATAAACTAGCATGTTAATCATTTGAGGCATGATGCAATGATTAATTGTATTGATCATGTCATGTTCATTTTGATTGAAAACTAGTAATATAGTGCTTGCCGATGTGGTTCATATGTTATAACTAAGAACTAGCATAAATGTTAGAGTTGATATTGATCAATAGATTTCATAAATCATTACTATGAATTTAAAACTATTTATTAAAATTTTACGACTAGCCAATGAGGTTGCTTATAAAGGATGTAAGATGTAGAAATGATTTCAAAAGCCATTAGCCATCTAAGCTCATAAAAACAAAATAAGAAATTTGAAAAATGGAATATATTTTTAAAAGGATTTAAACATTAACTTTATAATATAGTCCGTTTAAATCTTACATGAATTCCACTTGCATGGCATTGGAAAAAATAGCATTGGTCATCTAAAGGTTTTGTATAAAAGTCATTAAATACATGACATGATAGAATTGAGAAAAAGAGCCAATATTTACTACAAATGTACATGTAAGTCAAGGAACCCCTGCCATTAATTAATTCCAAAGGTATTATATAGATTAATTTGAAACCCAGACTCAGTTGGTCACAATGCAACAAAATAAGAAAAAAATCAACTCCATTTAAATGACATGCCATCAAATTAACTGTTTAAAATCATTATTTTTCTTGTCATTGTTTGGTTGAAAAGAATTCCAAGCAATGAAAACCCCGTTCAAACTGGGTGTTTAGTTTGAGGTTGTCAAATTGTGGGAAAACACATTGTTTAGTAAAGAAACAAGTTATGAATAACTAATAGAAAATACACGTGTTGATATTCAATACATTGAGTCTAAAAATGAACTTGTGATGGTATGAGTTTCAAATGTTGATTGATATAATAATGTTGACACAAGATGGTCAACTTCAACATATTGGTTCGATTATCAAGAGGAACATTAAATTGGATCAGCAAGAAACAAAGGTTAGTAGCTCTATCAAGTCTAAAGTTTGAGTGCTTGGCATTAACAAATGCATCTTCTAGAGTTGTATAATTGAGAAAATTATTTGTGTACATCTAAGGTTTACTCAATTAATTGAAGCCCATTATTATATTTGTAAAAAATTAAAATGCAATTTTTTTATAGAGAATTTAAATATCATGAACATATAAGGGGCAAACACAGAAATATTCAATATCACTACTAGATTTTTTTTTTTCCAAATTTTTCAAGTAGGTCCATTAGCAAGGATCCCCAACATTAATTAATATTAAATGGTGATTGTCATAGGTGGGTTATAACATTTTTACAAAAGTGTTGCTACAAGTGGTAGCCTAGGAATTGCCCATGCCTAGATGTGACTAATTTAATTATTTTTATTTCAAAAAAAAAGATCAAAAAATCTTTTTAAATCACAAAAAAAATTGTGTTTCACTTCAATTTTTGAAAACAAACTCACCAAATTGTGAAAATTTGAAAAAAATAAAAATGGTCACTACATTTGAGAAAAGATAAAAGGCAAGAATTTCTTCAAATGGTACTATTAAAAATCACTTTATGAAAATCAAAGAAAAGTTAGACCCAATTTTAAGTGTCTTTTTTTAAAATTTGTTTATTTGTCTATTGGCTTGCACCATTTGAGCTATATCTTCCCCACCTATGAAAAATCCTAAATAATTAAACATCTATTCTATGTATTAGCATTTTTTAAAAATGAATTCTTATCCCATTCTTCACCTTTTTACCTTTAAGTGTCCAGGTACATTTACACACTTCTTTTTTTTTCTTGGTTATCTAGTCAAGTCAAGTCAAGGGGAATGGCCCAATTGATCATTAAAGCAATAAAAAATGGGAATTTAACTGTTGTTTGTGTTCTTAACGTTAATGGCCTTTGAAGACTCCCTATTCTTGAGCTTTAAAAATTGACAATCAAACAATAATTGCCTCAATCAAATATCTATTGAAGAAACCAAACAAAAGGCATTTGAGGCCAAGCAAAAAACCAAGAAAGTACATCCCTCTTATGTTCATAGCCAAAAGAACTTCTCAAGTGACATTCATGCAGCCTTTTCTTTTTGCATTCATTGTGCACATCAAAATTTGTCCAATCCAATTTTCAAATATTACAAGACTTCCAAATTCCACTCATACAATTTCCAACAAAAAGTGTTCAATTTTGTGCTACATATAAGGGATGAGGCATTCTCAAAATAAGGGCCCATTGCCCAAGGTGATAGTCAAGGGTGGGCCCCATATGTGGCACATCCCTTAGGCCTAATTACCTAGCATAAGGCCCCATGGCTGGATTCTCCAACATGGATGATGAAAATTCATTGATAGCATGGTGGGTTCATAGTTCTTACACACATATGGAGGGAAATTACAAAACATAATTTCCCTTCATATACACATATAAGAACATGCCATAGAGAGGCATGAAGTACATTGCATCAAATAAGGTGCCTAGCATTTACACACTAGCCAATTTCCAAGAGCGCTATACCTATGGTCACAAATGTTAAATCTTGACGCAAGTGGGTATGATAACATGGATGGAATGGGTAGGGGTGGGGCATGGCCTATAGACTACCATAGGAGCTAGGTTGGTTCAACATCAAGGTGCCCATTTATTTTTGTTTTCAGTTATGTTTTGCAGTAAAAATAATAAGTATTACTATTCACCACTATACAAAATAATGACGATATTGTGCTTGAGAGTTTCATTCAAATTTTTGGCATGACAATCACATATTTTTCAGAATTTTTGTCATTTCCAAAAAGTAATAATCAGTGCCTAACCGGCCGAGGTACTATGGTAGGAATTAGTTACCTTGAGCCTGGCTCAGAACAAGTAAATGAATCAAATAGTCATGAAAGATTTTTAGGTTGGGTGTTTTCAAAATGCATAATTGACATACAATTGGGTAACGAGATAGATACATTTTCAAGTCCTGAGGGTTGAGTTTCTGCAAAACCTAACCTGAACCTGAATTTCTCCAATTGGATAAGTTTTGCTTGTATCGAATGCATTCGGAGTTCAACTTCGCAAGAATTCACAACAAGAGTTAATCTTTGCTGATTCTTTCTCCAAAGAGATCAAGAACGTCAAGTTGTGCACAGATGAGCAGTTGTGCAAATTGTAAGACCCATTTGTCTTTTGAAGGGTATAATATACTAGTGGACCCAAAGTCTTTTACTCAGCTACAATCATATTTAGTGTAGATCTGTAGCACTGTCTCAAAGTCTTCTTGTACTCACATTTTTATTCAGAGTTTTAGACTGGTTTTTAACAATGAGTGTGTACAGAAATCTAATTGTTCAGAGTATTGAGATATATTGGTCTCCAACTGATGAAAAGTTAAGACCATCAAAATTCAGGGCTTCCAATAGGTAGAAGCTGCATCCCCTGTTATGTTTTTGGGGTAGGTCTGAGTCCATGCAGAAAATTCTCGGCTGCGTCTCAGCTTCTCCTCTAAAGGCAATTCCAGAACCCAGTCTGGGATTAATTCTCTGTAACCTGTCAATTCTGCTGCATATGCTTGAATTCTCCTCAGACGAGGAATTCGGACTTCTTCAAATCTGATTCATAGTGACAAAACAATACAGCATTTAAAGTCTCTCACATTACAATTTACACATGAAAATATGACACAATACAACTTACACCTCCCTCCTGCACAAGAAAATTAGATCCTCTGCAGTAATTAATGTTGTTTATGATGGCTACCAATTGCAATTCCAGTGTGATGCATCCATCCAGCCGTGATGTTACTTGTTAGTTGTAAAGCCAAACTTGCAGCAAAAAACCACAGCCAAAAAATTGCATGGGTAGGAAGCTCACTGTGCTAAAGCTTTGTGTAGTTTATCATTCCAATCTGAGGTTGAAAAGACGTTATGTAGAAGAATGGACAATTGATGAGCATCCTCAAATGTGGTGCGGGCTCCTTCTCCCGGCCCAGGATGCATTCCATGAGCAGCTGTGAGTTTCCCACCATTTTGAAACAAAACCAAAATCAGTCATTTGAGGATGAGATGCCTTGTGGCTGAAGGAAAGTGAAATTCTGTTTCTGATTGGTTCTGGTCCTTGAGATCAAAATGTTACCTCACTTGAGTCACTTTAGTCTCAACATAATATCAAGACTGGGCTGGAATGAAATTTCTTAAAAAGTACACCCAATACCAGGATGAAGCTGATATGTTCAAACTTGTTGATACCAGACCAACACTGGTCCAGAATCAAGAAGCCAATAAATGTGATGCTCAGCTTGCCTCCAGTGGACTAATCAGCTCCTCCATCTTAGCTACATGAAGGGCATCTCTGAAAGAGCTCCTGGTAGCTAGATAATCTTAAGTCGTTTCAGTTCAGGGTTGAGTGGGTACTCAGGGTGACATAATCAAAGACTTGACAGGAAATAGTTTACGAAAAGTATCTGTAATGAAATGAATACATACCATCACCAATTAGTACAACATGCCCAGATGGATCAGTCCATTTTGTCAGTGGCAATCGATCATACAGGTTTCTTTCCCAAATAGATTGAGGATCTGTTGCTTCAATTGCCTCTTCCACTGCCTTAAAGGCAAGCTCTGGCCCTTTCACATGCTTCAACACACGCATCTTTAGTGCATTCTGTCCATGAACCTCCAAATCTGTCTTTCGGGTCCTTGCAAGTTCTCCATCTTCATCTGGTGCACGCAATTGCCACAGTGTACGCTCCACACCTAATCCATCCCTTAATAAAATTGAGGTTCCTATTATTTCAAATGTATGTAATCGGAGAGCTCCCAAAATCAACAAACAAAAACTAATTGTTTAAACCCCCGAAATAGAACTTCTGGAGGCAGCAGACAAGGCAAGAGATGTCAAAAGCTTTGACAACAACATCAAAGAACCAGATCACTTACTAGTTATATGCAGACACACAACCAAAGAACCCATTTACTCAGAGCAAATGGAATCAAGGCAACTTACCCACATCCATGAGAAAACCAACCCGTTTACCTCCCATACCAATAAACTTTAGTTCGTCTTTCTCATGTAACTTAAACAGCCTGCAAATTCAATGGTCAAAATTCCAACCACCCACATCTGTGAAAGATTGTCAAGGACACTATTTACTATCAAGTTATTGTTGCAGTACAAATGTAGGAGAAAGAAAGGAAAAAGTGGATGAAAACACAAAGAGAACACTCTGAACAAAGAGAGAGAGAGAGGGGGGGGGGGGGCGGGAGGCAGGGGGGGTGAGGGCAAAAAAGCAGATGCCCCACACAGGGTCTGGGTTAGGGAAAATGGAATTCCAGAGCACAAGTTTGAGATCAAGAGGTTTGTCACACATAATGATT